>Ga0115546_1002174_pt1 | contig 11499 bp, 23 predicted proteins | sample COGITO_mtgs_1004_FD_87186 | JGI IMG/M metagenome (GOLD analysis project Ga0115546, IMG submission 87186) | Pelagic marine microbial communities from North Sea - COGITO_mtgs_100413 | ecosystem: Environmental > Aquatic > Marine > Epipelagic | place: Germany:Helgoland, sampling site Kabeltonne...
AGACAGGACGCCGGGGACGTTCTCCCAAACCAACCACTTGGGCTGATATTGTGCAGCAATGGCAAGATAGGTAAGCATGAGGTTGCCACGCGGGTCATCCAATCCTTTTCTAAGTCCTGCGACCGAGAAGCTTTGGCAGGGGGTTCCTCCAACAAGAACGTCGATTGGGTCACTAGGCCACTCCTTAAATTTTGTCATGTCTCCCAGGTTGGGGACGTTTGGATAATGATGCGCCAACACAGCGCTTGGAAACTTCTCTATTTCGCTGAACCAGCGCGGCTCCCAGCCGAGCGGATGCCAAGCTGCTGTTGCGGCCTCAACGCCGCTGCATACTGATCCATATTTCATTAACTCACCTTCTGGTCAATCGTCCAATCAGCCAAGTTGCCTAGCATTAATTGTATGGCATATGCAGCCACTGGATTCAGCGGCCTCCCGCCCTCCCAGCGGCGTATGGTGCGCCCACCGTTTTTGCCCATGCCCCATTCAGCGGCAAGCGAATTCTGGCTGTATCCAAGCGCACGTCGCGCTGCTTTGAATTGTTCTGGTGTCATGCGCTGCGAGCCTCCTTGTAATTGTCCATGTTTCCGAGATTAAACCCGCCATAGTAAGCCGCGTTCAGCTTCAAAACGGTAAGGTACTCCCCCCAATATGGGTGGATGTCCTCGTTGCTTTCGCGGGCTGCGGCTCGGGCGTTTGCAATCATGTCTTCGATATTCATCGTCGTTCTCCTTGAAAAAGTGAAAAGGCCGAAGCCCCTGTTGATTAAATCAAATTACTTGCCATCACCGCTGCAAGGATAGCGGGGTCTGAGTGTTCACGCTCAAGGCCGCTGGAATTGCTAGTCCAGCGAGCGTCACCGCCAAAACGAATTAGCGTTACAAACTCTTGGCCTTCCCAATTTACAGTGATGCTGTGCATGTCCCACTTTGAGTTGCCATCTTCGTCACGAACCACAGTCTCGGCTTCCATTGTCAAAACTTCGCCATTAACCTTAACAGTGTTATTATTTATTACAGCGGTTGCAGTGTCGTTGATCCAATTCGCTGGGTTAAAAGTAACTGTAGTCATTTTGTATCTCCTGATTTAGTGGGCTTCATTGCCCTATGCACATATAGTTAGGACATCTGACCCTCATAATCAAGAGCCAGATGCAAATTATTTTAGATTGTTTCTATATCTGCTGACAGTAGCTTTGCTGACGCCTACAAAAACAGCTATTGACTTAGTACTCCAGCCCTTTTTTATGTAATGGATTATATCCTTTTTCTCTTGTTCAGATAAAGGCGTTGAGCGAAAGCCTGTTGCCGGCTCGCCTTCTGTTAATTGTAATGGCCCGGCTGTCTGCATGCCTTCTAAACCTCTAATGCCTTGGGCTTGACGCGCAGCCTCATTACATAGCCGCGCGTCTGCCTTCATTAGTTCTAAAATATCAGAATGGTATTTCATCATCTAACTCTTGATTTCCTGCCGGTGCTGATTGATAAGAGGGCGCTGGGGTTTGATACCCACCCTGTTGCTGTTGCGGCTTATTTGGAAAAAGAGGAAAGCTTGCAATCTTAGGCCACATTTTGGGATCTTCCCCAGCACGATGTTGCATCTGGACGCGTACAGATATGCCGTGGTCAAGCATTAGCTGACGCACTTGGTTTAGCGCCTGCGTTGCGGCGGGGTCTTGATCCATCCCCTTTGGTACATTCAGCCAGGCAGACGCGCGCATATCTACTGGTACGCCGTTCTGCATAAAGCCATCTATGTTAAGGCTCTTAACGCCGAGCTCTGGTTTATTTGACAAAGGTGTTCTCCTTTTGGTTGTAACGCTCTACGAGCAATTTGTGCAGATCTGGGTAAGCTTCTTTCAAAGCGCCCAAGTCTGCGTCGGTTGTGTTGCGGTCGATCTCATTGAGCTCCCGCATTGTCTGTGCCGCATTGTATTTCGACACTAGATCTTTGCACCAGGCCACGGCTTGGTCACGGTCATTGCCTGATGTACTTGCCTTAACTTGTTGTGACTGCGGTGCCGCTGCCGGCTGCGATGCCATTGCCTGCGTCTTTCTTTGCACTGCATCTATCTCGTTGAGCGAAGCGTAACTGCCGCCATGCAAGCCAAGGCTGGCGAGAGCTCGGCCTATCGCAGAAGTTTCCCCGTTCTCCAATGCAGATGTTTTATTCACATTGCCCTGTCCGCGTATTTCTTCTGCCATTCCACTCCCAATAACGCTGCCTTGCAGGTTAACCACAGTAGCTTTTACCACTACGCGCGTACCGTCATCGACAAGTATCTCTGTGTTGATGCCAAAGTCTAAGCCAAACGTCTTGCGGAATGTTTCAACTCGCAGGCTGACCTCTGTATACTGCTTGCCACCCCGTTGCTGTACGCCATGACTTTTGTTTAGGTCGTTCACCTGTTTCATTGCGTCTATTAAATTTGTCATTACAATACTCCAAACATTTTTTTAGCTTCAATTAACACCTGCGGGTGTACATCACGCCACACAAAGCTGTCTGCAAAATGCGGGTCGGTCAGGCGCAGCAGATCCTGTATGTCATCCGCAACCTTCATAAGCTTTTCACGCCGCCGGCAGGCAGAGGCTATGTCGCCCAGCGCGCGGTCTAGCTCTTCCTCGGTAGGCTCATGAACGATGTAGCCCAACCTGTTTGCGTAAACTATTCGAGGCACGATGCCTGACAGATACCAATAGCCGGCAATCTGCATCATGTGCGGGGCTTTGATCTTCTTTGGCAAAGAGTTTGCGCGAGGGCTGTCTGTATCAGCCGCCTGATCCCACTGTGTTTTTAATTCACAGCGTCCATCACCATAATCAGGCTTGCCAAAGTACGGCAGATCACAACCCGGCAGAGGGCCAAACAATTCTATTTCACCTGTAATTCTGTTTGCGCCTTGAAGCGCCTCGCGTACACCAGCCGCAGCATTCTCACAGACCAAGCCAAATTCATTGTGTGTAGGCTCTTTGCTGCGCTTGCCTTCGTCAGTGTAATAGATGCGCTCTCTGTTCTCTATGATCCGAGCGTCTTTTTCTGTGTCTCTCCACTGCCCACCCTGGAAGCCGTGCAGCATATTGACTGCATCTGCGTATGCGTCGGATGGCGTCACTTCATCAACAAGCAGGCGGTCGGCATACTGTTGCACCGCACGTCCGCTAACCATATTAGGGTTATCGGTAAACTGCGTCGATCCTGTTACGTCTTTGTAGTGCGCACCCTTTTCTAAAATGCCTTCAGCCCATGATTTGTCACCTTCGGTCTCGCCTCGCAGGATCTTGAAGGCTTTGTCTCTTTGCACTCGCTGCACGCCCTTGTCAAAAAAAGTCCAAGCATCTGGGGTACTTGGGTTGGAATGCCAGCGATAATTAAATCGATCTGCAAATTCTGTAGATACTTTTAGTCCCACTTAAATCTCCCTGTGTTGACTGATACTGTCACAGCGTATAACCTGGGAACAAATTATTCAAGGACATAATATGACGATTGAACAGTGGAGACTAAAGCAAGGTTATTCATATGCCAAGCTTGCAAAGAAGGTCGGCGCGTCACATGCTACTGTTGCAAGACGTTGGTGCCTACCATCCAGTCACAAGGATCGTATGATCCCGGCGCCGAAGTTTATGCGGCTGATAGAGCTCGCTAGTTTGGGCGAGGTAAAACCTAATGATTTTTACAGGGATTAGGTACATGGGCGGTAAGGCTAGCAGAGATAAAGGCGCTGCGTATGAGCGCGAGATTGTAAACTGGCACAGGGAGCGCGGCGTTGATGCCGAGCGCGTCCCGCTGTCAGGCGCGATGAAGGGAAACTATGCGAGCGACATAAAGCTTGGCCCATCACTTGGGCTGACTGCTGAATGCAAACGCAGAGCTAGAGCGTATAAAGATCTATATGACGCGCTTGATCAGGACGACAGCGACATGCTGTTTGTTCGCAGGGATCGGGAGCGCACGTTGGTTGTTCTTCCGTTAGAAACCTATGAGGCATTCTTGGATTGGCTCGGATGGATACAAACAAAAAAGGAGAAGTAAAATGGGATATACTGACCAGGGTATTGGTTATCAAAAAACAGATACAAGCAAGGCTGCTGCAATGTCTGGCGCAGCACAAAAGTTAACGCTGCGCGATCAAGTATACAACTTGCTGCAATCATCTTCATTGCCACTAAGCAGTGAGCAAATAGCGTCCACACTGAGGCGTCCATACGGCAGCATACAGCCCCGCATCTCAGAGCTTCGCAAAGCCGGCAAGATTGATGACAGCGGCTCGCGCGGAAAGAGCGAGTGGGGTAAGGCCTGCATTCTTTGGGAGGTCTGCTCGCATGCGGCTTGAGAATATTGGAGGCCGACGTGTTTTTGTTTTCACTGCAACTGACGGGCGCAAGTGGGAGGAGCCTGCAATTGAATGCACCATCTGCATGGGGCAGGGCGAGCACCCTGCAGACAACCCAGTGGTTGACTATGTGAACGGTGGTTACATCGAAGAGATCATTATTACCTGCGAAGATTGCGGCGGCTACGGGTACATACCTGACGATGGCGAAGAAGAAGAGTAGGCCAGTGGCATGCAAGGCCTGCGGGTTCTTGCATGACCTTAATCTGGGAGGTTGGATCATTTTGCTAAGTGGTGAGCTGATCTGTTCAAGTAAACAAGAATGTAGGGATTTTATTGATGAACACTATAGAAAGCTTGCAGCAAAAGAGCGCAGCAGTCTTGAAGGGCAGGGCACAGTCGCGCGGGCCTGCAGAGAAGCTTTATGAGGGGCTGGCCGAGCGCTGGAGCCAGATAGTTGGAGTAAAGTTAACAGCCGAGCAGACGTGCCTGATGCTGGCAGACATGAAGATCTGCAGAGAGATTTACGGGAGACCTGATGAAGATAACGTGATTGACCTAGTAAATTACGCCTATCTTTATGCAGATTTAGCGGGCAGAAAATAATGGTTAATATGGGGGTTTACAAATGCCAATAAGAAAGTACGCTAACGCGAGGTCGCCAGACCGAGATAGTGATTACACTGTAAGTGATTACAGTGCTAGTACATACAGTGCTAATAACAGTGTATACACTGAAGATTACTTAACTATAAATAACAGTGTAAGTGATTACAGTGTAAGCGCAGGCAGTGTAGTACTGTCGGCGCTTACTAAAATGTCGCCGGCATACAAGGCAGGTAAGGCGGCGAGTATCTCAGATCCGCTCGGGCATCGTGTCAGCAAAGTGCTGCGTAAGATCAAGCCAACTATGAGCGCTGACAGATACATATCGATAGTAACTTCGGTGTATTCGATGGAGCCAATGGATCAGGCGCAGTTTTGTCATATTGTTGAGGAGCGTATGGATGCAGATAAGGAATATTGAAGAGCTCGCGAAGTGGACTGTGTTAGATTTTGACGAACTGTTTATGGAAGCGGCAGGGACTGAGCGTAAACTGCCACGTCCTATTCGCAAGCAGAAGATGTCTAGCTGGCCTGATTATGCGCAGTCTTGGCAGGCCTATGGCTGGGAAAGCGCTGGGCCTATTCGGATACCGCCAACAGCCGTTGAGATTGATAGGCTGGATTTAGCAATTGATCTAGGATTGGCGATGCCAGAGTACGACAGGCGTATTGTTTGGGCTGCGGCACACAGCGCGGTGAATGCAGCGCGAGGGCCAAAGTGGACAAAGATTGGCAAGATGCTGAGTATATCTCGGCATTCTGCGAAAGCAGATTACAATGCAGCACTGGTCAGGCTGACTTGGATTATAGACCCGATGCGCGCAGAGGCTCGCAGGGAGCATCTAAACGTGCGTAAGTATTCTTAGGTATGTTGGGCTATAAAAAGCGAAAGGCTCCGCGTATGGAGCCTCTCAGGAAGTGTCAGGGGTGATTAGGGCTAGCGGCTGCGGTCGTGTGCTAGTCTGCCAAGAGCATTAGACAGCGCTTCTATATGCTCTGCCTTCACGCTGGGGTTGTCTGCAATAGCTACGAGCACTGTGTTGCAAAGCTTCTGCGATGGCAGCACAGAGGCTGCATCTTGGATCATAACTGCAGGCACTATGTGTGGCTTTATTCTTTGCGGTTGCCGGCTGGGCTCTCGTTTGAATAACATTTTTACACCAGCACCAATAAACCAAAGATCAGTCCAAACAGGCAAACACAGCCGATGATGTCTGCCAATATGCCTAAGTCGTTCTCCATATCGCGCACCATTGCACGCAGTTTGCGTAGGTTGTTCATAGCTTTATCTCCTCTATAGCTGAAACATAAGTATGACAGCTACTGTCACAAAGCAAGTAAAAACAAATTGTTCTTGCTCAGTGTACTGAAAAGCGGTAACCTTTAGGTATAATCGGCAGCCTTTCGCCCGATTGTACGTTGTACTCCTTAACCTACTTGATCCTCCTGTGTAGGTAACTGCCTCTGTCTTGGGTCTGAGCCTGGGCAGGGGCTTTTTTTGGAAAGAGCTATGAGTAAAGATAAAAGCAAGGTCAGCAAGGCTGTGATGCAGAAGGTCGTGGACAGGTTAGCCCAGGGTGAAACGCTGGTGCAGATCGTGAAGGACAAGGACATGCCAAGCTATCGGACTATCACACGGGCTGCCGTGCGTGATGATGACATGTGGGAGATGTACAGGCAGGGCAGAGTAATGCAGGCCGAGTACTACACAGATCATATTAACCAGCTAGCATTGTCACCGCTTCCAGAGTTCGAGGACAACAGGTTAGCCAATGCAGAAGTGCAAAGACGTAGGCTAGAGATAGACACGCTGAAGTGGACGCTAGGTAGGAACCAGCCTTGGGGTGTACGTGACAAGAAGGAAGAGGCGCCACAGCAGCAGGCCATTACAATCTCATGGGCAGGTGGTGACATAGCAGTGAACGCTCACGATGATGACAGCGTGGTTGTTGAGGCACAAGCAGTGCAGCAGGTGGTTAAGCACTGATGAGTAAATGAGTGGGGGATTTGTGTGTATATAAGGCACAGCCAGTGACCGAGGTACGCGCGAGAACCAGGCACCCCGCCGGCAGAGTTTGGAATACTACATGTTGTGGTTTGCAGTCTGGATCTGAGAGGCCATTTGCTAAATCATTGATTTTGCTAGAACCGTAAGGCGCATAATAGCTATTATGTTAAATGTACAGACCGCAGACCCCTACCCCCCGCCGATCCGCCCGCCGGTGCTATACACGTAATATACATACACTGGAGTGTCTCACACACACACTGACATGGATCCTACTACACAAGCATTCTTTGCCCACCTAAAGCTACTGAGGGCTGCTGCGCACGATGCGGACGACGACAGCCGCGAAGAGGCGCAGTTGCTGCTGATTGACTTGTACGAGCAGATGTTAGAGCGTACTGGGGTGGTGACGTTCCGGCGTGGAAAGACTGAGCATTGAGAATAGAGATACCGTACCAACCGAGGGAGCTACAAAGGAAGCTTCACGACGAGATGCAGATGAAGCGCTGGGGCGTAGTTGTCTGTCACCGTAGGTTTGGCAAGACTGTTTGGGCGATCAATCACATTCTTAGGGATGCGATTATGAACCCGAAGTCATCGCCGCGTTATGCGTATATGGCGCCGACGTACAGGCAAGCTAAGAACGTTGCTTGGGATTATCTAAAGCAGTTTGCTGGTAAGATCCCTGGCGTGAAGTTCCATGAAACGGAACTGCGTTGTGATTTGCCTACTGGCGGTAGGATTTCGCTGCTGGGTGCTGAGAACCCTGACAGCCTTCGCGGGATCTACTTGGACGGCTGTGTGATGGATGAGGTTGCACAGATGCCAGAGAATGTGTTCCCAGAGGTCATCAGGCCGGCTCTGAGTGACCGTAAGGGATGGGGCGTGTTTGTTGGTACTCCAAAAGGCCACAATGCGTTCTACGAGCTTTATGAGCAGTCTGCGGCTAATGAGGATTGGTTAACTGCGATTTATAAAGCTTCAGAGACTGGGTTGCTGGATGATGAGGAGCTGGCTGCTGCGCAGAACATGATGAGCGTTGACCAGTATGCTCAAGAGTTTGAGTGTAGCTGGAATGCAAACGTGCCTGGTGCGATCTATGGTAAGGATCTGGAAGAGATAACGGCGTCAGGTCGTATAACGAATGTGCCTTACGATCCTTCTATGCGTGTGGATACGTGGTGGGATCTAGGTATTGGTGATAGCACGGCGGTTTGGTTCACGCAGAACGTAGGGCGCGCGGTTCATGTGATCGACTTCTATGAAAACAGAAACGAGGGGTTGCCGCATTACTGCCAGGTTCTCTCTAGCAAAAAATATCTGTACGGGGATCACAATGCCCCGCACGATATTGAGGTGCGTGAGCTTGGGTCTGGCAAGAGCCGGAGAGAGGTTGCTTGGGATTTAGGGTTAAACTTCCGTGTCGTTCCTAAGTTGCCTGTGGAAGACGGTATACACGCCGCGCAGATGTTGATACCTCGGCTGTGGTTTGATCGCGAAAAGTGCAAAGATGGTCTTGAAGCATTGCGCCAGTACCATAGGGCGTATAATGAAAGAACGCGGAGCTTTAGGGCTTCGCCAGTGCATGATTGGAGTAGCCACGCGGCAGATGCCTTTAGGTATTTTGCGGTCGGGTTAAGGGAAACGCGGGATAGGTCTAGAGCCCCGCAGAGACAGGCGGTCATGGAGTATGACCCTTTTGCAGCATAGGAATATAACATGATAGGTTTAGCTGGTATAATAGGTGCAATGGCAGCGGCAGGTATGTTTGGCGGGAAAGGCCTCGGCCTTGGTGACAAGGGCGGCAAGGACTCCGCAGAGACAGGCGGTAATTTTCTTGGTAGCGGACAGAGCTTTAGCGACGAAATGGCAGACTTGCGCAGTGACATTTCGTCTGGCTTGTCTAGAGCCAAGGGTGATATTTCATACGGTTTAGGTTTAAGCAAGGATAAGCCAGCAGGCTATGACGCAAGAACATCCGCATCAATGGAAAGATCTGCAGCAAACCAAGCAGAATTTGAAGGCAATGCTCCGACGCCAGAAGAAATTAAAAAAGGCACAAGGCCAGAAGAAGCGGACGACGCTGATACTGCCGACGGTGCGTCTGATGTTGCCGTGCCTGGCGCTGGAGAGCCACTAAAGGGCAGTGGCGTATCAGGCCAAGCCGAGGCAGACGCGGCAAAGTCTGGGAAAAAAGGTCGCAAGAGCACTATAATGACAGGGCCGCAAGGCCTACTTGCTGACCCTGCGGCACGCCCTAAACGTTCCCTAATGGGCTTGATCCAATGATGATAAAAAAACAACCGCAGAATATTGCGGGGATGATGGGCAAAATTTCTTCGCAGCCGGCGCAGGGCATGGCAGCGGCAACAATTGACCCACTTGAACGCCTACAGCAGCGCATGGCGGGGCGCACCAAAGGTGGTGCGTTAGAGGGCGTTAAGAAAAAGAAAAGTATGCTTAACAGCATTGGGATTATGTAATGGCACAAGTGTCTCCGATAGTTACACAGCTAGAGCGTCGATATAAAACGCTACAGTCTCAACGGTCAAACTGGGAGAACCACTGGCAGCAGCTAGCGGATTATATGCTTCCACGTAAGGCTGACATTACAAAGAAGCGCACGCAGGGCGACAAGCGCACAGAGCTGATCTATGACGGCACCGCCATCCATGCGGTAGAGTTGCTAGCGTCAAGCTTACATGGAATGCTCACTGGGCCTAGCACGCCTTGGTTCTCCATGCGCTTTAGTGGTCAGGAGTTGCAGGGCAATGATGAGGCTAACGAGTGGCTAGAGGCTAGCTTGGATCAGATGTACCAAGCGTTTAACAGGTCTAACTTTCAACAAGAGATCCATGAACTGTATTATGACTTGGTAGTCTTTGGAACTGCTGCATTCTACGTGGAAGGCGACAGGGATGGTCTGCGGTTTAGTTCTCGGCACATAGCGGAGATAATGATCTCTGAGGATGCAGAGGGTCGCGTTGATACGGTCTACCGTAAATTTAAGCTAACGGCGCGTGCAATTGTTATGCGCTTTGGTGAGGAGAACTCGCCGCGCGCTGTTCTTGCAGATCAAAAGAATGACCCGTTTAAAGAACACGAAATCATACACGCTGTTTTCCCGCGCGCTGAAGCAAAAGGAAAGATGGCGAAAAGTAAGCCAGTAGCGTCTGTGTATTACCACCTAGCTAGTAAACAGATACTAAGCGAAGGCGGCTTTGATGATTTCCCGTTTATGGTGCCTCGCTTTAATAAAGATAGCGTAAGCAGCTATGGACGATCACCGGCGATGACTGCGTTGCCAGACGTTAAGATGGTTAACAAAATGTCTGAGGTGACGATCAGAGCCGCACAAAAACAGATAGACCCGCCCCTTATGGTTCCAGACGATGGGTTCATGCTGCCGGTAAGAACAACGCCAGGCTCATTAAACTTTTACAGATCTGGCACAAGAGACAGGCTGGAGCCTTTGCAGATCGGCGCAAACAATCCGCTGGGTCTGAATATGGAAGAACAGCGACGCAATGCAATTAGGCAGGCGTTTTATGTTGATCAGTTGTTGCTTGGCGGTGGCCCGTCAATGACAGCGACTGAAGTGTTACAACGCAATGAGGAAAAGATGCGGCTCCTTGGGCCGGTGTTGGGTCGTCTGCAAGCAGAGCTTCTTCGCCCACTTATCTCTAGATCTTTTGCGTTGTTACTCAGGGAAGGGCTTCTCCCCCCTGCCCCTGAGTTCTTACAAGGCCAGGATATTGAGATCGAATATGTATCTCCCCTGGCGAAAGCCCAGAAAATGACAGACCTGCAGGGAATGTTGCGTGGGTTTGAGGTGTTAACGCAAGTTGGTGAAATAGCGCCAGTTCAAGATTACTTAGATCCTGACAAGCTTGTTCAATATCTTGTTGAGGTTACTGGCATGCCGGCGCGCGTTGTCCGCAGTAAAGATGAAATTGCACAACTGCGTCGAGAGCAAGAAGAGCAAGCGCAGGTGATGGCAAGCCAAGAGCAAGACATGATGGAAGCGCAGCAAGCGCAACAGGTCGCGCCGTTAGTAAAGGCGCTTAGTCAATGAATAAGGTAGAAGAATTAAAGCTAGCGTATCGTCGCACGTTTAATACAGATGACGGTGAACAGGTATTAAGTGATCTTAAAAAGCGGTTTAGCTTTGAGACAACCACATTTTCGGGTGATCCATATCAATCTGCATTTAACGAAGGACAGCGCGCAACTGTGTTGCTCATCACCCGAATGCTGTCCGATGAGAAGGAACCACAATGAGCGAAGAGGCAATCCAAGACACTGGATCTCAAGAAGTCGCAGAGGCGGCACCGGCTAACTTTCTGGAAAGCTTACCAGAGGATTTAAGGTCTGAGCCGTCATTAAGAAATTTTGCTGATCCTGCTTCACTAGCAAAAAGCTATATACATGCGCAGCGTATGATCGGAGCGGATAAGGTGCCGCTTCCGGGTAAGAGTGCCACGCCTGACGAGTGGCGCGCTGTGTATCAAAAGCTTGGCGCACCAGATCAGGCTGACGCGTATGAGAT
>Ga0115546_1002179_pt1 | contig 11481 bp, 13 predicted proteins | sample COGITO_mtgs_1004_FD_87186 | JGI IMG/M metagenome (GOLD analysis project Ga0115546, IMG submission 87186) | Pelagic marine microbial communities from North Sea - COGITO_mtgs_100413 | ecosystem: Environmental > Aquatic > Marine > Epipelagic | place: Germany:Helgoland, sampling site Kabeltonne...
CCCGTGCCAGGCAAGACCTTGCCGCAAGAAACATCCTGACAAGAGTGGATCCGTTGGCAGTGTGGGGTAGCTCGCTGAGAAACGTCACTATCAGTCCGGGGATGATTTTGGTGTCCTGAAAAAAGGTAGGGATGGATTGTTAGCAGGGGAATGCGATAAGGGGTTTGCTTTCGTCAAGTGTCAGTGCCGTACCAGGATTCTCTCTACTGCTTCGCTCCGCCTTTTGTCCAGCCCATCGGCCTGAACCGAAGAAAAGATATTCCAAACCTGTTTCTTGTGATCCATGATGAGTGGAGAATTGCAGTTGTGGGCGAAGGTGATGAGCCGTCTAATTTCAAGAGAACAAGCCTTGGTGCTGGTGCGGCCTGTTGTGGTGAAGGTTTCCTGTCTGACGAGATCCTCATCTCCGCTGACCGTTGTGGAAACAACTCCGACACGGTAGACCCTATGCCTAATCCCAGCAGAGAGCTCATCCACATCATTGTTGGCACACTTCTCAAAGTATGCCTCTACTGACTGAAGCATCAGCGACAAACCCTCATCATTAACAGGGAGCTTCTCATCCATAGCGTGAACAAGTTTGAGGAGAGTGCCATTGAGACGCTGGCCGACTAGTCCACCGTATCCTCCGCCCTGGTGATCGTGGTGGGGGTCATTGTGTGGCATGCATTCCAAGTTTTGCGGCATCAGATGTAAGAAAAATCTCCTGAGGTGTTGGGCTCGTTCAACACTCTTTGCAATGAAGCACGATTGAATATGATTCGTTGCAACTTTGTCTGCGGCAGTGCGAGTCGGGACATATTGGGACGCAGACACCTGGTTTATCTCACTCTGCGTGGCCGAGAAAGTTTCTCCAATGGCAGGTGGAGTGCTTGTGCTTGCGGATGGTGGAGTGCTTGCTGTCAGCAAGCTTGGGACCAAAGGAGACCCTGATTGGGACATTAGTCCAGTCGATGTCGACTCCAATACCTGTGAGTGATTGGTTTGTATGCCTGTGACCACGGGTATTCTGGATTGAATTGGCCCTGAAAATGACTGCAGAGAGCTGAGCAGATGGAAAAAGTCAAGGGAAAGTTTCTATTTCCAAAGGCACTCACACCTACACCTCGGCGAATAGATGTATCCGCAGCCTGGGTGGGAGCGTTTAATGAGAGAAGGTCGATTGAAGACGGTCAATGAGAGAAGGTCAAATGTGTGACAATCGGAGAGACTCAAGTTACATCATGGATTGAATTTCATCTAAAAAAACTAAACTCACCAAATTATTGCCGGATGCCTGGCAAGAAAGCTCCTCGATTGACTGCAACCGTCCTGACATCCGTTTTCTTTTGGGATCGTTAAAATCGTCGTAGTCAAACTCGCCCTTTCTGATCAAATTGACTACCTCTTGGGGTATCTTCACCTTCCTTATGGTGGAACTCGTTAGAACGGTTCCAGTCCGGAGGTGATGAAGTCTGCATTTTTTGTTATTGTCAGTGTAATGCTTATTTTCCAAGTAGCTGGGTCTTTCCGCAAGACCACAATTTAGGCAATAGGAGCCTTTGGATCTCTTCACACCATGGCTTGGTAGGACCCTTTCTATCAGTTCATTCACCTGAGGTCCTCCTGTTAGAACAAGTTTTCTAAGGATGGAGAGGTCTTTTTTGAGATCTCTAACAAGGTTTGTACAATCTGGGCGGCGATGACCAGCGTAACATTGCTTTTCATTAAAGTGCGAGCGTAGTGTTTGATGAGACACTCGAAAGCTTTTGCCGAGTCTTGTCATGCAACCAGGGTGGAAGCATACAGCACCAAATAGAGTCATCTTCACGTGATGCCGCCTTTCATTGACGCAAGTCATTTCTACAGCAGATGGAGTGCTTGTGCTTGCAGATGGGGTGCTTGCAGTCGTCAAAATTGGGATCGAAGGAGTCCCCGATTGGAGAGTAAGCCTTGATGTTGATGGCGATAATGACAGAACCGGTGCCGATACCTGTGAGAGGTTGGTTTGTATGCTTGTCTCCGCAGGCGTTCTTGAATGACGAGTCATATCTGACGTCAGCGGCGGCTGCAATGAAAACGACTGCGGCGACGAGGGGAGAAACTTGAGCAGAGTCTAAAACCAAAAAGAGAAGTTTTCTGTACACTCACCACGACACCAGGGGCTACGGGTTCATTTTGCTGGTGATGGATGTATTGTTGGCCGGAGGTGGAGAAGAGAGAAAATGATGGCAGTGATGCAGGGATATTCCAGTTGTCATACACAAACTTGCCCTGCCTGACCAAATTGACTACCTCTTGGGGAATCTTCATTTTTTTAATGGTGGGGTTCTTGACAATTGTATTACATCTGAGGTGCTCAATGTTGCAGGTGGTGTCTTTTTTGCCAGCAAAGTGTTTTTTTCTTAACTGGCCAGGTCTTCCGACGAGACCACAATTTATGCAGTAGGAACCTTTGGATCTTGTGACGCCATTGCCTGGCAAGACTTTTTCTACCAGTTGATCAGCCTGGAGTCCACCTGCTAGGACAAGATCTCGAAGAGTCGAGAGGTCCTGGGAGAGATCTCTGACAAGGTTTGCACAGTTTGGACGGAGTCCAGTGAAACATTTTGCCTCATCAAAGTGTGAACGTAGAGTGTTGTCAGACACGGTATTGATTCTGCTACCAAGTCTTTTCATGCATTTAGGGTGGAAGCATACAGCGCCAAAAAGAGTCATCTCCACATGATGCGGCCTTGCAGCGACGACATTCGTTTCTGATGTTGCTGCACATATGACATTCCTTTCTGCTGTTTCTGCTGGAAAATTTGTGTTCTTGTTGACTGGTGCATATGACCAGCTTGGCAAGCGTGGTGTTTCACTGTTGTTCAAACGGGATTTAACTGGATGTGACATTTTGGGTTGGTCGGTTGATTGACAGGAAAAACTTCCGTTTAATTGACATTGACGAGATTTCTTTCTCGGCTGAGAGGGTGTATGTCTGTTCATCTCTGGAGTAAGCTGTGCGATTTCACATTCCTTGAACCTATTGCAGTTGTTGCTGCCTTGATATTCCATCTGAAAAATGGAGGGGTAGGATGGTTAAAGTGGGGCAGGGTAGCACAGCATGTTTACAGAGACGAGGCATTAGACAACATACCTTTTTTTGCAGCCCTCTTTATTACGCCCTTTGCTTAGCAAGTAGCTTCAATGATTTGCAGCACAGGAAGGGCAGGCACGTTAGTGAAGAAATAAGGAAATGTCAGATGGGTAGACAATGTAGACAAAGCATTTTCCGTAGTGTCCCTGATTTCAATGTTTCAAGGGATCCCAGGAAGGGCCCCCCAACCAACCACTCTTCTTCTGATACATGTCACCTCGGCCAACCCTATTGCCCCCATCACCACCTGACCACGACTCCACAACACCACCACCACCACTGTCTCACCGGTGCCTTGTTGTTAGGTTGCCCATTTAGGTTGCAGGCAATTGATCTGCAAGTTGTGAAGAAGAACTGGTTGAGGGTTTTGTATCGTTGTTTTTGTTGTGAACAATGGTTTTGTGTTGTGGACTGCACAGACCAACTTCTTGCCAACCAAATTCTGTTTCTGTCTCTGCGTGCACCCGCCCAAAAAGCAATTATTATCCCTTTTTGAACCATTATTAACCCACCCAACCAAAGCTATAACCCTTTCTGAATGAATAATAACCCCTTGCCCATCCAAAAACTATAACCCTTTCTGCATAAAAAATAATGACCCGTGCCCAACCAAACACTGTAACCCTTTTTTGAATGAATGGCCCTTTTTGAATAAATAGAAACCCTTGTCAAAAAGTATATTTTTGGGGGCGGGCCACAAATACACTCTTGGCACAACACATAGACTCGATGGAGAAGTTAGAACTGGAGAGAAAATATTCCCTCCGCTGAATTGTCTGAAGGAAAAGATGGCGTTCGTCTGTAAAAACAAATTATACCTCATCTTAGTTATTTCATAAAAAAACAAATCAACCCTCATCCTTATCTTGAAAGGTATCGGCGGCTCGCACTCCACCAAACACCCTGGGTGTCAAAATCAACAACAACATCTTCAACTTCAACAACAGCAGCAAGAGAAGACGTCTTCCTCTTACGCTTTTTCTTCTGCAAATGCGGCATTCTGCCGCTAGCCGTCGGACTCGTGTTGGGTAGGCGTAATGTAGCCAATCCTTCAAGCGCCGAATCGGAGAGGCCAAACATGCCTTGGGAAAAGCTGCATGTGTTCAAGTCTGGGATAGTCCGGGCCAAACGATCATTTGCATCAGTCGTAGGCAGCTTAAAAGCCGAAGCCGTAGGTCTCAGGCTAATTCGTGAATCTGCAGAAAAAAATCAGGGCATTAGGGAGATTTGAATTGAACACAAACCCTGACCTAAAGCAGATCAACTGCTCTTAGGAACTACATGTAAATATGTCACTTACAATCTTGGCACTGCGCCGTCAATGACTCCCCTCTTGAATCATGCATTGCTGGGACACGTGGCACATGTGGCACATTCGAATAACCAGCATGTTGACCTAAAATTGAAAAGATGTTACTTTAGGGTGAATTTGTGTCCTGGAGGGTTAGAAAAACAACTTGCCCCGAAAAGAAGTCTTACATTTGGGGGTGGCCAACAATATAAGTTCACCCTTGCCATCTGTGTATTGGCCGGTAAGATCACAAGGAGAATCAAGAAGACGACGATAGCCCTCGTGCACCGCCGACAAGGAGTTGGGATCATCCTCCGAAGAGTCTGCTGCTGCTGCTGCTGCTGCTGGTGGTGGTGGTGGTGGTGGTGTTGGTGGTGTTGGTGGTTTGGGAAGAAGTTCAGCGGGGTTTACTGCCCCAACCCGAGTGAGAGTGCCAATACCTCCTCCCTTCTCATGGTCGCGAACAGGAGACTGTTGAGGATTCAAAAAACTCAAGGGGTCCTCCATCGCCGAGGGGCCGATGGGATCCTCCCAAGTGTCTGCTCCTTTTTGTAAGCCAGGTCTGAGGAGTTCTCTGTCAATCGAATCTTGATCTTTGGCCTCGAGGGAATCGTCCTCGAGCTCGTCGTCTTCGAGCAAGATCTCGATCTCGTGCAGCGTGAGGGTGCCAGTCTCCTCATTGTCGGTGTCAACGAGGCAGTCGGAGTCATCCTGGGGTTTGACGCCAGATTTGGGGTCGACCGACGGATCGGGGCCAGTTTCGGAACAAAAAACGAAAAGGGCCGGGACGTTGTCCGGGGGAGACGCGTCGCTTGCTGGCGTCGGCGCGGCAGAGCCCGCTGCCGCGCCCTTGGCATCGGCAGCCGCCACCGGCACGGCGAACAGTTTGTCGGCCGTCATCACCAGCGACGCCGTCCCGGCGGGCGAGGTGGGCGTCAAAGCGGCAGCCGGCATCTTGCCGTTTTCGTCGTCCACGACGGCCGGCAGGGGGAGGGAGCGGTCGGACGCCAGGTCCCGCTTGTATTTGCTCATTGGCGGCTCGCCGTTGTCCACGCCTCCCCTGGCGTGGGCCTCCTTCGCCTCCTTGAGCGCGCGCTTCGCGCCTCCGCCCTTGGCGCGCTTCGCGCCTCCGCCCTTGGCGCGCTTCGCGCCTCCGCCTCGGCCCTTGATCTGCCATACGAAGCCAACGCTCTTGAGGAGGTCGATCCGCTCCTCGGTGAGGAAGGAGTGCTTGCCCTCCTGGTGGAAGCGGAACTGCTCGCGCTGCTTGGCGACCCACTTCCCCAGGCTGCGGTTGAGGATGTAGTGCTGGGGCACGACTGCAGGAATGTGGGACTAGTGTCAGGATTTCCCGCGCCAAGCGTTTGGATTATTAAACTTGTCGGGACTTACTGGTGTGGCCATGCTCCTTCTTGAAGTCGATGAGCTGTTCGTACCGACCGTTCCAGTCGACCCTCTCGCGGATCTTCCATACGAACCCGACCCTGTCGAGCTTGGTTTTCTTATCCTCGTCTATCTGGCTCGGCTTACCCTCCTCCTTCAGCTTGAGTTGCCTCCTCTGCTCGAAGACCCATTCGCCGAGCCGGGGGTTCTTCGCGTACGCCCTCGGGACCTTGATGTCGCCGTGCTCGGTCTTGTAGCCCAGGAGCGACTCGTAGTGGCGCTCCCAGACCTCGTTCAGGTCAGCGTTCCACGGGGACTCGACGGCCTCGAGCGCCAGGGTCCGGTCGCCGTTGAGGAAGTGGGACGAGCCGCTGCCATAGGGGCTGCCGGAGGCCGGTTCGATATCAAAGCAGAGCTTGGGGAGGGGCGGCGGCAAGGGGGCCACCGCCACCGCCAAGGTCTGCTTTTCTAGGAAGGGGGCGATGAGATCCTCCAAAATGCCATCATCCTCCAAAGAGGCACTGAAGTGTTCTCCTTCAATCGGATCTTGATCTTCGTTGCCGGGGGCCTCCCTTCGAGGAGACTTTAGATAGGGGTCCACGCAGGGGTCCACCGCATAGGGGTCCACCTCAAAGGGGGGGGAGGGATCCTCCAAAGTGGCACTGAAGCGTTCTGCCAACTTTTGCAGGAGATGTAACGCGTATGCTAAATGCACTTTTTCACTTGTTCCAATGCCGGGGTGCTCTGTAAGTCTATGCAGCAGTGGAAGAAGCTGCTGTATTTGCTGATTGAATTGACTCATTTCTGGGAAGAAGTTCGGCGAGAAACAGAGTGGCGAGAAGATGATGTGTGAGAAGTGTGGATGGTATATGGGAGATCATGGACACCATGTCATGCCGGCCGGAGGCAATCATGCACGAAGCTCACCGTCAGCGCGAAGGAGTCGGAGCCGGCTGAGAAGCTCGATCGATGACGAGACTTGAGTGTGTCCTTCGAAGACGCGCAGCACACTCTTGGTCGAGTCGGAGGGGCTGGGTTGAGGATTTCGGTCGATCGATGAGACTCTTGCAAGAAGATGATGGGTGAGAAGTGTGGATGAGAAATGATGCCATGCCGGAGGCAATCATGCACGAAGCTCACCGTCAGCGCGAAGGAGTCGGAGCCGGCTGAGAAGCTCGATCGATGACAAGACTTGAGTGTGTTCAGGATTTGTGAGCCGAACAAAATATTGGATGAGCTTTGCCTGCGCTTCCTGTCCGCTGGCTCGGGAAAAAGCCCACATGCTCCGCCAGCTCTTGTCAGCTTGCTCGACTGTAAGCCCTCCTGCCCGGCGAGCTCGTTCTCCCCCGACTTTCCTTGGGGAATTCCCGGAAGGTTCGACCGCTGCTCAGCTCCCGTCTTCCCCAAACTCTCCCGCTGCTAAGCTCCCGTCTTCCCCAAACTCTCCCGCTGCTAAGCGCGCGACACTCATCGTCTCTCTCCGATCATGACTCTTCGACTTCGGGGAGTTTCGTGGCGTCTCGAGCTTGGGCAGTGGTTCTTGGTGGTTGGCCTCCTCCGGTCGAGCAAGTCACACCATATTCCCCGAGCACTGAAACGCCCAATCCCTGAGCATCAGACGGATTTCCCTCCCTTCGTATCTTTACTACACAGTGGCGAAGATCTGTCATTGGCATCATGGATCTTGTTGGTGTTGGACGTGGTGTTGGACTCTTGGTGTTGGACCCTATTGAATCTTTTTTTGCCGCGGCTTCATCGGGTTACTCGTTAGAAAATAGTATGAATATCTGTTTGGATACTAGGGTATAGCGGACTGGTCAGTTTTTCTATTAGTTACTACATTGGGTGGTAAATTTGTTGCAACCCTGCCTCGACTTGGTGGCTGCCAGATGACGTGGTTCTTCCGCGGCGCGGATGTATTAACTAGAGGCCGTGCCGGCGTACAGGAAAGGTACGGTGTTTCTAACGCCATGTACGTTGTTCCCCGTTGTACATACGAAATGGTGGGCTGTCCGTCTGACCGTGTCACGACAATAGGCAAAAAATATCTGTGGAGAATCGAACTCGAGACTTTACTATCCGCGCCTTACTATCCGCCCATCAGTCTCAGTCTCTGTTTGGCGAGTATCGGCGATGCCATTAGGAATGTAAAAGAACACGTGGATGCAAATGATCAGACACGGGCATCCACGTGTAAATTATATGCACGGTTTCTAAACCGAATGTGCTATGTTTTGTACAGGGATCGCTGGTGGATCGCAGGGGTCTACTTTGTTTTGTACCGGGTATGCGCAGCCGCCGCGCCGGCAGCGAGAGGCGGCGCTGGGTGTCAATTAGACATGTGGTGATTCATCTCGCACGACGCGAGCACGAGAGGAATAAGGTTGGTTATTGAGTGCTGCCGGTTGTCTCGTCGCGGCCACATCACGTTTCCGTAGTAGTGGCTCTCCTGGCACTCCTGGCGATGTCAGAGCCAGTCACTCCAACCACAAGCATGTGTTCGAAGAACCCGCAGGATGCCTGGATTGGGGATCAGAGAGAAGGCGGCACGCCTGCGATTCAGAAGCTCATGGATGATATGACAGAGGACTACCTGCAAGACAGGGCTTCGGCAGAAAAGAACTCGCCCCAGCAATGTTTTTCCTGCGGAGTGTCACTGTCAACACGCACAGCGTCGGTCGCGCTCCTTCGTTCCGGTCCCTTCGGCCGCCTTGACGAGTCCACCATCGAAGCGAAACGGACAGTTGGCGGGATCGACGGCGACGGTGTCAAGACCGTAATAAATTACACGTGCCGAGGATGCATGAAAGACGCCTGTGCGAGAAAGTTTGGGTTTCCCTCGCCAGAAGAGATCGAGTCTGCCAGAAGGTGGCGCGCCGCGTGCGACCCCGCCACGGGCAAGGCGTATTATTATAATAAGGACACGAAAGAGTCTGTCTGGGATAAGCCCCGGGGGTTCGATTATGCGGAGGCCAGCAACAAACGCGAAGGCGGCTGTGGCTCACGTACATGGGAGGATCTTATTGGTTTTTTGCACTTCCACGAGCACAAGGAGTACCGTAAGCATGGCGTGAAGGAGTGGAAATTCCGCACATTTGGCTATGTTGTGGTGGAGGCAGACGATCTTCGTGGACGCCTTACTCAAACAGATTTCGGGAAATCTTCGTTGTTCGCTGACCTTTTGAAGGAAACGGTCGGCAGTTCAGGAGATATCAAGAAGGGCAGCCTCGATCCCCAAGATCCCACACGCGCCTTGAAGGATAGGCATTGGCTTAAAGCAGAATGCAAAGTTGTTCAGGATATCGTCGACGACCCGAAGCGTCCTCTATTGAGGAAATGTTTGGGGTTGAAACAAAACCTCGGGCAACACACTCGTCTGTCTTTCGGCGTTGGAAACGATGAGGATCCCCCATTTTCAACTCCATATATATTCGCAAACCCCATCCTGGCCGATGTAATATACTCTAGGATTGCCTGGTTGAATTTCCGGTTTGACGCGTACGGACTGAACTCGGAGAAGGATGAGGGCGAGGAGGCGTCTCGTCGTCGTGATTCAGACAAAGCCAACATCCGGAGAGCCAAATTGATGGTAGAAGCAAACGACCAGCTTGGATTGGAGAGTTTTTCAGTACTGTTTCGCAAGCCATCCAACAATGAGTGTCCTCACCCTCAGGAGGTGCACACCGACAGGTGAGAAGGATGTTCCCTGATCGACGTCAATTATTTCGTCAGTCCTGTTTTGTATCTCACCTTGCAGGGTCACAGCTTTGGTAACGTCGTTCACCTAGTCATCCCAATCATTGACGAGGAGTCCTCTTACCAGATGGTGATGTTTCCCATGTCTCACCTTCTTGTGGGGACGTCCAGTGATGAACGTGGTCCCCTTGACAAGTACGACTTAGTCGACACCGTCGTGCCCATTTACCTCCGGAAGGGCCAGATCTGTTTCTTCTTATCCTCGGTGGCTCATGGCGGGGGGGCTGCAAACCAGGAGTGTAACCTGAGTCTCTACAAGAAGAAGCATTTCTTCGGACCGATAAAAAAAGACGTAGCCCGGATCATTGAGTCAGAAGAATACTCAGATATGTCTCTCCACTTCGATCTCGTCGACAAGTCTGTCAGCGTCAGCGGGCATCGTGCAGCAGAGATTTCCGTAGAAGGAATAAAGCAGTTTGGGCTAGACTTTATGGAGAAGAGTGATATGAATAGATTGGAGAACGTCCGTAAAATCATGGATAAGATTTCACGGAACCAGAGGTGTCTTTCCGACTGCATGGAGAGGAAACTATCTAGTAAGCCATGGCTAGAGTCAGCATACAGGTTTGAGGAAGGTCTTCCGGCTTTCTTATATCACACAAGACGAGAGATCGATACCATCTGTGAGTGCCTTCATCTGAGGCCATCGAGTGAGATGCTTCAAATCATGGCGTGTCCATCTGTGTCGGAAGCGCTATCAAATCTCAGGAACGATGGCCCTACACTCATCAGCAACAAGGTTAGGCGCAGCAACCGGTTCAGGTCCAGCTAAGTCAACTGGGAATATGTAATCTAGTTTACAAGCTGCAGTTTCTCTAGTCTTCTGATTATCGTCTATTAAATGAAACGTACATATGCCGAGCTAACAGGAGGGACGTGTGGTGTCGGCAATCCAGACAAAGACAGTCCTCAACAGATGTCTACAGGTGAGGAGGACTGGACTGTCCAACCATTTCAGGCATTTTTCAGGTTCCTATATATCTTTTTAATATTTTTACTTTTAACACTCTCTGGTGACACTACTTAGATTTGACCGTGAAGAGGGTGAGACCAGACTATTCATATCTTCAGTACTTCATTTTATATAGACACTTCGCTGACTGAATTCTTGTGACTTTTCTAGGGGCGTATGTTTTTCCAATGACCCGTAAGTACCTGTGTGTGATATGACATCTTACTACAAAGCAGACGTCTGTCTTATCTCCTAACCACCAATCCTCACTCAACATATAGTGTATATTGAGGACAATGCAGACAGTACAGAGTTCCAGGATGAGTGGAAGGTTTTGGGTTCCTTCGACAGGAAGGATCCCTCGAACCCAGATTCGGGAGAGGGTATGACTCAAAAACCTGGATCTCCATACAAGTTTAAGGCGTTTGTAATGCTGAAGGGTGATGAAGGGGACACTGCAGGTATGTGTGTGTGACTGTACTCACTTGCACACTTTGTCTGCTTGCTAACATGTCTTTTATTATTTACTTGCACATATTGTAAAAGCATCTCTGACCCAGCTGCTGGCTAAGAATTTTACCACCTTCGCCAGAGAGAGTGACAAGTTCCAAAATCCTTCGGTCAGTAGTTTATTAATTCTCTTTGATTGCTGCATACTCTAATCTTCTATTTCATTTTATAGCCTTTTGTCGCCCGCAAGGTTGAGACTGAAGATATCAAGCCACTTAACTACTATTTGCTGGACAAGGACTGTGCCGTGCTGCTTAAGAAGATGTACAGCGACTCCACTGTGGACGAAGTGTTGGAGGATGAAGAAGTGTGCGCTAGCTTCTTTGGCACAGTCGAAAATGCTGCCAATTGCCTCAACAGTGTCCAGCAGTACGAGTGGAACGGTTGGTAGAGACAGCCAAAACACCAAGGATTGGGGGGGGGGGGGGGGTAGTTGTTATTTGGTGAGAAAGAAAGGAGGGAGGAGGCGAA
>Ga0115546_1002181_pt1 | contig 11471 bp, 9 predicted proteins | sample COGITO_mtgs_1004_FD_87186 | JGI IMG/M metagenome (GOLD analysis project Ga0115546, IMG submission 87186) | Pelagic marine microbial communities from North Sea - COGITO_mtgs_100413 | ecosystem: Environmental > Aquatic > Marine > Epipelagic | place: Germany:Helgoland, sampling site Kabeltonne...
GTTCTCTCGGTTGATTTTCGCACACGTTTTGATGCGCATAAATTGGTCGAAGAGTTCATGGTCACTGCCAATGTGTGTGCGGCTGAAACATTAGAAGCAAAACAAAAACAACTACTGTACCGCGTCCACGAAGAACCATCCCCAGAAAAGTTAGAAGCGCTTCGCGAAGTTGCCGAAGCAGCGGGCATGGAGCTGGCCAAAGGTCAGGTGTTGAAAACGATGCACCTCAACAAATTATTGGCCGCCGCCGAAGACAGCGAAGATGCAGAAGTCATCAACATGTCTGTACTACGTTCAATGACGCAGGCCTATTATGCGCCGTCAAACTTCGGACACTTCGGGCTGAACCTGCGCCGCTATGCGCATTTCACTAGCCCAATTCGCCGCTACGCCGATCTGATCGTTCACCGCGCATTGGTGTCCGCACATGGCTTCGGCGACGATGGCCTCAGTCTTGCTGAAGAAGACGTTTTGAAAGAAACGGGCGAATGGATTTCCACCACTGAACGCCGTTCAATGCTTGCGGAACGCGATACAACGGACCGGTATCTGGCTGCATTCTTGGCTGATCGAGTCGGCGCGGAATTCACGGGCCGCGTTTCAGGTATTGCCAAATTCGGCCTCTTTGTGAAACTTGACGAGTCAGGTGCTGACGGCATTATTCCACTGTCAAAATTGGGACGCGAATACTGGCGTTTCAATGATCGCGAACGCACGTTGCAAGGTGAAGAAAGCAATCGCATCATCGCAATGGGCATGCCGTGTAAAGTCGCATTGGTTGATGCCACGGCAATTACGGGTGGCCTGACATTGGAAATGCTGGAACTAAACGGCGATCCAATGCCCAAGGGCTCTAGTCGCCAGAAAAGCCACAAGGGCCGTCGCATCACACGATCCAAAGATAAAGGTAAGCGTAAAAAGAACCACTAAATAACACAAATGAACCTTCGCGTTAATTTTTTGAATCAAAAGGTTAACGCGAAGTGTCTATTATATTACCGACGTATTACCTGCGTAATACAGGTAAAATACCGACGCTGAATTGGGGTAACAAAGCACCCCAATTTAACTATTTGACGCTCCGCCTGCGGTCCCCAAATTTTCTATTTTTCCTTGTGCCGAAAAGCATGGGAAAACAGGTGCAAAGGCGATCAAAATGGGCGTTACATGAGGATCAGAAATGATCATTTGGGATACAGCGCCTCTCGACCGCGATCCAAATATGCAACCAATTTCGGTAATGACGAAATATAATCACTTAAATCGTTTTTCGCAGCGAACCCACGTGTAAAATTAAGCGCTGTAACTGTCGAAATATCCGCCGCTGACGGCACATCCCCAAACAGAAAATCTTGATCACCTAACAACGCTACAATGGCATCGATATCGGTCTTGAACCGCGCAAACCGCTCCGCCTTGGAATGACGCCCCATGCCTTGACCTTGAATTTGTGCTAACGCACCTTTGCGCACCATACGTGTTATAAAACCACGCATAATTACAGGGACAGTGCCAAAATTAGCGACCTTGGTAACCTCCCAATTCATATCCTCTTGCCAGCGACTGCAATACACTATGAAATAAAGATGCTCTTCGATCATGCGAATAACTGCGGTCGAAATCGCACGCTCTTTTGGTGACAGACCTGTGTTAAAATCAAACCCAAAAGTTTCCTCGATGTACAATCGAATTTCGTTGCTGTCTGGAATCAGTCGATCGCCAATTTTAAGAACGGGCAATTTCCTTTTGGGCATTTTGGTTGGATTAGAAAGGTACGTAACGCTATATTTTACATCTGCCATTTCCAGCAGGCACATTGCTTTTGTGGCAAACGGGCTGCCAGCCGGTTCGTTATAGGTCGGCGGGAAAACGATTAATTCCATGATAATTCCTTTGTTGCATATTGCTTTATATTTCTGACATGCTGACAGAAACTGTCAGTATGTTTTTGATAGAAAGAAAAATGAGCAAATCAGACCGCCTTTTAAAATGCATGCAAATTCTGCGAACCATGCCCGCGCCGGTAACGGGGCAAACATTGGCTGAACAAGCCGAGGTAAGCCTGCGCACAGTTTACCGCGATATTGACAGCCTTCGCATTGCCGGTGCGATGATCGATGGCGAAGCCGGCTATGGATATACATTGGTCGAAGATCCAGCACTGCCACCGATGATGTTCACACTGGATGAAATCGAGGCGTTGGTTCTGGGCCTAAAAGAAGTCCAAGCTATTGCCGACCCCGTTCTTGCTAACGCTGCAAAAAACGTACTGTCCAAAGTGGCCGCAGGTCTGCCAAAAGATTTACAAAACGAATTAAAGCACTCAGTACTGCACGTGGAAAATTTCGCGCCAGCCCCCGAAATCTTGATCGATGTGGCTAAACTGCGTGAACACACCCGTGCAGAGCAAGAAATTGAATTAGATTATACCGATGGAAAGGGTGCACAAACCCAGCGAAAAATCCTTCCTCTCTCAATCATATACATGGATGGAAAGCTGGTCGTCATTGCTTTTTGTCAACTGCGTCAGGGGTTTCGCGCGTTTCGCATGGACCGCATTGCATCGTTTCAGCCTACGGGTAAATCATTCAAACCACGCCGTGTGGCAATGCTGCGCGACGCGATCAAAGCTGTAAGCAATGGATAGCCAAGCAAGAGCAATCCACTATAAACCCATTGTTTTGCGCCCTTTGGTCACCTAAGTTATGAGCAACAATAATAATCTCGAGCAGGAGAGATAGATGTATAAATTTGCAACAGCCATGGCTGTCGGCTTGTCAATTATGACAGCACCACTGACAGCGAATACGATTACAACACAGGAGTTTCAGGTGGCCCAAAGCGAGAGCGGCTTTCAAAGATGGGTAAAGTCCTTTCGTTCACAGGCGCTGACCAAGGGCATATCAGCGCGCACTTTTGACCGTGCGTTTCGCGGTGTTCGATTAAATGAACGCGTAGTGAAATTAGACCGTAAACAAGCAGAATTTTCGCGCCAAATTTGGGATTACTTGGATACGGCAACTTCGCCGAAACGCGTGTCTAATGGTCAGGCAAACTTTAACACTCAATCACGCATTCTTAAGAAGATCGAACGAAAATACAAAGTCGACGCAGAAGTAATCGTATCAATTTGGGGCCTAGAAAGCTCGTACGGTCAGCGCATGGGCGACATCAACATCATCGAAGCATTGGCAACACTTGCCTACGACGGACGCCGCGAAAAATTTGGCCGCCAACAATTGATGGAAGCACTACGCATTATCCAACGCGGTGATATCACAGCAAACAAAATGATGGGATCATGGGCTGGTGCAATGGGTCATACACAGTTTATCCCAACCAGTTACCAAGCCTATGCACAAGATTTCACTGGTGATGGAAAGCGCGATGTTTGGGATACCAGTAACCCATCTGATGCATTGGCATCCACCGCAAATTATTTAGCAAAATTTGGCTGGAAACAGGGGCAACCTTGGGGCATCGAAGTTAAATTACCTGCGGGTTTCAATTACGGTAATGCATCGTTGAAAGTAAAAGCAACGCCAGCGCGTTGGACCCAATTGGGTGTCCGGACAATTAATGGCGGAAAAATCCCGAACCACGGCGAAGGGTCGGTATTCCTGCCCGCCGGTGCGGATGGCCCAGCCTTTGTCGTGTTCAAAAACTTCTTCGTTATTAAACGCTATAACAACGCGAATTCCTATGCGATGGCGGTTGGTCATTTGGCTGACCGTATCGCGGGTAAGGGACCGTTCGTGCGCGAATGGCCACGTGGCCCAGGCGCATTGAAGCTGGCCGAAAAGATGGAAGTCCAAAAACTGTTAAACAAACTTGGCTACGACGTCGGCGAACCTGACGGTATTATCGGACCAAACACCATCGACGCCGTAAGCAAGTTTCAAACTTCTTTGGGCTTAATTCCAGATGGAAAAGCAAACGAAGAGCTGTTGTTGAAATTGCGCCGCGCGCGCTAAATAAATAACCCCACTTCGGTATTGGCCGAAATGGGGCTATTTACATAGGATTACAAACTTACGCTAGAAGTTCTAGTTTAATAGTTCGACATCCACTTCATCAGGTGTCGAAATTGTGGCGGTTTCTTGTCCATTTACCATCACATGTGCAACCCCAGTGCCCACATGGTAAATTCGTGCTCTTCCAGCGCGGTCAGTTATCAGCGTTCCTGTCATTCCTCCACCCTCAAACGCAAGACATACGCTTGCGCCGCTAAATGGAATTCCGCTATTTTTCAAATAGATAGTAGATTCGGCCATAGTAACCTCCGATTGGCAGAAAGGAGAATGAGCGATGCAATTATAAGGTGTATTGAGCCAAATAAATGCCCGTACTCACATTGAAATATTGATGATCCAAAACGGATCGTGGTCTTAAATATGTTGTTAAGACACATTTTAGACACATTTATGCCTAAGTCAAGTACCCCAGGAATCCGATTGCATTTCACGCAATCGACTGGCCGTGCGCTCGAATTCAAATGCACCTTCTCCGGTCTCATAAAGAGATTCCGGGTCAGCATCGGCACTGATGATTGTCGCCGTACCTGCCTCGTACAACGCGTCGATCAACGTCACAAAACGTTTTGCTTCATTATTGTTTTCACGCCCAAGCTTGGGAACATCGGTCACCATCAGCAAACGAAATGACTGGGCGATCAACAGGTAATCACCCGGTCCCAATGGTTTTTGACACAAATCAGCAAAGCTGGCGCGCGCAACACCGTTGTGGTGGTATGGCACAGAAATTTGACGTTTCTTTTGGCGCAATGTGATTGGCGTGGATTGCCCCAAAGACAAGTCGTCCCACAATGCATCCATACGCGTTGATGCGTCTTGGCCCAGTGGATGGAAATACCGTTGCCCACCAGAAATGCGATTTTGTCTGTGGTCTGTTTGACTGTCCAAACTATGAACAACCAGATGAGATTTTATCAGCTCAATAAAGGGTAAAAATAGATTGCGGTTTAATCCCTGTTTATACAAATCATCAGGATGCCGGTTTGATGTCGTTACAATAATAACGCCTGAATCAAACAAAAATTCAAACAACCGACCGACAATCATCGCGTCTGCAATATCGGTAATTTGCATTTCGTCGAAACACAAAAGACTGGCCTCTTTTATGATTTTTTCTGCAACTGGGCGGATCGCATCTTCGACACCTGTTTGGCGTGCTGTATGCAGATCGTCGTGTACGGTTTGCATAAATGCGTGGAAATGCACACGCCGTTTACGCTTGATTGGAGAGGCTTCAAAAAACAAATCCATTAACATGGATTTCCCGCGCCCAACTCCACCATAGATATACAAACCCTTTGGAGGCGCTGCTTTTACTCCAAACAAACCAGACATCAAAAATCTGGATCGTGGTTTATAACCTTCGATTGCAACAGCCAAGTCTTGAAGCGCCTGCAACGTATGGCGTTGATCTTCATCGTCTGTCAAATCACCAGAGGCGATACGACTGTTGTATACTTCAATTGGTTTCAACTGCTTCAGCCCCTAAAAACCTTTGACCTTAATTAACAATTCTCGCATGCTGTTACAACCAAAGAGGTCACTTTCATGCAACCCCAAAATCCACGTCTAATAACGCCAGTCTTGGTGGCATCTTCGCTCATTTTAATGATTGGATTTGCTGTACGCGCTTCGTTTGGTGTGTTCCAAATCCCAATTGCAGCGGAATTTGCGTGGGCGCGCTCGGATTTCTCGATGGCGATTGCAATACAAAACTTAGCCTGGGGTATTGGACAACCAATTTTTGGTGCAATCGCGGAAAAGGTAGGCGACAGAAAAGCTATCTTACTGGGGATTGCATTCTATGCCGTGGGCTTGGTTCTTTCCAGTTATGCGATCACACCCGGCCAGCATCAATTTTATGCGCTCTTCGTTGGTTTTGGCGTGGCTGGCACGGGGTTTGGTGTGGTCTTGGCGATCGTTGGTCGCGCGGCGTCCGATGAAAACAGATCAATGGCATTGGGAGTTGCGACTGCGATCGGCTCTGTCGGTCAAATCATTGGCCCACCATCCGCTGAATACCTGCTGACTCATTTTAATTGGTCAGTTGTCTTCTTGATCTTCGCCGGAGTTATGGTTTCTACCATCGTGTTGCTGCCAATTATTTCGGCACCCGAAAAGGATATGAAGCCAGAGCTCGAGGAAACCCTTTCGCAGATACTTAAAAAGGCGTTCTATGATCCCAGCTTCACGCTGATATTCCTTGGCTTCTTTTCCTGTGGTTTTCAACTGGCATTTGTAACGGCCCACTTCCCAGCATTTGTAACCGAAATGTGCAGCGCTATCAGTGGAGACGGATTGTTGGCAGACATCGGTGTAGACACCACCAGTGCGTTAGGCGCCTTTGCGATTGCTTTGATTGGTGCTGCGAATGTCGTCGGAACAATTACGGCAGGGTATTTTGGAAAGCGGTATAAGAAAAAGAACCTTCTGGCGATGATCTATACTGGCCGCACTGTCATTGCGATTATTTTCATTATGTTACCAATGACGCCGCTTACAGTCGTAACATTTTCAATCTCAATGGGGCTTTTATGGCTTGCGTCTGTGCCGCTTACCTCTGGTTTGGTTGGGTATATTTATGGGCTGCGTTACATGGGAACACTGTATGGCATCGTCTTTTTTAGCCATCAATTAGGATCATTTTTGGGTGTATGGCTGGGTGGTGCACTGTATGATATTTACGGCAGTTACACGATTGTTTGGTGGGTTGGAATTGGTGTCGGCGCTTTCAGCGCAATCGTACACATGCCAATCAAAGAGTTGCCGATCGGCAGTCGGCAACCAGTATAGTTTCAACTTTATGCGTTTTTGTTATTTATGACATGTTGAATTAACCCGGCGCTAAACTCCCCTATGCCACAAACGCACTGTAAATGCGTAGGGGATGGATTTGGCATATTCTGAAGGAACAGAATCAAAAGTAATGGCATTAGAGGCGCAAAATGCGCAACTCTTGGATCAAGTCGCCGCGCTGGAAAATAAATTAACAGAGCAAAACAGGCAGATAACAAAGGTTACCCGAAACCTGGAAATGACAATCACACGTTGGAACGATGCAGTTGCTGTCATGCCAGATGGGTTTGCCGTATTTGACAGTGATCACCGATTGGTATCGGCAAATCAGGCATACTCTGAAAACTTCGCAAAAATTAGACCTCTCCTGGTTGAAGGTGTTGAGCGTTCCCAGATATTTCAGGCGGGCATTGAAAATGACCTAATTGATACGGACGGAATCGCGGCAAATGAATGGATTGCGCAGCGCGAAAAAGCATGGCGTGACAACGAATTTCCAGAACCTCTTATCCGTACTGCTGATGGGGGGTGGCTGCGTCTGATCGAGCGACGCACGGCATCTGGCGATGTGGTGTCCTACCGCGTAAACATCACAGCAGAAAAAACACGCGAAGATGAACTTCGCACTGCACAAGCCGAAGCAGACGCTGCGAATCACGCAAAGTCGGCATTTCTAGCAAACATGAGCCATGAAATAAGAACACCAATGAACGGTGTCATTGGCATGGCAGATCTGTTGTCTGAAACTGACTTGGACAAAGAACAACGTGTTTTTATGCGTACGATCAAAAACTCCGGCGAAGCATTGTTGGTCATCATCAATGACATTTTGGATTATTCGAAAATTGAAGCCGATCAAATGGAGCTGTTTCCTGAGCCCTTCAATCTTGAAGAATGCATTCATGAGGTGACATTGCTGCTGGAAAACAAGGCGGCAGAAAAGGATCTTGATCTGCTTGTGGATTATGACTTGTTCACCCCAAGCACTTTTGTAGGTGACGCGGGGCGCATCCGCCAGGTGATGTTGAACCTTATTGGAAATGCGATCAAGTTTACGGAGGCGGGGCATGTATTAGTCCGTGTTATTGGCATTGATGAAGGCGATGAAAATCACATCCATGTCGCAATCGAAGACACAGGAATTGGAATTCCAAAAGACAAAATCGGCCATGTCTTTGGTGAATTCAAACAAGTCGACGAAGCCGAAAACCGTAAATACCAAGGCACTGGATTAGGACTAGCTATATCGAAACGTTTGATCGAACTTATGAACGGTGAAATGTGGTTAGATTCCGTGTACGGCGAGGGCAGCATTTTTGGGTTTAAAGTCAAACTACCAGTAAAGAAAATACATGATACAAAATTGCCGATGTTGATGGACGGGGTTTCACGTGCGCTGGTCATAGATGGCTTTGGTGAACAACAAAACATCCTTCAGAAACAATTGGGACATTTGGGCCTTAAGGTTGATTGTTTCTCCAATAGTTCGGACGCACTTGAGCAGTTTAAACATGATCCAAATTACGACCTTGTTCTTATCGAGGTCGCACTTTCAGACATGCAGGGTATCGACTTAGCTCAACAATTGCGTGACCTGAATTATTCAGGCCCGATGATCGCAATGTGCTCGCGAAAATCCCAAGGCACATTTAAACAAAACAAGGCACTATTTAATGCCAGTTTTCAAAAACCGGCTCTCCGAAGCGAACTCTATAAATCATTGAACGTGTACTATGACACTGCAGATAACTCCCCATTTTTTAAAGAGATCGATATTGCGCCGCCTGCATTTAGTCGAGGTACATTGAACGTATTGTTGGCAGAAGATAATAAAACCAATCAATTGGTGTTTTCCAAAATGATGAAATCTTCAGATATTGCCCTACGAATTGTGACCAACGGTGCAGACCTTGTTGAAATGGTGTCGGTTCAACCCCCGGATATTATTGTAACAGATATATCGATGCCGATAATGGACGGTATCGAAGCCACAAAAATTATCCGCGCAGCAGAAAATTTGAATATGGCTCCGCAAATTCCAATCCTTGCATTAACTGCACATGCCATGCATGGCGATCGTGAAAAATTCATCCGTGCAGGGATGGATGACTATCTGACCAAACCTCTGAAAAAGGATGTTGTAATTGCAAAAATTGAAGAAATGGCAATGCTTATGGCAACGCGTAAAAAATCTTTTGAGCTAGGCCAAATAGAAAAGCGAAAACAAGCACTCTAAATTTCAAAACAAGCACAGTGGCGCTATCCGATGTGATGTTTCCCACGTTTATCCGCTAGCTCAACTTGACGCTGACGTTCACGAAAACGCTCTTTGCGTTCGTCATCGGTGGTGTCGATACACAAATGGCAGGACACACCTTTTTCGAACTCAGGACGTTTGAAATCTTCAGGAGCCAAAGGCATACGGCAAGCGTAACATAAATCGTACTTACCCTCTTCCAAACCATGTTTCACCGAAACCCGTGCATCAAAAACAAAGCATTCACCGTTCCAGCTGCTATCGGTTTGCGGAACTTCTTCAAGATATTTAAGAATGCCACCTTTCAAGTGATACACATCATCAACACCTTCGTTCAGCAAATAGTTCGTCGATTTTTCACAACGGATACCACCAGTGCAAAACATCGCGACCCGTTTGTTATGAAAGCGTCCTTTGTTCTCTTCCCACCATGCAGGGAATTCACCGAAGCTTTTTGTTTCGGGGTCAATCGCGCCATCAAATGTACCAATCGCAACCTCGTAATCGTTACGCGTGTCGATCACGACAACATCTTCTTGGGCGATCAGATCATTCCAATCCTGAGCTTCAACATAGTTCCCAACATTCAAAGTTGGATCTACATCGGGCTGTCCCATTGTGACGATTTCCTTCTTCAACTTCACTTTCATGCGGTTGAACGGCATTTCCTACGCAATGCTCTCTTTGTGCTCCAGATCAATACAACCAGGTAAGGCGCGTAAATGCGCAAGTACAGCATCGATGCCACCGCGTGGTCCGGCAATTGTTCCGTTGATGCCCTCGAACGCCAACAAAAGCGAGCCTTTGATCCCTTGTGCGCGGCACAATTTCAACAGTGGTTCTTGCAGCGCAATATGATCCGCAAACTTTGTAAAATGGTACAGTGCTGCAACAACAACTTGAGACATGAAACTCGCTCCTAGTGCCCGCTGATTTTGCCGGACAAAATATCGTAATCCGTCGCGATCAAATAGCTTGGATCATCGTCCGCATCGACAATTAATTGCCCAGCTTTTGACAGCAAGGCATGGCAATCACGTGATAGATGGCGCAACAGCAATCGTTTGCCCGCTGCTTCGTATTTCGCGGCAACGGCATCAATGGCCTGCAATGCGCTGTGGTCAACAACACGCGATCCGTTGAAATCTAAAATAACAGTTTCTGGATCGTCTTCAGGATGGAACATTTCAATGAACCGTGTCGTTGAGCCAAAAAACAATGGGCCGGATAATTCATAAACGCGACCACCTTCTTCAGATTCAGATGGGCGCACTGTCGCTTGAATTTGCGCCGCAGCATTCCAAGCATAAACAAGCGCCGAAATGATAACACCCACAACAACCGCTGTGGCCAAATCAGAATATACAGTCACTGCGGTAACGACGATGATAACTAAACCGTCGGAAAACGGAATGCGTTTCATTAGTCGAATGGATTGCCAAGCGAACGTGCCGATGACGACCATAAACATAACACCAACTAATGCGGCCAAAGGAATCAAATCAATGATCCCGCTAGCGAACAATATGAAGACCAACAAAAATAAAGCCGCGGAAATGCCGGCCAAGCGCGTCCGCCCACCTGAATTCACATTAATCATTGATTGACCAATCATAGCACAACCACCCATGCCGCCAAAGAAACCAGTCACAATGTTTGCGCCACCTTGGGCCAAACATTCCTGACTTGCGCCACCTTTTTTGCCAGTAATGTCACCAACTAAATTCAGGGTCAGCAGACTTTCGATCAATCCAATCGCTGCCAAGATGACTGCATATGGGAAGATGATAAATAATGTTTCCAAATTGAACGGAACACTTGGTATTGCAAATGACGGCAAGCCACCTTTTACGGATGCCAAATCACTGACGCGCGGTACTGGAATATCAAACGCGATAACCAAACCAGCGACCAACCCGATAGCAACCAAAGGTGCGGGAATGGAACGGGTGATTTTCGGCGTTGCCCAAATTAAAAACATGGTCAAAAAGACCAAGCCAAATGTAATGGCCAAAGTCATACCAGACATCCAAACATGATGCCCGCTGGCATCAACGGTTTTGAAATGCTCCATCTGCGCCAGAAAAATTACAATCGCCAAGCCATTCACAAAACCTAACATAACGGGATGTGGCACGAGGCGCATAAATTTACCCAGGCGAAACACGCCTGCCAGAACTTGTAAAATCCCCATCAACACAACGGTTGCAAACAAATATTGAACGCCGTGGTCAGCAACCAAGGCAACCATAACAACAGCTAATGCACCAGTTGCACCTGAAATCATGCCAGGGCGACCGCCGAACACAGATGTAATAAGGCCCACGATGAACGCTGCGTACAAACCAACCAAGGGGTCAACGCCTGCTACAAATGCAAACGCA
>Ga0115546_1002192_pt1 | contig 11410 bp, 9 predicted proteins | sample COGITO_mtgs_1004_FD_87186 | JGI IMG/M metagenome (GOLD analysis project Ga0115546, IMG submission 87186) | Pelagic marine microbial communities from North Sea - COGITO_mtgs_100413 | ecosystem: Environmental > Aquatic > Marine > Epipelagic | place: Germany:Helgoland, sampling site Kabeltonne...
CAAATCATGAGACTTCATCAAATTACTTGTGGTCATTTCAAAGCAGATGACGGCACGATTCAAGACTTAAAAAATGATCGTATGAATGAATTGATGAGTGTTATTGAGGAGGTAGAAGGTAAAGCTGTTATCTGGGCTCACTATAGACATGATGTAGAAAACATTGTTAAGACTATAGAAAAAAAATATCCAGGGTCCGTGGTTACGTACTATGGAGACACGACTCAAGATGAAAGACAAAGTGCAATTAAAAAAATGCAAGATAAAGATTCTCCTGTTAGATTTTTTGTGGGTACTCCACAAACAGGTGGTTATGGTATTACCTTAACGGCAGCATCTACCATGATCTATTATTCTAATGGTTATGATTTAGAAAAACGTCAACAGTCCGAAGCAAGGATTGATCGTATTGGTCAAGAAAAACCTATGACTTATATTGATATAGAAGCTGAAGGAACTGTAGATGAAAGAATCGTAAAAGCTTTAAAAGCTAAAGTTAATATTGCATCTAAAGTTATGGGGGAAGAGTTAAAAGACTGGATTTAAGGGGTACCTAGGTACTGTCGGAAGTTAGTTTCGTGCGTCTACGTGGATCTATGAAAGACTTTTTTAAAAAAAATTTAAAGCTTTTGCAGCTAACACCGCTAAACCTGAAATAATTAATCCTAGAATGTAATCTATTTTTTTAGCTGTCTTGTCTATATCTTCATGCATATGCTTAAGATGATTATTCTTAATTGTACATATATCTTTTTTTAAACCTGTAACGTGACCATACAAAGCCACGATATGTTCTCCTGTTGTATTTGGTTTTTTAGCCATTATGCCATGCCCCTTTGTCGTAGTCTAATTTGTTGTTCTTCTGATGATAATAATGCTTGTTCGGTGGGTGTCAAGCCACTTTGCGATATGGTCCCTGGAGCAGGCATCGGTGTGCTTACTACTTGTGGATTAACTCCAGGTGTTTCTGGTAATGCTGATTGTCCTTCTGAATTTAAACTAGGTATATAATCTTCTAATTTAGGTTCAAAAGATCCATACAAACTTTGATTTAAAAACGATTCATACATTTTATCTAATGTGCCAACAGCTTGTTGAAAAGGATCTGAAGTACCTTCTTCTAATGCGATATCTTCAAATTTTTCTTCAATGTTTTTTGAAGGAAAATAAGCCCTAAATTGACCTGCTAAAATGTCATCTAACTCTTTTGTAGATATTCCTCTTTTTTCAAAAATTTCATAAATTTTATCTTCACTTACTCCTAATTTTTTAGCATCATTAATTTCTTTTAATATTTTTTTATTAGTATTGAACAAAGCTTTGTTTGCAACATAAAATCTTTCAATAACTTCTTTTTCTGTTTTTAAAGGTCTTAAAACTCCTTCTGGTCCTCCTGTAAATTCTTTTTTTGCTTCTCTTTTATTAGTGTTAAATTCTGTTAATAAAAATCCTAATGATTTATCAGGAGAAATTTTAGTAGGTCTTAATCCAAAAACACCAGCAAGTTCATATGGAACTTCATAAACTTCACCAGCAAGTTCTGTTCTTTTTTTACCTTCTATTGCTGCTAATAACCTTGGAAAAACTTTGTAACTAGGTAATTGTGTTTTACCAATATGTTTCATTATTCTTACATACCTTTCTCCTCTAGGAGTTTGATCGGTATATAATTCTTTACCTTGTCTTGTTCTGCCACCTCTTTGAACAATATCAAAAAAAGCTTCTGTAAAAATAGATTCACTTATAAAAGGATCAGCCGTTTCTGAAATAGCTTCTACAATACCTTTTTCAAATCCTTTAATTAAAATTTCCTCGCTCTCTATTCCATTTTGAATATTTCTCAACACTGTTTGAAAAGGTCTCGTTAAAGTGTCATAGACATTGGTATGACTAAAATCAATAAAATATAATTGACCTGAATCAGGGTCTTTCATGTAAATTTTCTGAGAGTTTTTAGACCACGGAGGGACAAAACTATTTGCAGCATCTGCTTCTTCATTACTAACTCCAAATATATGTTGAGATCCTTTTATTAAACCATAAGGCAACACTCCAAAAGCAGTAACTCCACCCATAATTCTTTTCATACCAATTCCTTTTAATGGATTAGTGCTGGTAAAAGGGTTTATTTTACCTGTAATAGGGTCTTTAATTTCTTTTAATGCTCTTGTCATAATATTAGTTCCTGTTCTAAATACTTCAGATGGAAAAGACATAAAGTTTCCAAAAGGTGTAGATCTCATAGCTCTAACAAACTCTCCTACAAAAGCATAATTAGGAACAGTGTTTTTTACTATATCGGCTGCTTCTTCTTCTAATTCTTCTAAACTTTTTTTAATACCTGCTTTTGCATACGCGGCCTCTCTTCTTGCAAGTTCTACTTCAAAATTAGTTATTTTCCAAATATCATCCTCTGCTACATACAGATCTTGTGCAACTTTTCCTGTTTTTTTTATACCTTTACTTATTTTACCTAGAGAATTAAACATAGGTTTCAATAAAGAATCTATTTGAAGACCTCCTTCACCAAACTTTGCATCTTTCATAAGATTTTTAATATCACCTAAACGAACATTGGTATTAGTTACCCCTAATTCTAAATATCTTCTATATCGATCCATAGCCTCTGGTTTTCGAATACCAACTTGAACAGATCCTTTTGCTCTAGAAAAAGCTTTAGCTAATATTGCGGGATTTTCAAAAATAATTCCATTAGCTAAAGCAAAAGAACTAGCACTTAATACATTACGAATGTGGGTGGCAGGTGATAAAATTGTTTTTGCATATTGAGATCCTGCTTTAGGAACTAACATTAAATTTCTATATGCCCAAGATAAGGATTTACCTACTGCTCCTCCAGACTCTCCTCTCATAAAACTTGTTACTTTTGAAGAATTAGAAAAAGCTTCTGCAATAGCTTCTGTTGTGTATTGACCTTGTAATCTATTAATAAGAATACCGTCTTTAAATAAGTTAGATACATAAGGATCTATTTTAACTATTTTATCTAAAGGTGTTGCACCAAAATTTTGAGCTGCTTTTAATTGACTGTCGAAAAAAAATCCTCTTTGACCAGGAGGGGTGTCTTTTGTTATTTTAGCTTTCATTGCTGCATCTGCATCTAATATTTCATCAAATAATTGATTAGTTCTAGCTGTGTTAGATAGTTTGTTAATACCTTCAAATATAGAATAACGAGCGTCTTCTATTGAACCAAACAATTGTCTAAATGCTTTGCTACCTGGTCCTATAACTTTTACTGCTCCCTGATCATCTATTAAACTTCTAGCAAATGTTTTAATAACATCTGGTCCTTGATCTCCCATTGTTTTTGTAATTTCAGATGGAAATTTAAAAATAGGTAATTTAGTTTTAGGATTGGTTTGTCTTGCTTGATTTAAAATTTTATTTACTATTTGTTCTGCTGTTTCTTCTGTAATAGGGTTTTTATTTTTTTCCGCTAATCTTTTAAAAATAGTTTTTACTCTTTCAATATGTTGTCTAGCTGGTTTAAATTTTTCATAAAAAGCAACATCTTTATTATCAAATATTTTATAAGTATTTCCTAAATATTGTTTAACTCGATCTCCCATTAACGTTCTTAAATTAGTTACTTCTTTTACCATTGTTACTCCTGTAGGAGTTTGCGCTGTAATATCCAATAACTCGTCCATTTTATTTCTCACATCTGTTATTTGTGTAAAAATGTTATCTGCTTCTTCTTGTTTTAAACCTTTTTTCCTCATTGTTTTTAATAATTTATTTTGAATTTTTGAATTAAAAGGTTTTTTTAAATCTCCTTTAAATAATAACTCATTTAATTCTCTAAGAAAAATTTCTTTTTCATCGTCTCCTGATCTATTAAAAATTTTTTTAATATCTGGAAACATTTTATCTACTTCTTTATCAATACGACTAACTTTTTCCATAGCAAAATTAGTATCTGCCATTAATCTACCTTTTTCTGTTACTTGTCTTTCAAAAATTTCTTGTGGTTTAGGACCTCTTGGTCTGAATGCTTGACCTATTTTATCAAAAGTTCTTTCTAATTTAGAACTACTATAAGCTAATTCTCTACCTCTATTTAATAATGCTTTACTGCCTGAAAAAACTCCATAAACAAAAGGAGTTGTAGCAATAGATTCTCCTCCAAATTTAAGTCTATTCATTAATTTTCTAATTGCATCATCCTGTGAGTTTTCTTTTTCTTCTCTATCTAATTGAGTAGGTCCTGCTTCAAACGCATCTCCAAATGTTCCAATGTTTTCTACGTCTGCAACAAAAGTTTCCCCAACTGCTCCTCCAGTAGTTACCGCTGCAAATCTTTGAGTATTAGATAATTTATTTAATTGTGATGCTTTATCAAATCCTTTTTTTAAATTTTTAGATTTTAAATTAACGTACCTACCTGTTTTTTTTGCTTTTAAAGCAGTCGTTGCTAACTTAGTTGCTATTTTAGCACCTAGGGTAGCAGGTACCCCTATCTGTATTAAAGCTTCTAAAATTTTACCCGATGCTCTTTGTTGTGCAATTTCTTCAAAGGGGTTAATTTTATCAAAAGCAGATTCTACTTTTGCAGCGGCACTTGAAGTCATACCAGTTGCATCAGTTAATAAAGCGCCTAATGAAATAAAACCTTCTGGTATTTTAATAGCTCCTGATATGATTCCAGCTATTCCTGCCTCAAGACCTGATATTTCTTGATTCTCCTCTGCATCAGGTTTTAAATAATCATCTAGACCAAATACTGTATTATCTTCTTGATTATTTTTTTGTTTATTTAAATTTTCTTCAACTTGAATAGTTGAATTAAACTTTGGATCGAATGGGTCAAATTCAGAAGACATAATCCTCCTAATCTCCTGATGGACTTATAACTGAATAGTTTTCATCTAGGGTTGCAAAATCTAATTTTCCATTACCTTTAGATATTCTTTTTTTATATTGACCTGTTATTACATCATAAAAAATTTGATTAACTTGTACGTTATTTAAATTAGGAACAAGTTGATCCTTTCCTTTGACTCGTATAGTTGAATAAGTAGGTATTCCTATGTAATTTCTTTTAAGAGAATCAGGAGCATTCATTTTAAATTGAACATTTTTTGTTGCTGCATCAATAGCTCTTCCTTTTAATGCTCTAGGTAATGAGTCTAAAAGTATCTTTTGTTCATTTGCTATTTGAGTTTCTGCTAATTGAGCTGCAAATATTTTTTCTTTATTTCCTTTTAAAGCTGCTTCTCTTTCTGATTGCGCACCAGAAATACCTGCTTTAGCAGCAGCCATTCCTATTTGAGCATCGTAAGCATCTCGTGCTTGAATACCTTTAAACAAACCAGCTGTTGGTTGTTGATAAGCAGAAGCAACATCTCTTAATGTATTTCCTGTAGCACCTTTACCAGATACTAAATTTAAACCACCTTGAATTAAAAACTGTGGTAAACTTCTGTCCGTAGGACTTGGGGCCATTCGTTTTAATAATTTTGCATACTCTTCTGCAAGTTCTGTAGCACGGCCACCTTCTTGATAATTTGTTCTATCTTGAATACCTGTCATGATACCTTCCATAGCCGGTCCACCTTTTCTAAACATCGGTCTTTTTAGTGTTCTATTTTTCATATTAACCAAATTTTAAAAAGTTTTTAGGTTGAACTGCTCCGTAAATTCCAGCTAAAGTAGAACCAATACCTAATGCAGTGGATAATGCGCTAGGATTTGGAGTAGAAGCATACTGACTTGAACCAGGATATCCACCCATCAAACCTGTTACACCTGCACCAAATTGTGCAATTCTTTGTTGTCTTTCAAACGCTGCATCTCTTGCTGCTTGAGAAGCTGCATCTAATCCAGCTTGAGCTTGCGCTTGATTTATACCACCCAAAGCTCCTAGTGTTTGTATATCTTGAGCTTGTAAACCTTGTTGTAACTGACCTAACTGACCTTGGAATCCACCTAACCCTTGTAAAGATTGTGATAAAGAAGATCTTGCACCTCCAATACCTAATGCAGATTGTGCTAACGATTGTTCTGCAGAACCTAAACCTAATTGAGCTTGACCTAGACCTGCTCTTTGTCCAGCTAAATTTGCTTGTTGAGCAGCAAGCCCTGCTTGCGCTTGTCCTAATTGTAATTGATTTCCAAATCCTTGTTGAGCTAAACCTTGAGCTTGTGTAAATCCTTGTTGTAATAATCCTGCTTGTAAAGCTGCTCTGTTTCTATCGGATCCTGTTTGATATTCTGCTTGTAACACACCTTCTCTACCTCCTCCAAATGCACCGGGTACTCCTAAAGTTTGTGCTGATTGTTGAGCTTGTTGTGCTTGTCTTTGTCTATCAAATTCTGTGAGTGTAGTATCAATGATATCTTGTTGATACGGAGACATGTATTGTTGATAAGCAGTTGGTCCTGTTTGCCCTGCAGCTGCTGTTAAAAAAGATGGTACTCCACCTAGCGTGGTCCCTGCTCCGGTAAGCTCGGTTCCCGCAGCTCCTAACCCTGCTCCTGCAGCATCAATAAAACCTGGTACGTTTGCTAATCTTACGTCTGCTGCTGTAATAGCAGATGGAACTAAACCTAATTGTGTGCCTGCTTGTGTTCCTTGTGCCGCTGCTGAAGTTAAAAAAGGTTGGTAAGCACCAATACCAGATTGAGCTAAATTATAAGCTTGTGTTTGTGCTGCATCTTGTGCTGCAACTTGCGGTGCAAAAGCAGAAGTATCAATAGCTTGACCTGATACACTAGATAATTGATCTGCATAGGTTTGTCCTAATGCTTCAATAAACGGTGCTGGTAATGTTCGTTGTATTGTTTCAGCCATTATACTACTCTACTCTCTAATTGTTTCATTGTATCGTACATTTTTTGTGCTCCTTTTTCTATGCTACCATCACCAGCAGATCTTACTGCATCTGCTGTCATAACAAATTCATTTTTAGATAACATTGCTGGAACATCATCTGCCTTTTCTTTAATACCTACCGGTACAAAACCACCTTCTGCTCTATAATCTAATTCTGTAACTCCACCTTGATTCATTCTAGGTGTTCCCATTGGTATTTTTCCTAAACCCATAATACCTCCACCCATTACTTCTACTCGGCCACCTTGTGCATAACCTAAGTTAGAAGTAGTTCTTGATATAAAATCATCTAAGTCTTTACCTGAATAAAAATTAGAACCATACTGTCTTAAGTAATTAGTTACGTCTACTCTTCTTTGTGCAAAATCTTCTTCTGTTTCACCTTCTTGTGGCACAGGGCTAAAGAATAAAGGTGCTGCTGCTGTTATAGCAGCTATAGTTCTATAAGGTTTATCTTGAGCATATTTAGCTGTTAATTTAGCTGCATCTACTATGTTAAAATCATCTCCAAGAGGGTTTAATTTATTAGCAATATCAGATAGAACTACCTTTGGAGTTTGTCCTAATGTTGATGGCATTTCAGCTGTACCATATGCTTTACCATCAATATTAGTTATTGCCGCATCATAATCATCACTTGTAGGTATTGTTGTTCCTCCAGTCGGAAATCCCATATCTGCAGCTCCACCTATATCTTCTGGAAGATAAGTATCATATCCAGGTCTGTTTATTGCGTCTGTTAAGTCTTGAGTAGAAGCTATTGCATCTCCACCAGTTGAACCAAAATCCATTCTTGCAAGTTCTTCTCTTGCCGTTAATGTAGGTGAAAACTCGTCTACACCCATTACCATTCCATCTGAATCTGCTACACTAAAAGGAGTTGGAGTTTGTCTTAATTCTGTTGGTCCTAACAAACCTGTGTTTGTTGCTTGAGTTCTAGGTAATTGAAAAGCTTCTGTATTTACATCATATAGATCATCTCCTGCTCCTGCATAATCAGTAGGAGCACCTTGATCTATACGTAATTGTTCATCATAACCAATAGCATCATCCGTTGAAAGACCTTGAGGTGTCATTAAATAATTTAAACCACCTGAAATTAAAGCAGATTTAGGATCTATTTTTTGTCCTCTTGCTAAACTAGTTCCAACATTAGTTGCAGCTCCTATTCCTGCTTGAAGTAATTTTTTATTTACGTCTTTAAACATAGCGGCGTTACCTCCAAACTGTCCAATACCTTGTCCAACAGCTCCACCTATTAATGAATCTTTAATACTTACATCTCCTCCAGTTGCTTTAGTAGCGAGTGCTTGTATCAATGCTCTTTTTGCAGCACCTTTTAAAAAAGCACTAGAACCTGCAGCTGTAATACCACTTTGCAATGCAGATAAAGCAGCGGGATTAAAAGCAGCTAATGCAAGAAGTTCAGGATTCTTTTTTACCGTTTTAATTATTTTTTTAGGTATTGAAGTTACCTTTTTAACCGCTGAACCCATTATTGATGAAACTCCCTTTTAAATTTTGATGCTTTTCTATAAATGTTTCCTTGATCATCTACTCGTAACCAGTGTAAACATTTTCCTACTTCTAAAACTTTTTTAAAATACTTTTTTGTCCAAGCCATAACTTTTTTAATATTTCCTATACACACCGTATCCACGTGCCATGCTTCTGTACCACTGTTCCAATCTTCTGATTCTAGTTCAGTAGTCTGTAAAAATCTTTTTTCAGCTTCTTTATTTAAAAAAGCCCAATTGGTAAAAGCAATCACGTCATCTCCGTTTTTGTGTATTTTATATTGGCTTAATTTAAAAGAGGGAAGAATATGAAGGAATAACTCTTCATGAGTATAATCCTTATAGCGATCAAATTTCTTATATAATTTGATAACTTCGTGCATATTGCACATTTCTTCAAGACTAATCATCTTTTATTAAGTGGCAGGAATTACACCTGAAGTACATACTTACTAGTTTTTAGAAGATAAATCAAGATTATGTTGTAACATCTCTTGGTTTAATTTCTAAGGCAGATAAGACCACATGTAGTCTATTTGCTGTTGCAGCGGTCACTTTAATAACCTCTGATTCTTTTACTACTAAAGGATTGGTTAACAACTCTATCGTAGCATTGGCCGATACTGCCTTTACTTTAAATAAGCTAAATACAGCACTTGCGGTATCTGTAATCGTTACCGTAATGGTGTCCGCGTTCCCTGAGTCTTCCGACACTAAAATAGATCGTACCACTGCGGTTACTGCAGAAGGGACCGTGTAAATAGTAGTTGCACTCGTGGTCGTTAAATCTGCTTTTTTGTTTACAAATGTATTAGCCATTAGTTAATAAAGAAGTTAAATGCTTCTACCTCATCTTTTAAATCTTGTTGAAACGTAGTATTTAATTTTTGCACAATACCATCTATATCACGAACTAAAGATTGTGCATTCGCTACTTCATAATTCTGATCTGGTTGTGTTAATGATTGTACTATCTTAGCCATTATCTATCTGCCAATCGATCCATATGAGAATATATACGACCTATCACCTTGTCCAAAGACATCATCTCACTTTTAAGCATAGCTACAATTGTTGAAAGTTCTATCAGTGTAACCAATGTCCAGGTCGCCAATCCCATTAATATAGTGCCCAATAATCCAATTAGAATCGTGTTAGTCTTCCTGCTCATTATCTTCTACCATCCGGGAAATAATCAATTCTAAAAGTTCCTAACTTCCAAAATTGACTGGTTGAATCAGTGGATACTTTTAACGATATAAATCTTGCTCTTGCACGTGTATCTATTTTATCCGTAGAAGTGTTCACGGTAAACGGACCTAGAGAAGAACTAGCTGCTGTATCGTTAGGAAAATCTTTTAAATCTAATTGTATGGTTGCATCTCCTGTTTGAGATATAAAGTCTGGATAGACACGACCGACTCTCATCATAAACTCACCATCTCCTGCAAGTCCTTGTTGTCCAATATCAAAATCTCCTGACTTAATATTAGATGCAATCGCAGTAGAGGTTCCAGCTAATACTTGATCTAAACCTGTTTCGTGTTGATAGTAAACAGAAGAACCTTCTGTGTTCCCTTGAAAATAGGTAGTAGAGGTAGAACCTACATTAGTGCTCTCATCATAATCGGTTGCATGAGGTTTTCCAAAGACAGCAGAATCTTCCCAAGCAGTTCGATCTAAAGTTCCAATAGCCCAGATAGGTCTCTCTGCACTAGAGTCTAAATAATTATACGACACCATTCTATTTACTACATTCGATCCTTCGTTAGGATAAAACCACATAACCTCACCAAACAAATTATTTAAACCTGCATTGATGTGTTGTTTCGGTATGGTGTTGATATCATCATATACATGATCTTCTACTAAACAAGGAAGTGAATCTAATTTACCACCATATCTAAAGAAACCATTTTCAGACATCCAGTAAGCAACTCCGTCTACCTCAACGGCAGCATTCTGTCCAATCAATCCACAGTTAGTTCCTACTTGTTGGAAAGAGAAAGTAAAAGGTGGTCCAACAAATCGCATGACAAATAATGCGGTATCGGTCCAAACATAAATTGCATCACGACCTCTAATCGCTCCTACGATTTTAGAACCATCGGCAAGTCTTTGTGTTCCTGCAGTATTGGTTGCTGAAGGAGCATATGCATCTGTACCGTTAATATTCTCTTGATCCGAGAAACGTATAAACATAGGATCTTGAGTCGTCTTGGTTCCGATCGTAGTCTCTGTTCCAAAAAAGATTAAGTGTCGATCTGGTGTAGATACTAAAGTAAACTCAGATGCTGTTGGTGCATTAGCAACAATGGTTGCTCTCGTAGAGTTAGCAGCAGTTGCGGTAGAGTCCCAAGAAAAAGTTTCTCCTTTACTAATAGTTGCAATTAATAAATTACCAAAGTTATCTAACGACCATAAACCAGGGGCAGTTACAATGTCACCAGAAGGTGCACTGTTCCAAGCAGAAAAAGAAGCTGCGTTAGTAACGGTAGCTCCAGAACTATGAGAAGCAGCCGTGGTTCCTTGTGCTCCTCTCGTCAATCCAGATAACGTTCCTCCACTGTTTCCTGTGTAAGCAATTAATTCTGTTCCAATCAATATAGTTCCTGAGGAAGGAAAAGAACTAGAACTAGCCATTGTTAAACTAGTAACCGATGTATTAATTCCTGAAGATAAAGTAGATGTAAATTGTCCTGATAATCTTCCTCCCCATTGTCCTAGTCCCCAACCGGTAGAAGCTGTTTCTACTGCAGGTCCTACGGGATAATAATGTTGAACACGAACACCTCCTGAAGTAGTAGCACCACTTCCTGATTCGTTAGAAGGCATTAAAATAGTAATAGTAGTATCAGTTGGAATACTTTGAACAGAAAACTTTTTATTATCAAAATCAGTAGAGATAAAATTAGAGTTAGTAATAGATGAAAAATTATCTAATAGAATGACATCTCCTACATTAGAAATGTTGTGAGCACTTGCAAAAGTAATAGTTATAACGGCGGATCCATTAGTCGTAGTAAAAGCACTA
>Ga0115546_1002194_pt1 | contig 11405 bp, 13 predicted proteins | sample COGITO_mtgs_1004_FD_87186 | JGI IMG/M metagenome (GOLD analysis project Ga0115546, IMG submission 87186) | Pelagic marine microbial communities from North Sea - COGITO_mtgs_100413 | ecosystem: Environmental > Aquatic > Marine > Epipelagic | place: Germany:Helgoland, sampling site Kabeltonne...
CACTGATTCAGCAAATCAGAAAATTAATCTGGCACTACCATGAAGATAATTTGATATCAAAAATTCACTTTGATTACACTGCATATGCCAGCTTGTTATAGCTACTTATTGCAGGCCGCTTAGTAGTGGCATAAATGCTGAGCTAGTGATTTTTTGGTGTAAAATATTTATAGATATATCAGTAAAGGGCTTAGTAGGGGTAAGCAATTGATTACATATGCCTTTTAGCCTTTATTTGTGAGTGAGAGAGGTGAAACACTCTTACTAATAGTGTTTCAATGTAGGCGGATTTTGCAGAATAGCTGAAGCTCAGTTAAAAATTTTAATGGACTTTACTTCTATATTAAGTAATACTAGTAATAGTATTACTCTTACTTTAAGGAAAATAATATGCTTATTACATCAAAAGGGCAAATAACTATTCCTAAGATATTTAGAGATGCTTTGGGCTTACTTCCTCATACAGATGTTGAATTTGAACGAGTGGGGGATGAACTCCGCGTTCGTAAAGCTAAAGAATCTACACGTGGTAAAAACCTACTCGAAGCGATGGCTGGAAAAAGCACGATCTCAATGAGTACCGATGAAATAATGAAGCTAACACGCGAGACATAATGCCAATATTAGTTGATAGTAATGTTTTACTAGACATCTTCACCAAAGATGAAAAATGGTTTGAATGGTCTTCGAGTACTCTCGCAGAACTCTCTGAACGTGACCTTCTGTATATAAACCCCATCATTTATTCTGAAATATCGATAGGATTTGATTCTATAGAAGAGCTGGAAGGCTCTTTACCCTCCGCCTATATTCAACGTGAAGATCTGCCTTATGAAGCAGCATTTTTGGCGGGTAAATCTTTTTTGAAATATCGTAAAGCAGGCGGCACAAAACGTTCGCCTTTACCAGACTTCTATATTGGAGCACATGCAGCCATAAGAAGATGGAGCATTCTGACTCGTGACAAAGGGCGCTATCAAACGTATTTCCCAACACTAAACGTGATTTTTCCTGACTAAAGAAAATAACTGATCTTGCCCATCAAAAGTAAATAATGATTACACTAAATACCTTAGGGCCGATAACAACGGGTGTCGGACTTATTACGTCACCAATGAGGTATCTGCTTTGTCGTCGTCCACCATCATAGGGTCTTGCGCGCCCTTTATTGATCAACTCTTGAGCTAGAGCTATACTGGAATAGCCCCTATCTTATGCACAAAACTTATATAAATGATCTGTTTTTTCATTATGAGAATACTCACCTACCAGCGTAAAACCTAGCTTAGTTAATACATTTACTGATTTAAAATTAAGTGGATTTACATATGCAAATACAGATTCTTTTGATGAAGACAGAATAGCTTTTGCCGCTTCAGTTGCATAACCAAAACCACGATAGTTTGGCATCAGCCTAAAACCCAGCTCAAGCTCATTCTTATCTCTAATAAAAAACGGCTCCAGGCCACAATACCCAATAATTTCACTGCTATTTTTAATACCTAATGCCTGCTTACCAATATTATTATGACCTTGTTCGAGTATTTGATCAAATCTTAAATTTGCATCATCATAATTCATACCGCCCGTACTTGAAAATTCCATAAAAAAAGTATTCATTAATAATGAAACAAGTATTGATCTGTCAGATTCCTGAAATGGCCTAATAAATAATCTAGATGTTTCCATGAAAATCCTCATATAACGCTGGCCGGATCTGAGCAGTATATTATATTGGATGCTGTGTTTTCTCACACTAGACAGCATTAAAACTCAATTTTGAAAACAGCACTGTCATAGGATTTGAAGATCGCCTGTCATACAGCTTCGTTGTCGAAATATTACTATGGCCAAGCATTTCTTGCACCTTGGCAATATCCGCTGCGTGCTCTAAAGCATTGGTAGCAGCTGTTGCTCGCATCGCATGAGCGCCAATATTGCTGATCTCGCTCACCAGTCCAGATTGTGTTGCATATTTTCTCACAAGCTTGTAAATATAGTTATTTCCATCTTTCAAACAACTTGAGAAGCTAAACCGTAGATATTGAGCCACAATAGTTTCACCTTGTTAGAGTCTATGGTGTTGCATCGACCGGTTGAACTCAAGGTGGTCTAATTATCTAAGCGGTAAGGATTGTTGTCGGTTTTACTCATTCAGTCGCGCACCAGCTTTGTCGTTGTCCACCATTATGGGTCTCTCGAAGAAGGAATCGATTGCCCTGGCCTTGTTAGCAGTGTTCTGCGTCAAGCACGCTCTTAATAAAAGGCCACTTGCCCCCAGTGTATACTTCCCTATCAGCAGAATTTGACTCTGCTAGACTTTTTTTAACTTTAATATATTTTCTTGCTAAATCTTCAGAATTTCGCAACGCATCTCTAAACTTGATTCGTTCTTGCCATAGCTCACTGTTATATGGAACTAAGTGAATATGATGTGTTCTAAATTCAGGCTTTGGTTTACAGAACCAATGCATAATATCTGGCTTGTACGGATAGAAGCAGTAACCATTATTGGATAATATTTCAATAGCTGTCTTTGACTTTTCTAAACTCTCTACACCAAACATTATGTCTATAATTGGCTTTGCAATCATACCTGGCACTGAAGTGCTGCCTACATGCTCAATGCTACCAATTAGGTAAGCACCAATTAAGCTTTGTAGCAACTCTTGTTCAGACTTAAATTTTAAAGGCCACGTTTCATCATATTCGAATAATTCAATTTTCATTATTAAAATTCCTAACTGCTAAGTGGAGCCGCGTAGGGGGTCCACTTAGCAGTATATTATATTGAACGCTGCATTTTCAGGTACTAGATAGCATTAAAACTCAATCTTAAAAACAGCACTGTCTTCAGGATTTGAAGACCGCCTGTCATAAAGCTTCGTCGTTGCAATATTGCTATGCCCAAGCATTTCTTGAACCTTTGTAATATCAGCAGCATGCTCCAGTGCATTGGTTGCAGCTGTGGCCCTCATAGCATGGGCACCGATATTTAAAATCTCACTCAACAAATTTGCTTTAAGTGCATAGCTTCGCACCATCTTATAAATGGCATCAGGCGTGAGGTGCTTCATTAAAATTTTATTCGTGTTGTTTTTAACAGGACGAAACAGTGGGGAGTCCGATTCTTCAATGCGACAATCCATACCTCGGTAAGCATTCATGAGCCTCATTGCTGCTGGATGGATTGGCACATATCGAATGGTGTCACGCTTGCCATGCACTATAAAATGCGCGATGCCTTGGCGCTGTTCTACATCTTTGACTTTCAGTTTGCACAGCTCCTCACGTCTTAAGCCATGATAGAGTAAGATTGCTAAAATAGCGCGATCTCGAATGCCTTTCAAAGTATTGTCTGGTGGGGCGCATAAGAGTCTTTTGGTTTGGGCATTACTCAGTGCAGGGATCTTACCTTCATTCGTGCCTTCTGATGGTCTTTTCACGCCTGCACATGGATTGTAGCGAATGGAGTTCACATTGCACAGGTGGTTAAAAAGCGCGGAGAGGGCGGCTATTTTACGCCGAATGGTGGCAGCTGACATGTCTTGGCGTTGCAAGTAATCTCGAAAAGAAATCACATGCGCACGAGTCACATCTCGAAAATCCTCAAGCGCAGTAATGCCAGAAAATTGTTGAAACTGCTGCACGTCTTTTAAGTAAGCGCGTTTGGTGTGAACATTGCGGATGTTTGCAAACCACTCAAGCTCTGAGGGCACATCTTCCAAGCGCTCAAAGGCTTGGCGCTGAATGTCGATCTGGGATGTGTTTTGGTGTTCAGTGAGTCCTTTCATGGCAAGAGTGTAGTATTGATAACCCCTGTTATCAATACTACACTATGTAAGATATTGAAATTATTTAATTATATTATTTATTCCAAACGTCTAATATTTATAATACACATCACAGATTTAGCAAATTTAGCTCTTAGTTTGTCCAAAGCCTATTTGCAGGTTGTAGGTCCTGAAGAGCGCAGTTTCGCGAACCGGCTATGGTCTTGAGTATTTTTTGATGGGTTTAGCGGATGAATTCATATGATGACTTGATGTAGTATTGTCTCGATAGGGATAAAGTCATCATAAGGAGTTCGAAAATGGGATGTATGCTAAACAAGGTTGTTCACAGATCACAAGCTGTGGATGCGAGGGTTTCAACTGAAAATCAGTGGAGCAATAAATTTGAACCAGTTAATTCTCCAAGCCCTGCTCTCAATACGTCCTATCAAAATATGCGTCTTCCATGTATGTCTACTGTACCCAAGGGCTTGCCCCCAGAGATACTTAGTGAAAAAGAAAGACTGCTACACGCTATTATCAAGAGTGATATCAGAGAAGTCAAAGCAATATTAGATAGAGGTAATTTCAATATAGACGAGCCTTTGGATAGCCAGGGAAATACTGCTAGTCATATCGCAGCTTATTGTGACCCATGCCTCCTTCAATTGCTGATAGCCTATGGATCCGATATTAATCGTCAAAGCAATGATGATGGATTATTAAATACTCCCCTACATGTTGCAGCTCTGCATGACAATAAGGATACTCTAAAGCTATTGGTAGACAGTGGCAAGGCAGATCTGTCACGAGTAAATACGCGTGGAATGACCCCGTTTAATTTAGCGTTCCTAAACGAATCGTATGAGTGCTTGGAAATATTACTCAGTGCTGGTCATGATCCAAACCGAGAGTTGATACCAGGGATCACTCCTTTGATAGCTGCATTATCTAGGGGAAATGTCAAAATGACAGAGTTATTAACTAAATACGGTAGCAATGTTAACGATTGCCACAGCTCACAAACTCCTCTCAATATTGCGTGCGCCACCCAGAATGTAAAGTTAGTGGAGATTCTTCTCAAAAGTGGGGCTGATCCAAGTCCTAATAATGGTCATCCAACACCTCTTCAGGTTTCCCAAGAGGCCAATAATCAAACAATTATTGGCCTCTTGAAAAGCTACGCTTCCTAACATTATGTTTGTTCAATAACCGCTTTAGCCCATGAAATAGCATCGTCGTACGAGCCTAGAAAGATCTTGTTTGCAAGATCTTTGAACTCTTCTGAATTTTTTTGACTTAAAGCGTATATGCCTAAGGTAAGTTTATTTACGTGGCTATCTGCTATCTTGAAAATCTCATGATTTTTTGTCACTTCTTTTTTGCTAACACTCAAGCAACTAAATCTAGCTGCTAGTCTCTTGAGACTACTCAATCCCTGCTCTACAGTTGAGATCTGTCGAGAGTCTTCCAATTCTTGTTTGTCGCTTGCAATTTGTATTTCATTGTCGATGTCTGGTATCAGAGATACTGCCAACTCATAAGAGTAAGGCGATAGCTTTTGCACCGAAGTAAAGAAATGGAAAATAGATTGACTATGGTTTTGAGCGTAGGTTTGAACCCAATTGTCTCCTAATGTTTTTAATAATCCAGTCACTGATCCAGCTATAGCTAACCCTTGCGAAACATCACTTGATACTTTGGCTAATCCTGCAACATTTCCAGCTAACGATGCAGCAATTGAAGTCCTGTCAATTCTTCCAACTGCCGCGGAGCTGACTGTCAATTGACGAGAGTCAATACCACTCGCTACCAAAAACCGTTGGCTCAGCACCAAATGTAAGCTTCTGAAATAATCTAGCTGGTTTTGTGAGTAGTTTTCTGGCGCCATCATAAAATTTCTTTTGAGATCACCGTTCATTTTAGCGATTAAATCTTTTAAAGAAGCTATTTCAATATCTTGTTTTCGGTCATTCTCTCGGAGCTTAGATACTTGCTCCGTTAACGTGGTTAAATCGTTTTTTACGGTGTTAACTTCTCCTTCCAACTCTTCACGACGTTCGATTTCCTGTTCTAACTCCTGTCTAAGTTGCTTGAATTCCTGTTGATTATTTTGACGGTCATTACCTTGCGTTGTTTCAACGCAGCTGAGTCTATAGTTAGTGTTTTCCACTCCATTAAGAATGCGGTTTAGCAAGCCTCTATCTACCTGTACAAGCTCTACGGGCTCCACTTCCATCTCAGAGCTTGAGCCAGATTCAACATAAGTTGCAAGGTGCGAAGAAGGCGCATGTTGCATATCCGAATCTGCAGGGGGAGGTCCAGCTAGCACTCTATCGGGATTCGGTATTGCTGATGCTTGTATGGTCTGTAGTGCTCCGATAACTGCACGTCGAACACGTCTAACATTCGCTTGGTGAGTCAAAATTGACTCTATAGAATGGCGCTCTCTTTTCCTCCCAACCTTTACGGATTTCTCCATGTTGAGGAGGACATGTTCAATGTTGGGATTGTTGTTAAGTCTCGCAAGGGCTCGGTATAGAGCGAAGTCGTCTATAATCGCTTTGCTCTTCATTGCTTGTGCTACTGATTTTGTTGCTTCTTCATCACCAATGAGTAGCGCGAATGCGAGAGGCGTTCGCCCGCATGTATCTTTCAAATCAAGCTTAGTACCTCGATCGAGTAGAGCTTGAAGAAGTACTTTATTACCGCTCAGAACAGCGAACGTCACAGGTAGCTGGTTGTAAGTATTTGGCTGATTTATGTCTACATGCCTAGATACGATCAATTGTTGGGCTATTGACACCTTGTTGTTGATAAGTGCAAGGTGCAGCGTTGTTAGCCCTAAATCTGGTGTGGGTGCATTCAAGTCAATCTTTCTGTTTCCGAGAAAGCAATTGAATACGTCTTGCGAGCCACCAAAAACAGCCGCGTGCACCGCATTTATTCCCATGCTTCCAACTCTGTTTACCTTCTCGCTCCCTCCGATTTCGATCAGCACCTTAATGGCGTCAATATTCTTTCGTGCTACCGCATAAATAAGCGGAGTGACCGGCTGTCCATTGACTGTCACTTCTGCATCTATATTGGCTCCGCTCTTAAGCAGTATTCTGACCGCATCCGTATTACCTAGCTCAATAGCTTTGAAAATTGGTGTAAGTCCATCGGATCCCGCTAGATTTAAAGAAGACTCCTCTACTGCTAGCAGGCGAGCTAACTCACTGGTGTCATTCGATGCAATTGCGGCACACGATGGGTTTTTATCAAGATCTACGACTGGCTGTTCTTCTTGAATATTCTCCATTGAGTTTGTCGGACTAGGTGCTTTCATGGCCGAAGAAGGCCCAGCTCCAGCGCTTGTTAGCGGGGGAGGAGTATGCTCAATATCAGCCAGAAGTCCTTCAGCTTCAGTTTTGGATTCTGGTGAAGTGTATTGGCTACCCGATGCAGTGACTTCTTGTATTCCGGTCATAGCATTTACTCCATGCTTATGTGTTTATTAGTGGCTTGTATATTCTTAACGACCTGTGATCGCCTCAAAAACTCAGGGTAAAATAATAATATTGACTGTATATTGATATTAATATGATTGAGGGTTATTGAAACAATTTTCTAGACCTGTTGCCTCATTTTGATGTGAGCGATCAAGGATCGCTTGCACACCAATAGCTCTAATTTTCAACAGACTGGCAAGGGCCTTTTTTAAAGGCGAGGCTGCAAAAAAAATGGGCGGAGACAGGCGTCTCCCCCAAAAAGGCCGCCATGTGTAGCGGCGAAAGTATATGCAGATCGCAGTCAAAGCATTATGTTTTGAGAAAGGGCAAGATGATGTTACAGGGAAAGGACGTAGTCGCGAAAGCCGTCGATCGATTCAAGAAGTTCGAGCTTCGCGAGAGAGCTTTCTTCACTTGTCTCAAAGATATCCGTTTTCTTGAGTTTGATCTTACGGGCGATGATATCTAGTTGGCCACTATAAAAAGTGTTGCAATACTTATCGTATAACTAATCTACTTTTGTAACTAAGTTATGCGACAAATTGTCGACGGAGAAATGGGCGTTTCAGGCGAAGCGAGGGAGTGTCGCAAAACTTCTAAGTTTTGCGACAATTCACCCGTATTGACATTTACGGTAAATAACCGTAAACTCACTAATATAAGACTACCTAATAGGATTATCATATGGAACACATACAAAAAATAGAAAAAGCTAGATTTGATGGTCAATTACCTGTTGAGCAAAAACAGTACTTTGAGCAAGCGGCTGCCCTTGGTGGCTTTCGAACTTTGACTGAGTTTGTGTTTTTAGCAGCTCAAGAAAAAGCAGAACAAACTGTCAAAGAGCATAAAACTATTCTCTCTAGCCAAAGAGATAGAGACGTATTCTTTGAGGCTCTTGTTTCACCTCCTATTCCTAATGAAAAGCTCAAGTCCGCAGCTGAAAAATATAATGACGAATTGGAATCGTAAGTGAAATATATAACAGATACTCTTGCGTCAGAGCACGACAAGAGTTTATTTACCTGTGGTAAAGATAGTCTCGACAACTATATTAATAAGCAAGCTAAACAAGATATGAAAAGGCGGCTCTCTGTCGTCTTTGTTCTTTGTGATATTGAGACAAAAAGAATTAAAGGCTATTACTCTCTTTCAAATGACAGTATCCCTCGCGAAATGGTTCCTCAAGCTATCTTAAAGAAAATGCCCCCATCTTACACCAATTTGCCAGTTACTTTACTTGGTCGGCTAGCAGTTGACCAAAACTATCAAGGGCAAAGGCTTGGAGAAAGGCTACTTATTGATGCCCTCAAAAGAAGCTATGACATATCAAAAGATAGCGTAGGCTCTATAGCAGTACTCGTTGACCCTCTTGATTCACAGGCAGTCTCATTTTATGAGTCGTATGGATTCATACTCATTCCTGATAGAGGTCGAATGTTCTTACCTATGCAGACAATAGCCACGGTATTTGTCAACACAAGTGTCCAGTTTTACTAGACCAGAACACAATTACTTACTGACCTAAAGCTGTATAATTTATATTTACTGATAGAGTCACCGCTTCAGCATTGTCGATGCCATCTAGGTAAATAATATTAGGGTAAACCGTGGAAGTAATGGCTGGCATAAGGTGACTTTTAAGGGCATTATTTGCAATTTTCGCCAAATCAAGAATACTACTTGCGGTACCAAATTCACAAGTGGCTGCTTGGGTTGCATCTTGCGTCAGTGTCCACGACAGTAAAAAGTATCTGTGACCAGCTTTCATTTTTGTAATTTGGTCATTCATCATCTTGGTAAGATCATTTGTATCGGTATACTCGTTATAGACCTCCAGTTTTGATTGAGTGTGGACTAGGCTACCAGCGGTAGGTGTAACCCCATTACGACTAGGCTCTGCGATAATCACAACAGATGATTGACTTGGATATTCTGGCTTTATTGATCCGCCAATGAATTCGCCTAATGTACGATTTAAAAAAGTAGAACCAGTAGATGTGGCTCGAAAATTAATACTTTCTAATTTTTCACATAAGCCAGCATACTGTTCCTGAGTAAATGACTGGTATGATCGGCCACAATCAGTGTCTAAATCATGTGAAAGATAAATAATAATTAATTCGTTCTGAGTTTCTGTGAACGTGTTTACATCAGAGATTATACTGTCTAAAGATTGTCCATTAGCGCCTTGCCACCCCAAAACCGGTACTTCAGAATAATGCCCAGTATAATACTCGCCACTACTAATCACGGGGCGAATATCAAAGTATCTGACCCCTAAATTTAGCTGACCTAAAATAGTATTTTCTTGTGTTACAATATTGCATTTGAACGCGCCAAAGGTGCCAGTGCCATGGGATGACATTCCTGCATCATGCGCACCTGGCATGCAAATTTTTCCAAGCGTCATCGATTGAAATGCGTCTCTATTTTTTTCCATCCATGATTTTGGATCATAGGCTCTGCCTGAGATAAAAGTATCGATACACTCATTATTTTTATTCATTGTTTCCCCTTAATTTTTCAAAATTTTATGATGATTCAATGGTGCCAAGTTCCATTGGCTTAAGTTCAAACTGAACAAAAATAAAATCAGTATTTTAATATTTTATCAAAAATATAGGTTTATTATTTTTTACAAAGTATTAAAGACCACCAAAATTTCATAGCATTATTTTGGTGGTCTTTAAGCCTATTTTATAGGCAATGATAATTTTTATTTCGGGAAAGGCATTTGTGAATTTATCTCACGATTCAATAGTGGTGTTAATTGACTTGATAACAAGCCAAGTAATTGTGACTTAAAACCATTAACTATTACGTTAACAACTCCATCTAGAAGAAAGTCAAAAACTCCCAATCCATTAACACTGACAGATATATCACCAGTGTGAACAGTTGGTGCACTTAATGAAATTTTTGAAATACAAATTTTTCCATCTTTATACGACACTGTAATTGTGCCAGTAGCATTTGCAACTGGGCTATTCACTGTGACATTCCCACCAATTGATACCGTTGGATGAATAAACGCAACTTTTGCACCAACGCTGCCGCTTACAGACCCTTGAAGCGAAGAAGCTGACGACACAATTAAGTTAACATCTGCAGAAAACTCGTCATTTCCACCAGTTTTTTGTAAACTAATCGCGGTAAATTTTTGAATTTTCAACGCACTTAAACCTTTGAAATTTGTAACAGACCACGATGCACTCGCTCCAACGCATTCATTCCCGACTGGCCACGGAAAATCGTAACAATACTGCCCAGGAGATGCAGTTCCTCCTGCAACATTTTGCCAAGGATCTAAGTTTTGACTTTTAATTTCTTGGTCAATGATTGGATTAACTACTGGTAACAAGTCTTTTAATGCTTCATTGACAAGTTGTAAAATGATATCATTTTTTGAACCTTCGACAGTCTCATCATTAATATTTTCCACTTGAGATTTCATATCTTCTGCTCCTATATAATTAGCTGCGAACACAGCCAAATTAAGCGTAGCAAAAATATTTAAAGTTATTTATCTTTACTTCGAAAAGAGGACACTTTAGTGTTAAAAACACTAATATGGCCAATAACCTCAGTTGTCGGACCTTAAGATAGCTCCAGAATTTGGTGCTTGGACGTTTAGATCAAGACATACTCAACTCAATTAATAAACCTTATTCCTGCTCGTCAGTGCCAACAAATCCAACCATACGGGAAATACGATCGCCTTCTGTTTCTATGAAATACTGACCGAGCTGAACCATCTCGTTTCCATCTGGTCCCATTCCACTGAACTCGACAGTAGTGCGAGTCATTCCGGCAGTGGTGCTCCCGATAACTTTAGCTTTCCAGCCAGGTTCATTCGCGCTGAACATACCGACATATTCACTTAATGCGTCGATGCCCTCTAGAGGTGTCGCCGTCATTCTGCGACACAGAGCCATAGTCGAGCTGAAAACCCCATGCCATGAGGGATTGAGGTACTAACTTTTTTAGTTTTACTCTAAAGGATGATGTCTTAATGATATTGGTCGTGAGGGCTACCCCTAAGATAAAAGCATTTTTTCTAGCGGTTCGAGTTTTCTCTCAATATCTACCCTGTAATCGCCAATAAGACGAAGACCATACCGATTATATGGTGAAA
>Ga0115546_1002207_pt1 | contig 11381 bp, 11 predicted proteins | sample COGITO_mtgs_1004_FD_87186 | JGI IMG/M metagenome (GOLD analysis project Ga0115546, IMG submission 87186) | Pelagic marine microbial communities from North Sea - COGITO_mtgs_100413 | ecosystem: Environmental > Aquatic > Marine > Epipelagic | place: Germany:Helgoland, sampling site Kabeltonne...
ACTGGAGCTCAAGGCATTCAAGGTGAGAAAGGCGATACTGGACTTCAAGGCATTCAAGGCGAGAAAGGTGATACTGGACTTCAAGGCATTCAAGGTGAGAAAGGCGATACTGGACTTCAAGGCATTCAAGGCGAGAAAGGCGATACTGGACCTCAAGGCATTCAAGGCGAGAAAGGTGATACTGGACTTCAAGGCATTCAAGGTGAGAAAGGCGACACTGGACTTCAAGGCATTCAAGGCGAGAAAGGCGATACTGGACTTCAAGGCATTCAAGGCGAGAAAGGCGATACTGGACCTCAAGGCATTCAAGGCGAGAAAGGCGATACTGGACCTCAAGGTCCTTCAGGAACTGGTAGCAATGGTGGTACTGGTACTGGTACTGGTACTGGTACTGGTACTGGTACTGGTACTGGCACTGGCACCGGTACAGATGGTACTACCGGTGGCATGACAGGTGGCAATTCAAACTGGGATGGCATTGCTCATAGCTGTAATGATTTTATTTTAAATGGTGTTAACAATGGTGACGGCGAGTATGAAATTACTCCATTGACCCGCACTACCCCTGTCATGGTTTATTGTGACATGACCACACTTGGCGGCGGCTGGACACTTGTTGCAAATCACCGAGACTATGTTTCGCTTAATTTAAGTGATTACGTCACGCCGACTCAATATAATGTTTTGAGCGATGACTTATGGGTTAGCATATTATCAACCTACACTGAAGGCATGATGTTTATCGATGAAAATAATATTGTCTCAATGATTAGCAAAGTTAAATTAGACCAAGCAAGCTGTCAGCGGCTAGAAGAAAGTCAATCTCTCCTTGACATGCCAAATCTTTGGCACGATGAAACTTCAGGCTGTAACCTTTTGGCCTCTGATTATTCAGTTATCACTCTGAATAGCGGGCAATATGGCGCAGCTCTTTATAATTATTCAACTCGAAGATTTGATGTCTGGGGTTACCCATCAAATATTTCTTATATTAGTCAAAATGAACTCATGTATTTTATTAAATAAAATACATCGCTGAGCCTCACCTTAGGCTCTCGACTAAGGTGAGGTCACTTGTAATCGAGCCAGATAAGCACCAGATTCACCATTGCTAAGCAAATCAGCTTGCAATCCAGCATCATGAGCATGCTTAGCAAGCTCATGAAACGGTAAAAATAACCAGGAAAATATTTTTGACTTTAAATTTTGAAATCTCATTTGATAATAAATTTCAGTAAAAATTTTTGCATCGACGCCAAAATCACTAGAGTCAACCAATACTTGTCCATTTTTTGCCAATAACGATTTTAATTTCTTAAAAAAATATGGCAATCTAGGTAAACTTTCAGCCAGACCCAGCCCATTCATTAACACTAAAATAGTGTCAAATCGAATAGACTCATCCAATGTGTAAAAGTCACGTCGTTGTGCTTGTAACCCACGATCTTGCATAACACTCACCGCTCCGTAGGACGTATCGAGCGCTAAAACATCGAGACCACGCCCCTGAAGTACAAGCGCGTGGCATCCAGCCGCTGCACCAACATCAAGCACACGTCCTCTGCATAAGTCTAAAGCTTGTTGCTCTAACATTGGCATTTGATTAAAATCACGAAAAAAGTACTCAGCGCGCATAGTTTCATCTTCTATAGCATCAGACTGCACTAAGATTTCATAGGTCGCACAGGATCGACCATACTTGATACGCTGCCACTCAAGCTCTAACGCCCGCCCGAGAGGATCTCGCTGTCGACTATGTGTCATACTAAAACCTTGTAATAAAGATAACGTTTCAAAGGAGAATTTTGATGGCACATAAAAAACCCCATTTGCCAACTAAATTGTGCCTTATCTGCCAAAAGCCCTTTACATGGAGAAAAAAATGGCAAAAAGACTGGCCACAAGTCCGCTACTGTTCTGAACGTTGTCGTCGTGCCAAGCCCCAAACAGGAGACCCAGATTCAAAATGAACACACATTTGCCCGCCGCAATATTAAAAAATTCAAAAGTCCTCATTATAATTCCCGCTCGATATCAATCAACACGCCTTCCAGGCAAGCCTCTGTTGCAGATTGCGGGGAAAACAATGTTAAGTCGGGTGTGGGCTATAGCTCAAACTGTATGCCTTCGCTATCAACACCATGCAAATTTAAGTGTCGCAGCCTTTGTCACCACTGAGGATGATCGTATCCTGGATTATTGCACACAGCTGCAAATTCCAACGATTCAAACCTCCGCTGATTGTCGCTCAGGTACGGAGCGCGTAGCTCAAGCCTGCGCAGGGCTTAACTGTGATTTTGTATTAAATTTACAGGGTGACAATGCACTTTGTCCACCCTGGTTTCTTGAGGCTATTATTGAGCACTACTTACAACAGACAAACCCAACCATTATTACCCCCTACGTTCAACTAACGTGGACGCAGTTTGATCAACTACGTCGAGAAAAACAACAAACTCCGTTCTCTGGCACCAGCGTGGTCATGAATAATCAAGGTCAAGCTTTTTGGTTTTCAAAAAATATTATACCGGCTATTCGGGATGAGCAAAAATCTAGAACTGAGTCAAAACACTCGCCAGTCGCTCGTCACATTGGCCTGTACGGCTATACAATGCCAATTTTACAACACATTCTTGATTTACCGGAAAGTACTTATGAAAAACACGAAGGATTAGAACAGTTAAGTTTTCTTGAAGCCGGTATTCCAATACAAATGGTGCAAGTTGACTATGGGCAGCGCCAAGGCATGACTGGCATTGACTCCCCAGAAGATGTTCAACGAGCAGAACAGATTATTCAACAAGACGGAGAACTTATTACATGATACAAGTGTTGATTGCACGGCATGGCAATACATTTCAACCTCACGATGAACCGCGGCGAATTGGCGCTAAAACAGACCTACCACTAGTTGAACATGAAAAAGCAAGAGCTATCGGCCATTTTTTAAAAGGCCATTTTAAGCCCACAATAGTGTATTGCTCTCCGCTACTACGCACTCATCAAACGGCGACTATCGCTCTTGAAACAGCCCAATTATCGACACCAATACAATTAGATAATCGCTTTATAGAAATTGACTATGGCATGGATGAAAATGCAAAAGAATGCGAAGTTATTCAGCGTCTGGGTGAAAAAGCGTTGCTAGACTGGAACCAAAACGCAGTGGTCCCCAACGGTTGGCAGCTCGATGTAGAAAAAGCACGACAAACCTGGCAAACATTTTTTCAAGAGCTGGTTACACATGACAAGCAACAGCTTCTACAGAAATCAGCACTACGAGTACTTGTGGTGACAAGCAATGGTATCGTTCGATTTGCACCAAGTGTTTTAGGCACAGCGCCAAGTCCAATTACTTCGCTTAAAATAAAAACCGGCGCTTTAAGTTTATTTACTTTCAACGAGCAGTGGCGTTGCCAATATTGGAACACGAAACCTCAAGCTGCTGCGCAATTTCACGAACTGAATTTGGTGGACGCTTAATACTGATAAATTAATCAGGTCATTACAATCTGGTATTATGACTAAATACTACTCCTTTGGGCATGTAGAATTATCCACCTAGTTTTTTTTACCAAAAACTTTACATAAACTCACCACTTCCCTTCATTGGCTTACAAACTGCACAAAACCTTTCCTTGTATCCTCGGCGCTCCACCAGATTTATATCTATCTAGTGGAGCGCTCCTGCTATTTCATTTAAAAAAGAAGAGGTAAGTTATGGTTTACGGTTGCAATCAAGGCTCTCAAGCCAGATATACTCAAGAATTTATTCGAAACGAAATGCCTAAAAGCGAAATAACAAGAAACAATAGGTCAAGTAGCTCACACTGTGGCGCACGCATGGAAGTCGATCGATCGTCTTACGAGTCAATGATGTCCAGCTGTGGAAATAATAACGAAAGCCGCGAGAGTAATGCTCAAAATTCCCAAAAAATGATGCAGCTAGCTCAAGAGCTTGGCTATGGTAAAACTGGTCGTCTTAATTCGCAAGAAGTGGACAACATGAAAAGCATTCTCAAGGGCGAGATGACTGCGGAACAACTGGCGGACATCGGTGAAGCTGATCCAAACGCAAATTTTGCAGCAATCGACCAGCTTGTTGGCGACATGGTAGGCCCATCAAATCAAAACTCTGGTAATAGCTCTAGCTGTAACAATGCCAACTCAGATTCAAGAATGGACCAAGACATGGATTCTGATCCACAAGCACCAACCCCTATGGATCGTAATTCAAGTATTGGTACTAGCACAGGTGACAGCAACTCCACTTCAATGCCCTCAGCTAATTCAATTGAAAACGATACAGCCGATAGCTCTAGCTTTGGTCGAATTAATCAAGACATAGATCGTCAGCCAGCACCGAATGCTCAACCAGCACCAAGCTCTAACGCAGGTTCACTTGCAGACGTTCCTCGAGACCTTAGTAATTTCAGAGGGAACACAGCAACGATTAAAAATACTGGCTTGAGTTTAGATGGCAACAATAAACTGTCTGAACAATCTAAAACTGAAGTTGCTGAATTACTCACAGACTTAAGCAATGCTCATAATGGTAATGAGGTTTTCGGCGCTGTATATCGTGATAACGGCAACCTTTCTCTCGATTTGACACTGGGAAGCTCTAGTTCAGTAAACTTTAATGTGCCTAACGATCTCGTCTTCTCCGCTCATACTCATCCATACGGATCGACCAGTCCAAGCTCTACGGATAGAAATAATCGCCTGCAAGGTGAAGAAGCCATTGTTGTTGGTGGACAAGCCTACAGCTACGCTTAATGTACAAACATTAGTTCTCGGGTCCAAGAACTAATGTCAATTTCTCTAAAGACTGTTTATTGCCAATAAAGACACTGCAACCACTCCGACAGTTAAAGCACTAGACATGCTCATAGACTTTGAGCCGTGTGAAGCTCTTGGAGCTGGGGCTGGTGCATTGACGACTGTAGTGTTATCTCGACCATCAACGGCAGGCTGTGGCGTAAAAGCAAAACCGGATTGCGGTTTATTTTGACCAAGCGTTGGTGAAAGTTGAGAAGTGCTGCTGCTTGTGCGGGTATCATTGTTACCGTTATTCTCAAATGGTTTAGTTGGCTTACGGGGCTTTTCTGGTTTTCGTGGTTCCACAGGAAATCCAATGGCACCAGAGTTTGTGGGTGAATTATTGACTTCGCTGTCACGGCTTTTCGTCACTGCCTCCCCATTGCACACAAGTACCTGGGGATCTCCCGCCAAAACTTGCAACTGAGTTGAGGCATCACCTGAAAGTAATAACCCTTGAGCTGGGCGTACTCCTGTAACTGATGTTTGAGTAACGCCATTTGCCGATTCACAACTTAATTTCACATCAATTGGTGTAAAAGGTGTTTGGAATTGACAATCACCACTAATCGGCTCCTCCACTTGAAAACTTGCGCCTGCAGCTTGAAACAAGCACTGTTTGTTACCCACTGCAGTTAAAGATCGCATGGGATTTACAAGCCTTGGATCAAGGGCTGGGGTTGCAGCGCCAGCTGTCCTAGCCTGATCACTGGCTGAGACCGTGAATTGAACTACATTGCCCACTCGAGTCATTGTATTTACTCCTACAACATTTTATTAGATAAATGTACGATCCTAAACTTATCGTACCACCAACATATAATGTATTAATCGAAATCGAGCATACGAGCAAAATTGCAGCAAGACAATAAACCTATGGACGTGTTTTATACTTTCTCAACCAAACGCTATGGGTATATAGTCGCTGGCGCCAAATAGGCGAGCGATAAGAGATCGAGGAAAAAATGTTCGAAAAAGCGCAGTTTACATTGGTAAATGAGCATTTTGAGGCCATTTTTGACAAAGATATTACGCTACTCGTCTATTCCGCGCCAGCGACTCTATATACAATAACCCTACCGTAAAAAATGCTGATAGGCAGGATTATGGGTCTCTTCCTCATTTTCGTAACCAAGGTCCGCTAGATGCTCACGAAATCGCTCAAGTGTGTGCGCTGGTACGTTGAACCCTACAAGAACTCGGCCATAGTCTGCACCATGGTTTCTGTAATGAAATAAAGAGATATCCCACTCCTGACCAAGCTGGTCTAAAAAATGATTCAGAGCCCTGGGTCGCTCAGGAAAAATAAAGCGATAAACACGCTCATCTTTCAAATCTGCAGCTCGCCCACCCACAATATGGCGTAAATGCACTTTTGCCATTTCATTGTCAGTTAAATCCACTGTGTCGTAGCCGTGGCTTTCTAACAATACCTCAAGTTCAAATCGATCATTACTATCAGTCACCTGAACACCTATAAAAATTGAGGCCTGATGATTATTGACGGAATACCGATAATTAAACTCTGAGATATTTTTTTGCCCTAAAACTTGAGATAACCGTCGAAAGCTACCAATCTCTTCAGGAATCGTCACTGCAAATAAAGCTTCTTTTTGTTCACCAATGGCAGCTCTTTCTGCAATATGCTGCAGACGATCAAAATTCATATTAGCGCCACTACTAATCGCCACGCACGATAATGCTTGAGTTTCGCTTACAGCGCTCAATACTTTCAAATATTTTTTCATACCAGCCACCGCAACAGCACCTGACGGTTCGCTAATACAGCGTGTAGCTTCAAAAATATCCTTGATCGCTGCGCACATTTCATCGGGCGTCACCGTGATAATATCATCCACTGTTTCTCGACAAATGCGGTAATTTAAATCGCCAACTTGTTTGACAGCGATACCGTCTGCAAATAAACCAACACTACTTAATACTGCTCGGTTGTCTTGCTCTAATGCAAGTTGCATACTTGCAGCATCGATGGACTCCACCCCGATTACACGCACATTAGGTTGCAAGCTCTTGATATAGGCACTAACGCCAGCAAGTAGCCCACCGCCACCAACTGGTACAAAAACTGCGTGTAGATCTTCAGGTGATTGCCGAAGAATTTCCATGCCCACAGTGCCTTGTCCGGCAATGATAGCCATATCATCGTAAGGATGGATAAATTCCATCCCTTGTTGCTCGTATTCTTTTGCTTTGACTAATGCTTGATCGAATGTATCACCATGCAACACTACTTCCCCACCTCGAGCTCTGACCGACGATACCTTAATCTCTGGCGTGGTCACTGGCATTACAATTATGGCGCGAATGCCCAATTTCTGAGCAGCCATTGCCACACCCTGAGCGTGATTACCTGCCGACGCACACACAATGCCCTGAGTAAGCCGCTCTTGTGGGATCTGTCGAATACGATTATAAGCACCGCGCAGCTTAAAGGAAAAAACTGGCTGTAAATCCTCTCGCTTTAAATAGACCCGATGTCCGAGCTTACTGCTTAAATCACTCATCTGTTCTAAGGGCGTCTCAATCGCAAGATCATAGATTCGCGCTTGTAAAATATCTCGAAATAACGGCTGCAACCAAGAAGCATAATGACTAGGCTTATGAGCAAAGCGAGTAAACTCTGGCCATCGTTGTTGATCTAAAGGGTCTTGAGTTGGGTTGGTCACTGCATTCTCCGATCTTACTTCATCTCTCGCACTAAACTGCGCTCGCCTGTTCGCATTTTATCATACCTAAAACAGGGTCTCTATGATATTCTTTTAGCCTGCTATTACTGTGCTTAATAAACTACAGAGGAATTGATCATGACAAATCTTACACCGCAAGATGAAGCAAAAAAAGCCGCAGCTCAAGCTGCTATGGCCTATGTGCAGCCGGATTCAATTATCGGTGTGGGTACAGGCAGTACCACCAATTTTTTTATCGAAGCTCTGGGCGCAGCTGAACAAAAAATTAAAGGCGCGGTGGCAAGCTCTGAAGACACAGCTAAACGACTAAAAGCTCAAGGCATTGAAGTATTAGATCTAAATTATGCGGGGACTTTAGATCTTTACGTGGATGGCGCTGATGAGTTTGATCCACATTGTAACCTTATTAAGGGCGCCGGCGGCGCTCTTACACGAGAAAAAATAATCGCCGCTGCTGCAAAAAAGTTCGTCTGTATTCTTGATTATACTAAGCAAGTAGCCGTACTTGGTCAGTTTCCGCTGCCGATTGAAGTTATTCCTATGGCACGCAGTTACGTGGCTCGTGAAATTGTAAAGCGAGGTGGGGATCCTGTATATCGACAAGGCTTTACAACCGATAATGGCAACGTCATCTTAGACGTTCACCATCTCACTGTTGATCAACCAGTTGCTTTTGAGCAGGAGCTGAATCAAATCGTCGGTGCTGTCACCAATGGTCTATTTGCGAATCGACCAGCAGACGTTGTTATTATGGCGAATAAAGAGCTTAAAATTGAGACTATTTCCCGCTCTTAGATAATCGAGGAACCGTTGGCCGTGAAGCGCTCTCGCCTTATTTCAATCGCTTTTTCAACCTGACCTGCAGCAGCTATCAGGCCGTCTATAGCTCGATCACACTCTTTACGAGCATGGCGACCTGTTGTAATTGCTTGAATCGTAGCTTGCGCGGCATTGTATCGCCGCTTTAAATCTCGCACTTGAGCATTATCGTCTTTTAATTCTGAATATCGAGATGGTAAACGCCCCCGCCGCTTTGATACTGCTAATTTTGTCGTTACATCATCGGTCGATCTAAGTTTTCGATTTTCTAAAGTATTTATTATGAGAGCGCTCTCCCCTTTAAGCTGAATTAAGTGATCTTCTTCTATGAATGATTGACGACGACTAATTAAAGTCATTGGATGTTGCGTTTGATATTCAGCTGCAAGTTTTTGATCATGCTTTGACTCAGTAACGCCCTTACCCTCAAGACCTTGACCAGGGCCATCACATGGATTTTTGCGATAGTTTACAATGTCTTCATTAATACGATTTGCCTCTAAAGCCAGCTCAGCCTTGTAGGCTGAAGGCTCCACAACAGCTTCAGCCATAATTGCTTCTATCTGACAAAGCTTTAAACGTCGCTGGTCTAAAACTAGCTGTTGAAAACGATTCAGATTGTTATTAACTGTTTGCACCACGACTTGGTACTCAGAACGTTCAGCAGCTCTCAACCTCTGCATTGCGTTCTCATATTTTGAACAGGCGCTTAATAAACTATCATATTTCCCTCTTAGATCCCAATGAGCTGCAGTCACGATTGGTAGCTCACTTTTTCTAAAAAACGTAGAGCTTTGTATATCCTTAGGAATTTCAAAAAGACTTGTAGCGTTTTTTGATACCGCAAATTGTAGTTGGGCGAGGCTCTTATGCTTGTAGGTGTTAAGCGACAAAGCTTTTCGCAATAACTCTGAACCATTTGGAAAGGCCATCTTTGCCTTAACCTCACCCTTACAAGTGTAAACATCAACATAGCTTTTGTATTGAGCTTTGTCCGCGGCTAATGCAATTAATTCTTGGTTGTACTCGTCAGGAGATAACTGATCGATACTGGCACAAATAGTTAAGTCTCGAATAAAAAGCGCTGCCTTCTCGTCTAAAAGCGCCATATAATCCACTGTAGAATTTTCTCTTGGTGAACTAACGCTCCCAGAAATGGATTGACTATCAATAGCACTCCAGTCCACTGTATTTTTAGTAGAGTCCCGCACAGATAATCGACTAAAAACGCCAACAGGTTGGGGGTAACACAGTTGAAAAATTGATTTTTGCTTGGTGATATTTCGAAGATTTATATTTGGTAAGTGAGTACTCACAATAGAGTTTTTAGATGCAAGTGAATCAAAAAAAGTCGGCATCATAAAGCGCTCCTATCACTAGCTGGTTGATGGCCAAACTCAGATCATACGCCTATTACACTTTTTTGGACATTATACTTTGGGTATATTCCTAAAACTCGTAAAATTACGGATAATGCAAAAAATCAACATTAATATCGACTGTTAATCTCCTGCTCCAGCGTAACAAGATCCTCGGGTAAAGTGTCATAAACAGCCTTGAACGCTAAATCTGCTTGTAAACAACGAACAATTCGCTGAATTTGCAACCGTTGACCGCGATTAACACCTTGAATTTTTTGATCGATCACTGCATAAGTAGCATGAATAAGCAATTGCACATAATTACGACCATAGGCCATCTCAATGTGTTTAATTTGCTGGCTGTGTAAAGTTTTAATATGACGACCTTTTTCAAATAGAAATAAACGACCACCGTGCCATGTTAATAGTGGTACGGCATCTCTAAATCGTCCATTAAGCTCTAACCATAATAAAGTTGCAAGAGGGCATAGCGCGAAGAACGCCATTGCCATAGTGGCCAGCGGGCCTGTGTCAAAAAGAAAATAACCAGTGATCAAAATAATAGAGGCGGCTAAAGGCCAAAACCAGTATAAAGCAGCACCATTGCCACGCTCTACAATGATAGCTTTCGTTTCGATTGACTCTCGAAATTGAGTATTATTTGATACTTTATTGCCAATATATGCACTCATAAAAACTCCAATTTATCTTTTGAATTCAGATAACAAGAGTTTTAGCAAAAGCCGTACCAGTTTATTAAAAGCTATTTCGCGTAATAACACATAAAAAAAGGCCTGCATAGCAGACCTTTTTTTATGCGGTTAAATTAAACGTCTTTAATACTTAATTTAATACGACCTTTAGGATCAACATCCATCACTCGAACTCGAACCGTTTGGCCTTCTTTTAAATATTCAGTTACGTCTGCAACTCGTTCATTGGCAATTTGCGAAATATGCACCAAGCCATCATAGCCGGGCAGAATATTAACAAAAGCGCCAAAATCAACAACTTTAGTCACCGTACCATCATATAAAGTGTTCACTTCAGGCTCAACTGTTAACTCTTGCACACGCTGTATAGCCAAAGTGCCAGCTTCTTTATTGTCAGCATAGACTCTGACCGTACCGTCTTCTTAGATGTCAATAGTAGCGCCAGTTTCATCACAAATACCACGAATAGTAGCACCGCCTTTACCAATGACGTCACGTATTCGATCCGGTGAAATTTTATAAAGAGCAAGACAAGGTGCATTTTCATTAACGCTTTGGCGAGGCTCCTCAAGAATTGCCAACATTTTTGACAGGATGTGCTTACGACCCTCTAAAGCCTGAGCTAGAGCCGACTCCATAATCTCTTCCGTAATACCTTCTATCTTGATGTCCATCTGTAAGGCTGTTACGCCATTTTCTGTACCAGCAACCTTGAAGTCCATATCACCAAGATGATCCTCATCACCCAAAATATCGGATAATACCGCAAATCGATTACCTTCTTTAACTAAGCCCATTGCGATACCAGCAACTGGTGCTCGTAAAGGCACGCCTGCATCCATCAAAGCTAAGCTTGCACCACAAACAGATGCCATCGAAGACGAACCATTCGACTCGGTAATTTCAGACACTATTCGCAGGGTATATGGAAAAGCTTTTTGATCTGGTAATACAGCTTC
>Ga0115546_1002209_pt1 | contig 11379 bp, 21 predicted proteins | sample COGITO_mtgs_1004_FD_87186 | JGI IMG/M metagenome (GOLD analysis project Ga0115546, IMG submission 87186) | Pelagic marine microbial communities from North Sea - COGITO_mtgs_100413 | ecosystem: Environmental > Aquatic > Marine > Epipelagic | place: Germany:Helgoland, sampling site Kabeltonne...
TATGAAAATCACAAACTATTTGAAAAGAAATTTGATTTGGTATTATCTAATAATACTTTTGCTCACATAATTGACATTCGAGATATTGTCAAGGGCGTCAATCACGTTCTGAAACCAAACGGTAATTTCATATTTGAAGTTCATTACTTAAAAAGTTTGATTGAAGGTAATCAATGGGATAACATATATCACGAACACATTTACTATTATTCCATAACTGCGTTAAATAATATGTTTAAACTATATGATATGACCATCATTGATTTTGAAGAGATACCAATACACTCTGGTTCTATAAGAGTTACCGTAAAGAATAGTGTAGTTGATGTACCTAAAAAGATTATAGATAGGATAGAATTAGAATCAGATACAATTTGTAATCTAGATTATCTTGGTCAGTATAGTGAAGATGTAAAGAAACATATATCAGATTTTAGTGAAACCATAGACAGTTTACAAGGTAAAAAAATAGGTGGGTATGGAGCATCTGGTAGAGCTAATATGTTTTGTAACGTGACTGGTCTAACTGAAGATAATATTGATTTTATAGTTGATGAATCTCCTGAAAGATGTGGTAGATACATTGCAAATACTGAAATACCAATAGTTGATGTAGACACATTGAAAAGTAGTGATGTTGATTTGTTAATTATATTTGCATGGAATTACTCTAAGATGATAATAGAGAAGACACAATTCAGAAAGTTTAAATATCTTGTAGCATTTCCCAAAGTTCAACTAGTAGATTCATATAAGGAATTAGAAGGATTTGAATCTATCTAATGAGAGTTTTAATTTTAGGTCACACTGGTATGTTAGGTAGTACGGTATGTGATTATTTACATAGTTTAGATAGTGTATCTATTGTTACAATAAAACACAGATGGTCAACTAACTCATTCAAAACAGCTATTAAAAATTTTGATGGTGACTATATAGTAAACTGTATAGGTGCGATACCACAACGAACTGATAAATTTGAGATAAATTATGAATTACCAATTTGGTTAGATAAAAATGTAACTTGTAGAGTTATACATCAAGATACAGACATGAAAAGAGAGGAAGATGATTATGCTTTTTCTAAAGCAGAAGCTTCTATGTTTATATCTTTTGATGGTAAAAGAACTAAGATGTTAAAAACATCAATACTTGGTCATGATAAAAGTAAAGTTTGTTTGTTAGATTGGTTTTTAAATAGTAAAGATAACGTATTTGGATATACAGATTCATATTCTAATGGAAATACAACTTTAGAATGGGCTAAACAAGTTTACAAGATGATGAACAATTGGGAACGATATGCAAAATGTACAACTATATCTACTGATTGTATATCCAAGTATGAGTTACTCAATTTATTTAAAGAAGTTTATGAAAAAGAAATAACCATACATAAGAAAGTAAGTTTAAAAAGTAATAGATGTTTAAAGGGACAACTAAAAGTTCCAACATTAAAAAAACAGTTAAAGGAGTTGAAAGAATTTTATGGTAATTGATTTACATCCAGAATTTGGTCTAGAGTTAGTATTAGGAATACCATATGCTTATTGGTTACATGAGAGGGGTGAGTTAGAAGGTATTCGTACAGTAAAAGGGATGAAACCATTTTATTACTTCTGTGATAATGTAGAAGAAGTATATGATTATAGAACTATAGATAACGGAGCAGCTGGTTTAAATAGTTTACCTAACAATTGGATACACCATAATGCAATGAATATGTTTGGAAAAGGTTGGGGTGAATTAACAGAGGCACAACAACATCAATCCAATGGTACTTTAGATTATTCAAAGTGGGTAGTACCAAACTATACTGAACAGTACAGTAACGATGAGTTTAAATTTGACAAACCTTTTGTGGTCATATCTAACAGATATAACATAGAACATGGCCAACCACCTATAGGATTTTTTGATATAAAGGTGTTATATGATATGTTTGATTATTTTACCACTAATGGTTATAAGGTTATATATAAAAGACCAAAGAACACAGAGTTTCCGTTGGACACTAATGAATTGAATAGTATTGATGCTGGGTTTACCGATATACAATCTGATGTAGAAGGGCATGGTGTAATGACCGACTACCAATTAACTGAATTTTTTGATGATGTTATTTTGTTAGATGATATAATTCAGAGTAAGGATACACAAATATATAACGAATCACAACTTAAATTATTTTCTAATGCAGATGGATTTGTTGCAATGGGTGGTGGTAGTACATTATTGTGTTGTCTATTTAATAAACCAACTATTTCTTACTTTACAACATCAATAGAATGTGGTAGACAAGATTATTTTGGTGAAGATAATTATTATAGGAAGTTGTGTGATAAATTTTATCCGATACTAGATAATGAAGATAACATCAAAAGTAGGGGTGAAAAAGACTACACCGAAATGATTAAAAAAATTAAAGAGGTTTTATAATGAATGAAGTAATAAGTTTCATACAACCAAGTAGAAACAATAAGAAATACCTAAAGTGGTCTTACAACAGTATTCGTAAGAATTTAGGATACAGACACGAGATATGTTGGGCCGATGACGCATCAGATGACGGTACGTGGATGTGGATGAATATGATTGCAGAAAAAGATAAGAATGTAAAGATATACAGAAACGAAGGTCCTAAAAGGTTAGGACATACTATATTATATGATAGATTAGTTGATATGGCTACTAATGATATTGTGATGATATATCATGCTGATATGTATGCTTGTCCTGGTATGGATGTTCAAGTTCTAAAACACTTAGAAAGGGGTAAGGTTGTATCTGCTACAAGAATAGAACCACCACTACATCCAGACGGACCTGAAAAGATATTACAAGACTTTGGTATAGAACCTGAAGAGTTCAAAGAACAAGAGTTATTAGGTTTTGTTAATGAACAATTAGAAAAGACTAAGAACGATGACTTTGAAACGAGTCAAGGTATATTTGCTCCGTGGGCTATATACAAAGATGACTTCCAATCCATAGGTGGACACGACCCGTTGTATGCTCCACAATCTAAAGAAGACTCTGATATATTTAATAGGTTTCAGTTGGCTGGTTATGAGACAATACAGACTTGGAAGGGTTTTGTATACCATATGACTTGTAGAGGTAGTAGATTTAAGGATGGAGCTATGAGGAATCCTGCTGGTCAAGTCTTTATGAAGGGTAGAGAATCATCAGAGTGGTTAGCTCAGAATCTAAAGAGTACAAGAAACTTCATTCGTAAGTGGGGACATATGGTTAAACACGATGCTTATCTTAAACCAATAGTACCACCTAAATACAAGGTATATTTTAAAGCATATAATTGTGATGGTAACCTACTAAGAGAATTAGAACCTTGGTGTGATAAGATATACTTAGACTCTGGTTCTATAGGAAAATTTGCAGGTAAATATCAAAAAGAAGAACAACGAAATACTCAGTTTAATTTAGATGAAAGAATATTCATGTATGGTAATAGTAAAATTACAGACCAAGATGGTGTAGTGGTCGAGTTTGATTGTAATAAACTCAACGCAGATAACTTTCAAATATTAGTGAATTTATCAGAGATACTTCAAGAGAGTGGTGAACTTGGTGTTATGGAGCTTGAAATATTTAAGTTTCATATAAATTCTTTAGAAGAATACCAAAAAGATTTGATTTTAGTAAAATGACATACTATTTATTATTAAATGGTGACACCGAAAAAGATGTCATCTATGAAACAAATGTTTTAGGAGAAGAAAGTTTTGGAGTGTTTTATCCGTCAATTGGTTTTAATATCATGAGTAAGATAATCAATGATAGACCAGAATTACTTGAGGACATTAAGATACTTGATGACCACAAGACTTCACATTCTATTACAGAGTTTTTAGACAAGTTAGACAAATGGAGAATAAAAAAAGCTTGACTTATATATACTTTTTTTCGTATATTTAGTTGTGATATTAGGAGATTATAATGAAGATAGTAAATTGGGAAGATTATGAATCACTAGAAGAGGAACTCGCTACAAAGGAGTCTCGTAGTAAAACTAATAGTAAGAAAAAGAAAAAAGGTTATGAAAAAAATGAAGAAAACAAACGTAATAAAAAAACTGGTAAGTTATGGTCTAACCATCCTGATAGGATTTAATTTATTCACAGGTTGTGTAAAACTAGTACCAGATTTAAGTGAAGAATATAATGTAAGTTTTCAAGTAGGATTACCATTAGATTTAAATGGATATTACCATCTTACAATGGACAGAACTAATTGGCAAACAACACATCGAGTCTCAGGAGTTGTTACAGATGGATATGATAATTTTGTTGAAGTCTTTTGGATGGAGTGGGAATCTGATTTATATTGGTATCTTGGTGATACATTGGGATATGTTATTACACAATATTTAAATGACAACATTGTGTATGTTACAGTAGATACCTCTTATATGATTGGGTTTAATGGAATGGAAGTTCCAACTTCAAATAGACTAAGTTATAGTAATTCCTACGGACAATTAAACAATATGATAGCTCCAGTTAAGAGTATGATTGGAGATACTTTGAGATTAACAGCGAGATGGTATGATGGAGAGGAGACTTTTAACATTGTACTAGATTAAGGAGAAAATTAAATATGAAATATGTATTAATAGATAGTAACAATGATGTAGTTGATACTATCGATTCAATCACAGAAGGTAGTGCTGAAAATTACTTTATGAAACGAAAACAGATGAAAGATACGGAATCATTTTATAAAGTATGGAAAATTAAGACTAAGAAAGAACATGATTTGAATCAAGAAGCTTTTACAAGAAAACCATCAAGTGAAAATTGGTGGAAGGAAGATACCTACTTAGATATAGATAAACCATAGGGGAAATGTATTGGGCCTTTTATCATGGATAAAAGGGTTATTAAGAAAAGAGAAGAAAGTTACGTATACCACATTAAGACAAAAAATTAAAAACTATAACAAGGAAGAATATAAAAAATATATGGAACTTGTAAAAAAGAAAGCTAGTGTTGATAGGAAATACACTCGGTATTTCTAGATGATGGAATTAGACTTACACGGTACGAGACATGAAGATGTAGATAGAGAGGTAGAAAATTTTATTTTACTAAGCACTGTTCCATCTAAAATTATAACAGGAAATTCTGATATAATGAAAGAATTGACTATAAGAGTTATAAAACGACATGGTTTTGATTGGAAATATGATGTACCTAATTATGGATGTATAGTAATTACAGAGAGTACCGAACAACAAGTAAAGAGAATAGAGATGGAGTTATATAAGGGTGAAGGATAGAATACCAGAATTAGAGAAATTGATGGTCGAAATGACCGAAGAAGCTATTAGTGTTAAATTAGATTATCAAGTTAGTGGTAGTAATATGGATAGTGGTAGTATAGTGGCTATACATCATAATAGCACACTACTAGATAATGAAACAGAACAGTTATCAGATGTAGCTATTAATATAAAGAGGAAAGAAAATGACAAATGAACTAGTATTTATAATAGGATTATCAATCGGTGCTCTAATTGGAGTAGTTTCAATATCTATAGTTGCAGCTAGTAGAATAACTGATTTAGACTCAGAGGTAAGGGATTTGAGAGTGCAACGTAAACTATTAAAAGAAGAGTTACAGAAACCACAAGGTAAACCCACACCTAGAAAAAAACGGTATAGGAAACAACCTACAAGGAAGTAATCATGTCAGATTTATCAGATTTACACGACCACGAGAATAAACCAAGAAGTAAGAATCCATTTAAAGGTAGACCTATTCCAAAGACTAGGATAGAGTGGGCTATTCGTAGTACACTATCTATCAGAGCAGCAGCAATACATCTTGGTGTAGCTTATAATACATTTAAGAAGTATGCTATAATGTATGACCTATTCGAACAGAATAAGAATCAAGCTGGTGTTGGTGTTACTAGTAAAGGTAATACAGGATGGGGAGTAAAGATACAAGACTTATTCGATGGTAAACATCCTAACTATCCACATTGGAAACTACAAGAGAGAATAGTAAGAGACGGCTATTTAAAACAATGTTGTAGTAATTGTGATTATGATGATTACAGAGAGGTAGACATGAGAGGGCCTTATATAATTACATTCTTAGATGGTGATCCTACAAATCATTCATTAGATAACCTAGCACTACTATGTTATAATTGTTTCTTTATAATGAAACCAACAGGTAAGATGTTAACCACACCTAAAAATACTAATCTAATTCGTAAGAAATTAGAAGAAGTATGGGAGGAAAAAGACTCGGAGTAATATTTATATATAACCAACTAGGAGAAACATGATGTGCGAATGTAAAGAATGTAATTGTAATGGTGGTTGTATGTGTAGTTGTTGTTGTAAATGAGTGACTCTGAGTTAGCACATTTATTTGTAACACAGATAGTTACAGTAATACTCATAGGAGTATTGGTATTTTTATTTAAACTTTGGTGGGATGAAACATGAACCAACAAGATAGAAAAGAATTTGAAATAGTACATCTAAAGATAGACGATATGAGAAGTGATATCGTTGAACTAAGAAAAGAGATGGACGACGCACATAAGAGAACGGAAGAGTCTCTGAGTTTTATAAAAGAAAATTTATTTAATCCACATCAAGGGTTATGGTCAGAAACAAAATTAAATACACAATATAGAGAAGATAGTAAAAAATGGAGATATCCTATAGGTGTTGGTTTTATTTCATTATTCATTAAGAACATATGGGATATGATGACAAAATAAGAACCCGTAATAGAGAGGTTGGTAAAAAATTTTATTATAACAAGAGGTTACCCGTCTCTTAGTTAGTTAGTTGATTAGTTGTAATCCTCCGAAATCCTACGGATTCCGAAGGTGAAACCCCGACATTCACCAAGTACAAACGTATGACGAGTACCTCATAAACGGAGAGTCATATGTCCTTAACCACATACATCAAAAAAATAAAGACCTTTACCGAAAGACAAGAAGCGTTAATTCGGTCACACCTACTACTTGATATTAAATTAGAACAAATAGAACACGAGTATTTCATGAACCGAGATAGACGATGAGAGTTATTTTAATAACAGCTCTCATTTGGAATGCTTGTACAACCCTTCCACAAACGGAACGAAAGACCATCCCAATAGTAGATAAGAACAATGAAATACATATTTATAGAAGTTCAAATCCATTACAATTAGGAAGAGATTACGCATTGTATTGTATGGAACATCATCATTGGGAAACCATTTCAGTTCGTTATACTCCTACTCCCCTAGCAAAGTTAAGACATGAGGAGTACGTGGTAAGAAGACATCCAAAAGATTCTTAACCTATATTTATAATAGTATTTAATTAACTAAGAAGGAGAATAAAAATGAATAATCCGTTAGCAACATTCTATGGATGGCAAGTCTCAAGTGGAGCATTAGATGGGTGGACATCCTATCATATAGCTGCAGGACTCTTCATCGCTAAGGTAGCACAATGGTTAGGTGCAACTGATTTTTGGGCTGTTATGTGGGTAGTAATAATTGGTATCGCATGGGAAATATTTGAATACTTTGTAGAAGGTACAGCAGAAACATATGGTACTGTCAAACGATGGGCAATCAATACTACATCAGACCTATTCGTAGAGATAGGAGCAGCATGGTGGATGGTACTTTAATTCATGAATCTCATAATAGATAATCCAATATGGTATGGTAATGTTAATTGGGTAGGCCTTACCTTTTTCTGTATAATGTTAGGTATATGTATATGGGTACTATGGAAGGAAAGACAATGATACTTCTCATAATCCCCATTATTCATATAGCCATAGTGTATTGGATGTTTAGGGATATATAAGCATGACTAATTGACACACTACTCTCTTAATTTGAGAGAAACCCAACAAAAAGAGGTTCTCCTTCTGATATACATGGATTGAGAGCCTCTTCCCCTTTAAGTTATAATCACCCACTACTACCCACCTTTTGACATATTCTTATATACTAGGTCCAAATAAATAATATTATATAGTTTCAATTATATACTACGCACATGCGTGCAGGCAATTTTTTTTTATCTAATGTCAGTTTGACATATTAAAGGCGTTAATCCTAAGCTTATATCCCACTATATGTCATGCTAGGAGCGTCGGAATCTAGCCAAGAGCGTAGCGAATACCCCTATTCCCTAAATTATTTTGCAACTAATGCTTGACTCGTATAGGCATTTATGATTATATTTAGTATATTCGGAGGAACGCTCTATCCAGCTAGTACGAACAAGCTAACCTATAATATACAAAGAAAAAGGCATACAAGTCAAGGCTTAATTTAATTGCAAATAAAGCTTGTGCTGCATGCGTATTTATCCGTATATTATGGTATAAGAAAAGAGAGATAATAGATGAATAGTTTACCAGAAGAGTTTTTTGAAGAGTTAAATGAACTACTTAAAGTACAAGCTTTAGAAGAGCTGTGTTGTACTATATGTGAATCATCTGAGGATGGTTGTGGAGCTAAAAATGAATTGTAATAAGTGTAAGAAGATAAAGGCTGTGGTGGTATATAAGAATAAACATTACTGTAATTGGTATTGTGCTAAGAATGGTTAAAGAGTTAATTAAGAGTAGTTTGTTTCTAATGGTGTTACTGACAGATAGTGTTAGTTTCTCCGCCGTTAAGCTTAATAATAAAAAGCAAAAAAGCCTTGACACGTATAGTCATTTGGTGTTATATTTATATAATGAATAAAGGGAATATAGAATGAATACAATAAAGAGTATAGTATATGAGTTAACCACAATACTGATGTTATTCGGTGCAATCACGTTTTGGTTGTATTTGATACTCAGCTGGTAGCCTAAAAAGAATTTACCATGCAAAGTGATTTAATGGATAAAATACACAATATGTATATGACCGGTATATGTGTAGATATAATAAACGGTAAACTTTTAACAGAAACAAACAACGATGAGCTACATATGATACTAACAGAGATATATGACGATATGACAGCATACGAACAGCTAGGAGTTACGATTGGAAAAGCTTAGATTAGAACAAAATGACATGCCCGCGGGGGGTATTTACTCGGTGCCTGAGAGCATGTCAGCCTGTCAGCCCTGCTCTGACTCGTTCATATGCCGAGGTCAAATTTTACACCTATAGGATTTAATATAGTATGATATCACAAGTGACATACAAATCAAGGAAAAACGTTATTGCTACACTTTATTATTTAGGAGCTGGTTAGTGAGTAAATTTAAATCATTAAAAGAACCTGGTAATAATACGTATAGTTCTTATCCATATAGAGTACCAGTAAATATAAAGGCTCTTCAACATACCAGAATAAAAGAATTACAAGTTCGTATGATGAGGTGGTCAGCATGGGTTAAGGATGAACGTATACCTAATAGAGAATTGGATAAGGACAAATGGCAAGATAGGTTTACCTTTACTCTTAGGTGTGGGAAGAGAGCTGGAAAATTAAATGGAGAAGAATTAAAAATGTTAAACAGACTATGGAAGGTATATAATTATGGAGAAAATTAAAGTTGGTGATTTAGTTAGAGTACTTATAGTTGGTGTAGATGGGTTCTATACTGTAGATGATATAGAGGATGGGATGTATACGGTATCTCAGCCTTATTCTGGTATGGGTACTAGAGGACATTACTCTAGTGGGGGTTCTTATAAACATCAATTAAACGTTCCTATAGAGAAGATTAAGAAGGCATGAAGGAAGAACAAATACTTAAACGAATAGAACAACTATCTACGTTATGTGAGGAAACCGAACCTACAGCTAAAGAACTAATGTATATGGATAAGTTATTTACTGAAGACTTAATCGATGTGGATAAGATGTATTTACAGGTTAGAAATGAAAAAAACTCACGTGAAGAAATTATTGATATCATGCGGGAATGTAATTGGATATGGAAGAAAAGACTAAAAGTCAAAGAAATGGGATGGACTGAATATAATGATGTGGGTAGAAAGATTGAAGAATCACTCAGAGCTAATCGTAAGATAGACGCTATTAAGTTATACAGACAACACAAGATTGATAATGGAGAAGACTGTTCTTTACGAGAAGCTAAAGAGTATATAGATAAATTACAGGTCAAGATGGGATTAGACTAATGAATAAAATGGGAGAGTATATTTTTAAACGTATATGTAAAGACCAAGATGCTTTATCTAGGGTACGACCACGTAATATGTGGGGACTATATATTAACAGTAAAGACATTCAGAACTACGTACATGAGTACACCAACTACGGATATGATTACGATGGTGAAGAATGTGCCGATGACAAGTTTGAACGTTATTGGGATGAACCCGAGGGTAATGAAAAATAAATAACATATATTTATAAGTATGATGAAGAATACCGAACATGAAGATATTATCACCTATATCCTTATTGGAATAGGAATAGGTGTGGGTATCGGTTTTGTTTTGAAAGTCTTCTTGGATACTTATACTATAATAGAAAGCTTACCACTATGAAAACCTTAACCAAAAAAATCTTAAAATACTTCCTTATCTCCTTTTCCGTCCTCTCTATAGGTCGTTCCCAAACCTACGGAGTTGGTGATGTCGTAGAAAACTTTTCTGCTCCCATCTGTCAGAACGGTGAAGGTTATTGGGATTACAATACCGATGGTCGTAACAAAGTTGTATGGATTAATCTATTTACTTCTTGGTGACCATCCTGTAGTGCGGAGGCTCCGCAGACAGAATACATACATCAAAACTTTATTAACGAACCTGTAGTTGTTATAGCAGCTGGGTTTGATTGGAATCAACCTTATAGTTGTTTACAATGGGGAACAGAGTTTGGTTTAACTTATCCTATCTTAGATGACATAACCGATATCTATAGTTTGTTTGGATTAGGTTACATACCTCATCATGTGATAATAGGTGGGGATGGTGAAGTTCTTTATTCAGCATCTGGATATAACCAAACGGCTATTATTAATTATATTAACGAAGGTTTAGAAGGTTTAGACCAAGATACAGATAATGATGAGATAAACGATGATGTTGATAACTGTCCTTATGTATGGAACGCATCACAATCAGATGTAGACTTAGATGGTTTAGGAGACTTATGTGACCAATGTGATAATACTGTATTTACTACAGGTGATTTAAATGGGGATGGTTGGAAAGATTTAATTGATGCTCTTACATTGGTTGATGTTCTATTACAAGAAGGAGATAATGTATGTGCTGAAGAATCATCTGATATAAACGGAGACAACATTACTAACGTATTAGATTTAGTTTTATTGATACAAGAGTTATTAGGAGTTAACGCACAACAAGCAGTAGCTTACCTACAACAGGTTCTAA
>Ga0115546_1002221_pt1 | contig 11324 bp, 9 predicted proteins | sample COGITO_mtgs_1004_FD_87186 | JGI IMG/M metagenome (GOLD analysis project Ga0115546, IMG submission 87186) | Pelagic marine microbial communities from North Sea - COGITO_mtgs_100413 | ecosystem: Environmental > Aquatic > Marine > Epipelagic | place: Germany:Helgoland, sampling site Kabeltonne...
CAGGGATTCCTTTACCACTGTTAAGAGAATCAAGCAGAGGTCGGTTTCCTCGAGCAGCTGCAGCGTTAACTACAAACTCACCATCACTCAAACGAGCCAGGATAGAATCACTAGTGCCAGAACCTGGACCAGAAACGTGTCCACCAGTAGCGAAGCCAAGCATTGAGCCGATTCCACTCAGGAATCCACCACCACTTCCACCACCACCCATGCCACTGAATAGTCCACTTAAAGAACTACCCAATCCACCAAACATCTGTGCACCAACGTTACCTAATCGTTCGAACATGCCTTCGCCTTGAACTTCCATTGAGTCCATAGACAACAACCAGTCATCGATACCTTTCTCAAGAGGAGCAAACGCTCGATCTAGAAGTTTAGCAGATACTCGCTGAGTCAGCTTCATGATACCAGAACCTATGGCATCTCCAACACTACTGAAGTCACCACGTGATAGAGCCTCTTTCAGATCACCTGTTAAGGTCTCTCCGAATCCACCCCACGCATTCTTGATCTCCTTAGTAGCGTCTTTCGTAGCTTCACCAAGTCCTTCAACAGCTTCAGTTGTAGCAACTGCAGTTGTAGCAGTGCCTTCTGAGATCTTCTTCTGTCTGATCATCTGAGCATTAATATCTTTTACAAGATCTGTCTCATTGATTTGCTGCTCTGTCAAGTTTCCAGTCTTTTCATCGAGAACTCTTAAGCTGTCGATAAATACGTTCATCTCTGTAGAACCTTCCTCGGCATAACCGCTGAATTCTTCTAGAGTTTTAGCATAATCGAACTTTCCACCTGAGAACTGTACACTAGGTGTAGTTCCTAAGGCATAGCCAGTTCCACCAGCTGGACCACCAACTGCTCCACCCGTAGCAAACTTGTTCTTGTTTAAAGATTCAAGCAGTGCACGATGCTTCTTAGTTGATTTAGCGTTTATTACAAACTCGCCATTAGATAACATAGCAGGGATAGAATCAGAAGTACCTGTACCAGCACCAAGGATGTGACCACCATCAGCTTTCTGTAAGAAAGTACTGTAGCCATAAGCTTCAGCATCGTTCTTTGGGCCTTCATGGTTTCTGCTACCGAAGTTAAGTACAGCAGTCTTGACTTTTTCTAAGGCACTTGTAATAAGGCCTATCAAGAGTTGTCTCATATTGCCGAAGTCTGGTAAAGAGAAATCGAACCAGCCAGTAACCATCTTACTGAGGTTAGTCCAAGCGTTGGTCATACCTACGCCTATCATTTCACCTACTGTGTCCGTCTTTCCGTCAACAGCTACTGCATCACCTGAGAACCAACCTGCGATACTAGAAGTTATCTTTGTCCAAAGTTGAGCGTAGTAGTCTACGACAACTCCGATTACACTTCGTGAACCATCTTCATCAGTCATGACCCAGTTAAACCAGCCAGCAACTGTATCAGTTACGGCAGTCCAAGCAGTCTTGACGTAATCCGTCAGCATACTACTCAATCCACCATTCGCTTGATATTTACTAATAGAACTTGTATCAAATCCTAACCAGTCTCCAAACCATATAGCAGCTTTAGTTAAGAATCCATCAATCAATCCTATAGGACTGATCTGGAACAAAGCATCAAGAGTCTGAGTCATATCACCAGAGAACATTTTGTCCATCCAGTTTGATACATTCTCAACACTGATCAAACCAAAGCTCAATCCTGAAAGAACGCTACCAGCAGCTCCTTTGTATCTCTCAAAAGTAGATACGATACCATCACCGTCAGTGTCAACAGCATTCGTCCAACCACTCCAAGCATCAAATACCGCTATGATAGCAGTAAGAGGTAGTGCAATCTTCCCAAGGAAACGTAACACTTTGCCTGCATGTTTAGTTATCTTAGCCAATTGTGCACCAGCATTAGCGACTGTAGAAGCCCCCATACCAGCACTAGCAACACCAGCACCAGCAACGCCTTTAACAACACCGCCAACTTGTCCTGCCATGCCTGCGGCTTTGGATATCATACCTGTCTTCTCGCCAGCTCCGAACATTAGTCGAGAGAACATCCCACGACCTTTAAGTCCTTCACCAAGCTTGGCTATCTTAGCTTCAGCATTTCCTATCTGAGAACTGAGAACCTTAGAGTCTAGTGTAGCAGCACGACTTGCTCCAATGCCTTTTAAGCCTGAAACCTTGCCGCCTTTCTGGATCTCCTGTCCACCTTGTAATCGAGTAATCTCTTTACGAAGTTTCTTGATATCACCCATAGCTCTACGACTACCACCTTCGGTACCCCATAGAATCTTGTTCATCAACCCTTGCTTACCAGTAACAGTGGTAGATGCGTTTCTGAAAGTGTCGAACATAGCATTCGCAGACTTTGAGAACTTCGCTATCATTGAAACTGCAGCAACACCGAACATAGCGGCTAAAGAAACAGCCACAGTCTTCATAGTTCCAGACAGATCTCCGAAAGATTCTTTTAGCTTATCGAGCTTATTCGTATCGAACAGTTGACTAGTGTCTACCTCAAACCCGTGAACATCAGATAGTGAAGAGTTTACTTCGTTTACTGTATTCCGAGTAGTTCCTGTGACCTTGTCATACATCTTGATGAACCAACCAGTGATTCCGCTGTAAGCTGCCTTAGCAGGTTCAACGATAAAACCTATCATCTTAGTAAACCATTCTCCTATGGCGTTAACCATATCAGGTACTACAGAGTGTCCTACAAGATAATCCCACATGTCATAGAACCAAGCCTTGACATCTTGGATACCTTGCCACAATCCGCTCCACATGTCTGACCAATTGATGTTAGCGACATAGTCGAACACCTTCTCTACTGGACCAGCAATAAACGTGTATGCGTCTTTCATAACTGCGTACAGACTAGATGTTTCCTCACCTAAAGTGCCCCATACTCCAGACCAGTTAATGGTACTGATGTAATCGTAAGCAGCTTTTAGAGGCTTCTCTAGAAACTCGTAAGCTCCCTTGGTTATTTCCCAAGCGCCTTCAGCGAAGTGTCCTACTCCGTGCCAAGCTCCAGCCCAGTCTAAGTTCTTGATGTACTCAAACGCTGACTTGATGGGCTTTTCAAAGAACTCGTAAGCTCCCTTCGTAATATCCCACACAGCACTGGCGCTATCTGTTAAGACTTTCCATGCTGTTTTCCAGTCAAGATTAGACACGTACTTATAGGCTGCGCCTACCGTATCTTTGAAGAAATTCTCGATATTCTCTACACCTGATGAGAAAGCTACGAACATTTCATTCTTTTTAAATCCAGCCATCCAGTTTAACCAGACAACTTCCATTCGGTTGATCGCGACAGTAAACCCGTCAGTGAATCCACCAAACTTTTCAAACAATTGTACTACTGCATATCCAGCTATGCCTCCAACGAGGAACAGTGGGTTCAGCATCATAGCTTTTGTTAACGCCATGACTCCTGTAGCAATAGCTTTAAACTTTGAAACAGCAAATACAACAAAGAATGCTGTCGCAGCAGCTGTTGCTCCTACTATCAATTTCTTAAATACCTGCCAACCTTCTCCATTGTCTAAAATAGACCTCAGGAGGAGCTTGAGTGGGCCTGCTATCAACGCAGTGATAGAGTGAGAAGCTTCTTTCATGGTATTAGCAACTCGTGCAAACAGAACAGAGAGGCTGTCACCGACACCTTTCCATGCTTTGTCTACAGTTCCTGCTGAATCGCCCATAGCTTCCATAGCTTCTTTCAGCTTCTTGATACCTTGTTCAGATGTCATAGTCGCTACAGCGTTAATCGCTTCTACTGAATCGAATAACTGACCAAGCTTAACTACTGAACCACCAGTCTTCGTACGTATGTCGTCGAAGAAAGCAACAAAGCCTTTAGAAGCTAATGCTGCCTGAGTGAACTCTATGCCCATAGACTTAGCAGCTTTTTCAGCTTTTGGAGTCACCTTGATCACGTTACTAAGCGCAGCCTTCAAACCTGTTACCGCTGTTGAGGTGCTAAGACCACCAGCTGTCATAACCGCTAAAGAAGAACCAACTTCACTTAGACTTACTCCAGCAGCATCTGCTGTAGCAGCAACCAGACCAAATGAATGGCCTAGCTCTTCCACTGTAGTCTTACCGAGCTTAACGGTAGTGAATACTTTGTCTATGATAGTGTTAGCAGTCTCACCGTTGTCGCCGAATACGTTAATAGCAGTCGTCAATAGATCAACAGATTTACCGAGGTCAGTGTTACCTGCTTTAGCTAGTTTTGCAGAAGCTGTTAACTGAGCCTGTGCCGCAACAGCGTTCTTAGCTCCAGCAGAGATGATGTCGTAGTAGCCCTTGGCTGCTTCATTCGCATCTGTACCGAACTGCTTCGATGTCTTGAATATAGCTTTTTCTACTTTACCGAGTTCTTTAACACCAAGCGTACCAATCTGCTTAATGCCATCCTCGAACCTAGCGAATTCTTTCAGGGAGTTAGTTACAAACATGCCGACAGCTACAGCACTAAACGCTGCAGTCATTCCATGAATTAACTTTGTTGTACCAGCTACTTTGTTGTCTAATTTCTTAAGACTCTTAGTGCCCGTATTGGTGGTCTTCTTAAACTGTCCAGAAGCCCCCCTCAGTTTGGCGTTCATCGTATCGATTCTGCCAGAGACCTTCTTCATACTGCTTTCTAATTTACTAGTATTAGCTTTGAGCTCTACCGTACTTGTATAATCAGCCATCGTATGCTCCTATAATTTTTATTCTTATTGTGTGCGTAATTGGTCTATTGGATTAGAGTGCGCTTTACTTGGATTACCGTCTTCATCGAATAATCCAGTTTCGATCAATGATTTCTTCAAATGATCTGGAGTGTTCTCCCAATCCACTGCCGAGTTACCGCCACGATTCTTCTTCTTTTTCTTAGGATCGCCATATGATAACTGTGGATAAATCTCATCAGGTGTGAGATCGATTTTGTCCGTACTGCCCATCGCTCCAGCTATTTGAGTAACCATAGTGATTATCTCTGTAGCTGACCTGATGTAATGAGCTTCTTGTCCTATCCCGAAATTCACGAAGTACTCTTGGTACAGTTCGTATTCTCGGAGTGTTAATGTGTCTTTTAAGAGAGACATCGGTATGCCCAGTTCCAATGACAGAGCTACTTCAAATCTCTCAATAGGTGTCATTGGTTCTGGAGTTGACATTACGCTTCTTCAGCTTCTTCGTCAGCTCCACCAGTAAGACCTGTAAGGTCTAAGATTGCTTCTGATACTTTGTTCAAGTCAGCAACCGACATTTCTAAAATATTGTTCATGTCGTTCTGTACGAAGAATTTCTTTCCTTCTTCAGTAACAACACCTTCGATGATAACCGTAGCTGCCATCTGTAGTTCTTTTCCTTCCCCAACGCTGCGCATACGATCAATCGCGCCAGCAGAGAGTTCCCGAATGTATACTGTACCGCCCCAGTTTTCCATTTCAATTGTATTGGTTTTTAGAGAGTAAGATTTAAATAGTTCTGATTTGTTCATAATAGTTTACCTTTTAATATATATATATAAGTATGTTTTGATAATAAATACGCCCCCCTCCATAATTGGGGGAGGGCATAGGTTCTAACTCGATTCTAGCTTAGATTAGCTGTCGTCAGAGAAAGTCAAGCCGCCATCTACGATCATAGTAGAAGAAGCTTTAGCAACGTCATCAAAAGATGTGTCGATGCCGAACGAGCTCAAGAATCCGTCAAATACAACGTATTCAGCATTAGTACCAGCAGCGTCAGACTTCCACTTGATACCGAAAGAACAAGCTGTTCCGTTAGTAGCAGCAGAACGCATTGCTAAATGAGTACTGTTACGTGGAGCCCAGTACAACTGTGCGTCCAATTGACCAGCGTCTAGCTGACCACGTAGCTTTCCTTTAAACGTCTCACCGAAAGTAGGTGTTTCGATTACTGTAGCTTCGTTAGAAAGACTACCAACTTCCATTACGTTAGGGATCAATAAAGTTCCACCAGCGCCTGCAACGAAAGGAGTAGGAACAGTAACAGTTACAGTGATACCAGCAACGGCATCTTCAGTAGCGATGATAAGATCACCAGCAGCTGCCAAAGCAGTAGCAGTGAAAACACCAGCACTTGCTGTGCCAGTAGTGATATCAGTGTTTAAGCCTAGTGCTGTTTTAAGAGCAGCGCCTACAACAGTAGCAGAATCTGCATTAGTTACAGGAACAGTAACGCTGTCGATTGAACCAGCAACAGTGTTAGTTACACGTACTACTAGAGTACCTGTAGCAGAAGCTGTACCAGTTACAGTTACAGTCATGACCTTAGCAGTTGCGCCAGATCCAGTAGCAGCGAACCAAGTCTTTGGTGCTGCAAGTTCAGCGGTAAGTAATGTGCTTGGACGGAAGTATAGTTCCGAGAAGCTAGTTACAAACTTGTTAGAGATATTAGCCATTTTTGGCCTCCATTTAATTTGTGTTTGTGTTAATTTTATTCGTAGTAGTCGTAGTCAAAATCTATGACATACTTTAAATATCCATCGTTGTCGTCAGCCAGTCTTCTCAACTGACCTACGTGTGTTAAAAGATTGCCTGGATTAGAGGTATCTGATACTCCACCTTGAAAGCCCATTATACCATCGATATAATCTGCTAACTGTCGTACGCTTCTGGTGCCCGCACCTGCGCTTACGAATAGGGAGAATCTCACGAATCCAGATGTCTTCCTCATATCCTTATTGAATGCTCTTATCTTAGAGCCTCCGTCAACTATACTCAGTACTACCCATGGGGTACTGGTACCACTTGTGCCACTAGTGCCACTTGTGCCATCTAGACAGTCGGTAGGTTGAACGATATCGCGTCCCTCTAAGAATACCACTGCTCCTTGAGCACCAGCATCTGTGGAGGAGTAAGCGTCGAAGAACCGTTTTTCAACGATCTGTCGTACAGCTTCATAACTCATATCTATCTCCTTGATCTTACAATCGCCAACGCTACCTGTGAGATACCGTCGGGTGCTTGTGTTGATCTTCCGTCTTCAAGGTCTCTCATGTAGGGTAAACCATTGCTGATGTACACTGAGGGGAAACCTCTGACGTCTAAATTGTAGTTAGGTTGAGAAGGTTGGGTGTCGGTACTGAGAGAGTAGTCTGGACTGCCAGCATTAATATGCCAGTTGCCTCTTGCTCTTCCAGTATCTACAGGGGTCATCTTAATGATCTCTCCAAAGAGCTCAAAGGCTAACGCCTTGTACTCTAATTCTGAGACATCCATGATTTCATCTGTCAACACCGTGCCTAGTTTTCTTATATCAATCTTTTTAGCCATTACAATCTCCCGACCGTAATCTCCCATAGACTATCTTGAGGAGATAACTTTACTGAGACCACACTCCAACACTTACCTTTAAAAGCAAAGTCTTGTCCTGTGTTCGGCTCGAAGCTAATGTTCTGAGGTAAAATCATTATCTGGGCTGTCACGTTGTAACCACCGTCCGAAGAAGAGTTACGAGACTCATCTAAAACGACGATGTTAAAGCTGTGATCAGTCTTGTCAGAAGTTCCAGCGTAAGTTCCTGTAATAGGATCGTAGTTGGTACTGGAGGACTGTTTTACTTCAGAGAATGTAGCTGGAGTGTAAAGTTTTTGTGCGATAAGGGTCTTGTCAATCTTGATAAGAGTAGCTGGTATATTAATAGCCATTACTATCTCCTTGTTAGACTGATAGACTGCACCGACTTGATTGATGGATCGGATTCTTTCACTGCTTTCAAGAAGTCACTGACTATGAAGTATACCTGATAAGGCATATCTGTCAAGTACTCAGGACTCTCTCGCAATTCAAGAGAAAGACCGCCTAAAGTCAGATTAGACAAACTGTCGTCATACTGACTCATGGTAGTAACACCAGCAGCTTCACGCTCAATGAGGTAAAGTGCTAGTACTGCTGTGGCGTCTTTAATGAACTCGGGGATAAGTGTACTATCCTGCCATTGGCTAAACAGAGTAAGATTCTCATCTCTCTCATGTCTACTGCGCCTACGGCTTGAAGTGGTTTCCAAGTTTATAGTGTTCCTTGTGGGAACGTACTTTCTTGGCCATGCCAACTTCTGTGTCGAGCTACTTGGCGTTCCGATCCATATCTGACGATTTAGGATATCCGTTGCCCAGTAAAGGGCAGACGTACGGGTGTCAATGTCTGCCACAACAAATGCATTGTTACCTAGTCGACGAGTATGATACAAGTCAGCTTCGTCTAAAGAACTGAAACTGTTGCAGCTATTAGCTACGCCACTTATAAGTTCATCTGCATAAGTTATTATTGCAGGTATTGTTAATGCTTGTGTCATTTGAACACCCTCCTAAGTATGATTAGATCTGGCCGCGCATAATTCCTAACTCAGAGAAGTTAGCCATGCCGACATACCACTTAACACGTGTAATCTCAGCATCAACATCTTCACGAGCGCCAAGTTTAGCAACCTGAATACCAGAAGAGTTTTGTGCAGTAAGACCACAGATACCGTGAGAGAAAGATCCGTCATCTACAGTACCAACGAATACGTGTGCAGCACTTGCACCAGCACCAGCGTTACCGCCAGCAGCAGAAGCCTGCTCAACAAGAGTAGACTGTACGAAATCGTTACGGTAGATTGGAACACCACGGTAAGATTGTACTTTCATGATGCCACCAGAAGAATCTTTAACTTCCATAACATCATCAAAACCAGCAGCGTTGCTCATGCGTAGAGCTTGAGTATAACGACGTACGCCAGCACTGTTCATCATCATGTAGTCAACCATTCCGTCTTTGTCATGGATGCTGTCGATGTACTCGTCAAGACGAGCTAGAACTAGATCACCTGCACCAGCAGCAGTCATATCGATAGCAGCAGAAGTGTCAGTACGTCCAGCGTTAGTTACGAAACGATCAAGACCGTCAAAGCCTAATGGGCCGTTAACTAAACGCAAAGCAGCGTTGAACAAAGCAACACCAGCAGCAGTCAAAGTAATAGTAGTAGCAGTTGGAGTACCTGAAGCAAATGGTCCAGTGTAAACAACAGCGTTCATGATTACTTGAGTCATGCCAGCACCAGCGATAACAGCAGTAGAAGTATCAGCAACTAAGCCAGCAACTGTGTAAGGTGTACGAGTTGCAGCGTTAGTACCAACACCGTAAGAAGGAACAGTAGACTGAGCTGAAGACAAGATAGCACCTTGAATTACAGTGTTGTACCAAGTAGCAGCAGTTGTGTCACTAGTAGCAGTCAAAGCTGGAGTACCAGTAAGTGCCAAAGATGCAACAACACCACGTGTAGCAGAACCTTCTTGACCGTTGATCATAAGATCCATGAACTTACGTCCAACGCCTTTAGCTTTAGCAGCAACTTGTACAGCAGTAGCATCGTTGTAGTCAGAACCTACAGCTTGGATCAAACCATTTACTTGTGCATCACCAATGATTGTGGTAAGCTCAGTAGAGTGGCGAGTGAAAGACTGTTGGTCTTTGTTGATACCAGCAACACCAGTACGCATAACGCTTACTAAGTCTTGTGGATCAGTACCTTGGGCTTCACGGTTGTAAGCCAAAGCATTACCTTGGATTCCCTTAAAAGGAAGGTGCTGGTAAAACTGGTTTACAGTTACGATTGAATCAATAATGCCTTTAACAAGCATGTCGTTTGTTAGGTCACGTTGTGTGCCTAGTGTTAATCCTGAAATAGCCATGTATGGCCTCCATTAGTAGTAGTTGCCCCTTTTGGGGTAGTTTAAAAATTAGCCTGAAATTAGGCCTTCAAGTTTAGTATCTCCTAGACACTAGGTTTAACGCAAAGTTTTCAATCCAGCCAAGATCATGTCAGTGGCATTGCCACTCTCACGAGTTGGTGCTGGAGCGTCTGACGGTTGAGTCATGCCTGTTCCAGTAGATTTGTTGAAAAGATGTGGAGCTTTTTCACTTAGACCGTCTAACCATTCTCCAACGGAAAGCGGTGTGACTGCATCTTCACCATACATTTTCAAGCCATCTACGTCATACGCAACAGGGCGTCCATCTTCAACTTTAAAAGTAGTCCTTCCTCGAGTCAAAACGTCTTCCACAGCTGATGCTGCTTCTCCACGGTCTGCTGAGAGAGAAGCTAGCTCTCTGTCGATTACAAGAGCACTCATCTGGCTCTCGTAATTATTGAGCTGTTCCTGAAGACCAGACACTTTGCCATCGTGGTCTCCTCGCAGAGAACTAAGCTCTTTTTCTTTTGCTGCTAGCACTTCTTGAACTCGACGTTCAATCAGTGTGTCAACGTCACCCTTGTCAATCAATTCTTGATCGTCAAGCTTGCGCTGTTGTTCAGCCATTGCTGATTCTTTCTCTTGGAACTCTTTCCACTTTTCCAAATCTACTCCTGAGAACTTGCTCTCAAGGTCAGCTACTGAAGCTGCGTGATCTTCTATTTGCTTACGCAAATCAATGTTGTTCTCACGGAACTCGTTTAACTTACCTTTGTCTGCAACTCCCTCGACTTCTGACATGGTGAAAACACCAGCATCGTCTTGAGTGTATAGGCCTTCAAAGCCTGTTGGAATGTCTGCGACATCATCATATGTATATTTAATAGCCATCTTAGTGGTCTCCTATTTCCCCGAAATAAGGGTGTTTATTTAATGAAAGAAGTAATCAAGCTTTTCGAAGTCACGGAAATCGTAACTGCCAAGCTCTAATATGTCTTTCTTATTAATGTCCTCTATTACCCAAATTCTGCCATCGACTTCTCGAGCGGATTGTCCTTTGGAAAGAACCGTACTGTCGGTATATTTGATCTTACGACCAAAGTTGTCTCTTGAGTACCTAACCATCTCTACGCCTTGCGACTTAAAATGCTTATATAGTTTCTCAAGAATGTTTTCGTTTTTGTACATCTGAACAAAAGCATCTTTCGTAGCTTTCTTCATCAGTGACATATTACCTGCATGTGAACCAAAACTGTCGTGAATCATACTGAAGTCTTTCACCCCTTGTTTAGCCATCGCGTTCACAACGAGAGACTTATGCTCTGCGTCGAATGCGTGGATAATGTTAGGTGCGAATGCTCTTTCTTGTTTAGCCCAATCCATGTCATCAGTCTCTACTCTTACTTCCACACTTATGATGCCACCTTTGCCGTCGTCCAACTCGACCTGTCTGGTCGAAGTTTTTGAGTAGGTCATACGGAAGGGGTTACCAACGTTTGGAGTTAAGAGTGATATTTCCTTTTTATTGGAAAGAGTGTGAGCTTCTGCTAATTGGTTGAACACTGTTCGAGTTTTAAATCCCTCTGGGAACTCGTTTTCAGATGCTTCAAGAATAAGTCTTCCGACTCTGAGTATCTCTCCAG
>Ga0115546_1002224_pt1 | contig 11307 bp, 22 predicted proteins | sample COGITO_mtgs_1004_FD_87186 | JGI IMG/M metagenome (GOLD analysis project Ga0115546, IMG submission 87186) | Pelagic marine microbial communities from North Sea - COGITO_mtgs_100413 | ecosystem: Environmental > Aquatic > Marine > Epipelagic | place: Germany:Helgoland, sampling site Kabeltonne...
CCTCTGGGTTGGTTCCTGTAGGTCGACAAGATTTCTACACCTATGTGTTCGTACTTGGCGTAGTTCATTCCTCCTTCACCTTCTGGATAGGTAGTGTGCTTCTCGAGGAGTAAGCCTCTGATAGCTCTTTCTCGGAGAAGTTGCGCACAGTATGGGTCATTCGTCTGATCATGCAATCTGGCGTGACCCTCTACATTAACAGCTGCGAGGTTATCAAGAGAGTTGTCTGACGAGTCTCCATTGATGTGGTGGATATGCATCCCTCTGGGGATTTTAGTATCATAAGCATCTTCCCATATCTTACGATAATCGTTATTATCCATCGGCTTCATACTACCCCTCCAGTTGTTCCAGCATATTTTCTAAAGTCATATGTCGGTAGTTATAATTCATATTGTCATCACGGTCTTCAGCATCCAACTCGGTATGTCGAATCTTGTGACAGTTCGGGCATAACAAAGCGCACTCTTTTTCGTACTCTTCTCTCAGAGCTTCCCACTTCCAGTCTCGGACTGTCTCCCATCCTGGACGACCAGATTGGTGTCGGGGGATGATGTGGTGGAACTCTAAGATATCGAACCTGTCAGACTTTCCGCAATCTTCGCAAGTGTCTAACTTAAGAGCCTTTAAACAATTCAGCTTCAATCTCCGCGTCTGCGATCGGGTCATGTGATACCTCCTTTCCGATATACATAGCACTCACAGAACCTACAACTTCGTGGTTAGGATTCTTTAAGTAAGTTTCAGTGTACTCTCTCTCAGCATTGGATACATTATCTTCGTCAGACAACTTAGTGTTCATCCCATACTCCCACTGATCGACGATACAATCCTCGTCACGGTACTGTCCCTTCTTAGGCTGCTTGTAAGCTCTAACGGTAATGTACTTATAGTCAAGTTCCATAGTAAGTCTCCTAGTAAATTAGTGCGATTTTCGCGAAGCGTTAACGTAACTGTCTGTCTTCACTTCCCCCAGTTACTTCGAGTTTAATAGGAGAAAGCGTTCCTCCCGATGCTCTGATCATGATGTCTTTTGTAGATGTGAAAATGCATCCGTTAATAAAGTCCGTACGCCATAAAGGTCGAAGAGAATTACGCCATCCAGAAACAACACCGTCCCTATCAATAGTAACGACAGCAGCACTAGCCCCAGAGAGGCCATTAATGCAATCGCTCGGCGTGTATCCCGACGTGAGCTTCTTAAGAAGAATCTCAGAGTCATTACGAGTGTCAAAATTGTAACCATAAGTTTCCTCCCATGTCTCAGGTGGTTCTTGAGTGATGACTCCGTTATGAGCCATGAATAAGTTTTTGTTGCCTAGAGGTTGGTGGAACTCCATATCTGAGGTACTGTACCTAGCATGGGCGATCATCTTTAGATCACCAGATTTGGTAATCTCATCCCAGTCCATAAGCTCTTCTGACATCCTTGAGATAGGCACTCCTACGGTAATTCGAACAAGACCTGAACCGTTGTGGTGAACTGCGCCTGCAGCGTGCTTACCTCGTATCTGGGTCTCTTGCATTACTCTCCTGACAAGTTCTACCTGATTAGGTGTTACGTCTGTTAGGGATACTCCGATTACTCCACACATAGTGTCCTCCTTTGAAGCTTGCTACATAGGATAGAAGCGCAACACGGCTGCAAAAACTATCACGTATCCAAAAAATATCAGATTAAAGATATGTTTTTCGTCCATGTTGTCCTCCTTTCGTTAAGTTAAAGTAAGTCGGTATCAATGACTACTGTACAGTTCTTTGCATTCGCTAATCCTGTTGGACTGATGTACAACTGACCAACGCCAATGACATCTTCTAAAGAGACTGCCAATCTGCGTTCATAGTCCCCTTCATAGGCTAGCTCAGCACAAGACAGGGCTTCGATTCCTAGCTTAAAGCTGGTGTCGTAAGGTACCCCATCAAAGCTCTTGATGCGCTTAATGAACTTCTTGGTGTATGTCTGAGTGAAGTCGTCACATCGAAGGACAACAACACGTGTAGCTTCGTAACAAAGGTCTGAAACGGTACTCTTAGTGTAGTCACTGTGAGTCATTTCTGCTACCTCAAACTCTCTGTTCTTGCTGACACAGACAGCAGCATGACTGAAATCTCCTCCAATCAACCATGTTGTCAGTTTCTTAGAGTCAGTCGTAAGGATAATATCTCCAGGTTTGATAGCTGCATAAACCTGATGGTACTTGATTCCTCGCATAGAGGTGTAGTAGGTGCTGAAACGAATATAAGGAATAACAGAACGTAGCGCCCATTTATATATACGAGTTTTCATCAACCACAGCTTAATCTTGGCTGTCGAGAAAAGTTTTACTTTAAGTTTAGATACTATGGTCTTCATGAGCCATCGTTTAATTGCTGATACTATTAACATTGTTGTTCCTTTGCATTAGTTTTGTAAGCTCGCCATGTACTTCTCGAACTCATATGGGGTAGTGTAAAACTTGATAACACGTTGGAATGCAAGCATGTTGTCAAGAATACTTTGGCCACCTATATCGAGATGATCTTGGTAAAGCTCTTCGTATTGACGTTGTAAGTCTTGTACAGTAATTATGTCTACAGCAGCCATGGGTTCTCCTTCTGTTTGTTATCATAATACAGTGTTTAAAATTAGGCCTGCCATACAGTACTTAGCCCTTTCAAATAGGCACTGTTGATCTCTTCTACTGTCGACAGGAACAGTAGCGTAATAGGCACATAAACCTCTGTGACACCCGATGGTAGTCGTGAGTGGTGTCGGTTCATGCCTTCCTAATTCTTTACATAAGTGCGTTCACTATTAGGTATATATTGAATACCCAAACCAGCGCAACGATTACTACGTATTGGTACATCTTCCTTCTCCCTAACTGTCGAGGTCTTCGACGAATATCTTAAGTGTCGACATATCATCTTGAACACCAATATTAAGTGCGATGACATTTAGATTCACATACGAACGGCCTCGGCCATCGATGACCTCTACCCTGTTCATGAAGCCAAAGTGTTTGTCAAGGATTTTGAGTGCCTGACAAACCTCAGCTGGTACGTTTTTATCTGAATGCAGAATGCTACTCATGACAAAGCTCCTGCAACCATAATGAAGGAAAAGACTAATAAGAAAATTACTAGCTTGGTCTTTACCATCTCTCGGAGTCGTTGATCATTGTCTCTGTAGATTGATTCTGTAGAACGTCGAGTGTTGTTCATAACAGTTCCTCCATTATACACGGTTAAATAAGAATTGCGATAACAGCTTCACTGGACGACCAGTCACTTCATCTCCTTCTGAAGCAGTGGCTGCAACGTCAAGGTGAGTGTAAGCTACTTCATCAGCAAATGCTTCTAAGAATGCGAATGCTGTTGTAGTCCCAGCTCCAGGTTTAGCAGAGATATTCATTAAGTCACTCACACCTTCCTGACCTTTAACTTGGTCACTGTGGTACTCTACGAACGGCAACTGCCAACACAAGTCACCTGACTCATCTCCAGCTGCTTTAAGCTCATCAATCAAATCTTGATCGTTGCCTAATAAAGCTGAGTGAGTAGTGCCTGTTGCGTGCAGAGCAGCACCTGTCAAGGTCGCTACGGTTGTGTAGGACTTCGCTGTAGGGTACATCTTCTGAGCGTAAGTTAATGCGTCAGCCAAGATCAAACGACCTTCAGCGTCTGTGTTACGAACGTCTACAGTAAGTCCAGACATTGATGTGTGAACATCTCCTGGTTTTGTAGCTCGACCGTTAATCATGTTCTCCGAAGAGGGCACGATAGCAACGATGTTGATAGGTAAGTTAAGTTCAGCTGCGATCTTCATAGCTGCTAATACAGAGCCACCACCAAGCATGTCAAACTTCATCTGGTGAAGGTTGTTAGATGGCTTGATCGAGTTGCCTCCCATATCAAAAGTAAGTCCCTTACCGATTAGTACGGTAGGTTCTGCACCACTGACAGGTGAACCACGGTGCTCTACAATGATCAACTTTGCTTCCTCATCAGAACCTCGAGATACTCCTAGTAAGAGTCCCATACCTAACTTCGCCATATCCTTTTCATTCAACACTTTGACAGCGAGACTGGGGTGGAGAGCTTTAGCTTCTGCAGCTAACTTAGTTGGGGTCATAAAGTTAGCAGGAGCTAACCCAATACGCTTTGCGAATTCGATGCCACTGTCAACTACCTTTGTTTGTAATTTGTTCATAGTTCTATTCTCCCTTCGGTTGTTACGGTAGCACTGCCAAATTGACGAATGCTGATAAACTTATCTCTCTTGTCTGCGGCACTCCATCTTATTGTGGGGGCCATGAAGAATAGTAAACTATCTCCAACTGGTATACCTGAAGTCATCTGACCATCGTCGTAATACCTTTTATACCCTTCAACAAGACCCAAATCTATTCCTGAAGAAAAGAAGTTTGGAATCTCAAATCGAAGACTAACATACCGACAGTGTCCTGGAACATTAAAACTGTTCCTGAAGTATATTATTCCAAACCCAATAGGCCCAAAACATTCTTCAGTTCCACTCGCTGACCAGTTATCTTCGTTAAGGGGAAGCTGTTCGCCAGTGTCCAAACACCGATAGGTATTGGTGGTTCCGAACTTGTGGTGACCTGTTGCCTGTTTCGTCACGTACACCTTGTGAGAAGCAATGAGGAATACTACAACAGATAAAAAGAAAAACCATTCATAGGCAAATCTTGGGAATAGTGTGGGGAACACTAAGGAGGCTACTACTATCAACTCTAGCTGGGGTAAGGTGATAACTCTCATGTGGTAATCTCCTATTGTTCTTAGATGTCGTCATCTTCTGTGTTAAACATAGAATCCCGCTTGCGGTCAGACTGACTCATACAAGAATGGAACTCTGAAGTCTCTGAAGCTAAACACTGCTGAAGACCATGATGGTACTCCTCAGTGCCTAGGATGCGACTGTGAAAGTAGCCCGTGATTTTATCTTCATAGGAAGACTGGCTGGAGTACTCTACCCAGATCTCTTCATCAGAAGGGATATCCAGAACAGGTACGTAGCCACCTACGTCAGCATCAGTATCGATATCAACCGAACTGGTTTCAAGACCACAGACTCCACAATCTTTAACGACTGTACCTACGTTTTCTAAGTCTGAAGCGTAGATAGTCCTAAAGCATAATTTACAATGTGTATAGCTCATAATGTTCTCCTCTTAATTAGTAGTCCATATCTCTTTTGTACAACCATGTGGAAGTGTTTCCACGTAGGATCCACAATAGGGGCAAAATAACTCTTGGATTAGTTTCATGGGTTACTCCTTGTTAGAATGGCGCTTCTTCGTAAGGCTTACCGTTTCTAACGAATAAGTTCTCTGCTTCAGCAGTGGTAACCTTCTGGATGTATCCAGTAAAGAATTTGCCTATAGTGTTTGTCATCTTATTGTCACCACGCTCTTGAGTGTAGTGGTAAGGATTGTAAGTCCAGTTACGTATGCCGACCATCGAACGCTTGTGAGTCAACAGAGATACTTCATGAGTATATCTGACATTGTCAAAAATGACTAATTCACCTGCCTCTACCGTCGTATGGAATACTATACCTGTGTCTACTTCCCTAAGAATAGTTCCAGCTGTGCCTTCGTTGGTCAGTACGAGTACTCCAACGTACTCTGCGATCAAGGCTTCAGTTATTCCGAATGCTCCGTCTTCTAAGTCGTGCATCTTAAAGTACATCCCATCTTGGTGAAGAGGGACAGCTTTAGATTGGCCACGGTACTCTTGCATGTTAACAAGAGATACAGTGTTGTGAGGCACTTCCCAGCTACCATCCATCTGGCTTAAGAAGACATTCCAGTCTCTGTGAAAACAGGTCAGGTCAAGTTCTTTCATAAGTTCCAAAGGAATGTGAGGGATTGTTCCTTGCTCTTCTCCCTCTGACACCAAGTAAGCATTGCTCGTACGAGTTTCAGTACTGTCGGAAGGATAAGCAACACCAGATGCTAAGTTAGCTTTGGTATAATGTTTCTCGTTAAAAGCAGAGATCTCTTCAGCAAAGTCAAGGTGGTCTTCACTACCTTCTTCAAAATACTTTACCACTACAAATCCTACATTCTTAAGTTCTTTAATCTGATTATCGTTTAACACGTTTCTTCACCTCCGTCCAGTCATCAAATTTATTACACTTCCAGTACTTCAGCTTGCCGTTATCTTTCAGGTAGTGTGCTTGGTCTCTTATTCTCACAAAAGGCCCACTTTCGTGCACCCATCCAGCTTTAAGATCTTCGACACCATAGGTATATCCCATCTTAACAAACTCTTCTTCTATCTCTATGATAAGTTTCACTTGCAACATGGGATACCTCCTTAAATTAAGTTGATGATCTTCTTGATATTTCCAAACTCTGACCAGTCTACCTCAACTAACTCAACACCTATCTCTTCACAGATAATGGGGAGCAGCATCTGGTGAGCCTGTTCAAGCTCTGCGATGTTCATAAGGGTCTGTCCACTCTCTTGTGGGCGACCTCTTCCGAGGAGTCTGGAGATAGTGTTCTCAGGATTTGAGTATAAGTAGATGACCTTAGTGGGAGGATATTGGGCAAGACGTTCATGAGATTTGTCTAAAAACTCTATGCCTGCCTCTTCCTCTATCTCTCCCTTAGCCATCATATACGTTGTGAATATCATGTCATCGATCATAGACCGTTCATGTACAGAAACCTGATCGCTACTGTACCCTGCCTCAGCATTCTTATAACGGTAGTCGTTAATGAAGGTCTGAAGGTGAATAGCACTGCGAGGGTCGGTGTTGTAGTTGTCTAATAAAGACAGGAACTTTGGCCCAAGGTTCTCGTATACGACTGATAAGCCGTGTTTCTCAAGTCCAGAGAGTACTGTCGACTTGCCTACTGCGATGTTCCCTGAAAGAGAAATATAGCTCATTAGAAATTTACTCCATACATGTCGTGAAAGTATTCCCTGATAGAAGTCCAGCTCTGCATATTCAGACACTTCTGTGGGTAAGGGGCATACCAACTCTGGTTAAGAGAAGTCTCGTATTTCAGAGCTACTCGTTGCTGAGGGTCTCTAGAAAGAAATTTAGAGATCATCTCGATATTGTCATCGATCATTATGTCACCGTCAATAAGTTCTTTATGGTGAGTGTGGATGACAGGGATGTCGTTCCCAAAATGCTTTGTTAGCCAACTCTCTTTAGGAGTTATCTGCTCAGCGAAAGGAGACCACGTTACGAATATTACCTTGAATCCCTCATCAACTAACTTACGCACAGTGTGAGTAGATAGACCGTAAGGCATCAAGCCCTCGTATATATCTTTTTCACGCCAGTACATCATAGGGTCTTCATTGAACATATGTTCTTTCATCTGATCTTGAATGTTGTAGGTGCTTGGGTTTAGCTCAACACCAGTTCGAGCTTTGAACCATCGCAACCAAGGACTCAGTGTGTCCACCAAAGTCAAGTCAACGTCAATCATTACTGTCTTCATAGCATTACTCCTGCTTTAATTTATGATGTCTTACTGGGGTATCAACCCCTTTTATAAATATCATCTCAGAAGCCTCCTGAGAGGAAGCTTGAAAGATAATACTTAAAAGAATTTGTGGTACATGCCGTGTTCTACAAGGAGCATCTTCATATACACACAGCCCAGATCCATGCCGTTCTGATATCCTTTTACTAATCCTGGCTGATAAACAAGGTTCTCTTCTGTGATACCGTTAACGGTCATCATCATTGCCATTATCTGAATTCCTTCGGCAGACATCGCTTCACAGCTGTTCGCATAGTACATCATGGATCCCATACCTAAGCCTTCATTTTCCGACATTACTGCACTAGCAAATGGAGACAAGATTAGAGTCGCCAACATTGTTACTGATAAAATAAATTTCTTCATAGTAGTTCTCCTAAATTAGTATAGATGTACATCTTGCAATCGCTTACGTAAGATGTCTGTCCTTCTGTTTGCCTCTTTAGCATCTTCTTCAAGACGCTTGTTGAGGTCGTGCAATTGTTGTATGGTATCTTCAAGGGCAAGGATTCGGCCTTGCAACCCTGCGGTACTCAAAACGGACAACTCTGTAGATCATGGTAAGCTAAAACCTCATCTAAGCAATCATCCAAAAGATGCTCCGCAACCATATCGACTACAAGTTGTTTAAACTGACACTGAGTGAGATCTCCAGTTGCAAAGCTCAACGCTCTGCCATACCAAACCTCATCTTGACACATAAGGTATTCAACTCGCTCTGAGTCACCTGTTAGCATATCGTCAGCCATCTCTTCAGCAGCTTGAGTCAATTCTACAATGTCTATCTCTTGATAGAAATCATCTGGGCCTTGTAAGCGCCATTCATCGTAACCTTGAATATCCATAGAAACCTCCTGTTGAGTTAATTTGGAGCGGATAGAGAGAATCGAACTCTCCTCATTGGGTTGGAAACCCAAGGTAATACCGATATACGATATCCGCAAATTTGTGCCACTCACAATTTCCGACAGGACAAACCTTGTCATCTCACTCCAGTGGCCTGAGTTTGGTATTGTATCATAATACAGTGTTTTGAAACTACACTATATCAAAGTTCCTAGACTTACTGTCAGCCAGAGCCTCCAAGAAGTCTGGAGATAATCCAGTGTTCACGAACGGAATAGGACATTTGTCTACTCTGTTCTGAGTGTACCGAGCCAGAACCATAGCGTAATCCCACAGCTGGTTGTTAGCGAAAGGTACGTCATACTCGCTAAAGATCTCACACAGCTTCTCTCCTTCATGTCCTTCCATGATATCGACATAGAACTGCACTAAGTCTTCAAAGAAAGCACGACACTCTTCTGCATCTCCCTCAGGGAACACACAAGGCTTCGTAGCTAAGGCTAATTGATGGACACTGTTCTCCTTAAGGACGTCAGACACTTGAGAGCCTGTGAAGTCATAAACGTGAAGGTTGGTGCACCAATGAGTGTAAGACCCTACAGGGACTCCTACTCGTTGTGCTACATACTCTTGTAAGAATGTCCACTCAGGAATGTTTACGTTTGTAACGCCCCAGACAAGGTCAGCACTGCGACTGAACACGTTCATGTCTAGCTTCCCATCGGTAACGTAGAAGTGAATCATATTGTTACATGGCAAGTCTTTGGTCTCAACTCCACTATCGATATCGCTTTGATAGATATCAATGACTGAGCGACGAGTGTGTAAGCCATCCTTCTCGAACATACTAATAGCATTCTCAAGCTGGTTGTGAGCATAGATACGTGGGCCGTAACCACCTCTCCAAGTCTCTCCATCATCACTGTACAACTCTGCACGTGGAAGGTAAAAAGAAAGGAACGGGTTGATCACATCACTGCCTGACATAATCCAGAACAGTTCTGCAATGACTGAAAATAGGTTGTTCTTGCGACCAGATAAATGCAGATGTCGGTTCTGCGGATTAGCAAGCTCTATCACTACATTATTTAAATAAGTTACTTCACCATTACGTGAAGTGTTCCTTTTGCCATTCTCTGACAAAAAGGATGCAGCGTTCATGAAAACTCCATTAAGAGTGTCACCAGTTACTGTTAATACCATATTACTCTCCTCGGAGTTCTTCGATTCGGAACTGAATATAAGTGATTGACTTCTCTAAGTCTTGAATCTCTTTCTCGACATTCGACATGCCCACACTTGGCTTCTTACCACAACGGGCAATGTACTTAGTGGCAGCACTTAGATAATACTCTAAATCCCAAGCCTTTGCTACGAAACGATGCTCATACTTCTTGTCAGCATTCTTGTAGTGAGAAGGGTTAGTTGGGGTAGCGCCAGCGCCTACAATAACAGCTTCTCCCAAGTGATTGACACTCGATCGAGTTATCATAGGTTGGTTTGTTATAGAGAAACCCTCTTGGAGAGACAAACTAGCTGCATAATCATTCATGCTGTCTTGCTCATACTGCGCTTCTATTTGAAGCAGGTCTGCTAAATCTTGGTCTGTTAATAAATTACTCATAGCTTGTTCTCCTTAGTGATTGTCTTGTATCTTAATACAGGGTTTTTAGTCTTTTGATCTCATCTTTAACATCTCGTATGGCATTGAATGCATCCAGTATGATATAAGTTATATCATGAATCTCCTGACCACGAGGATGAGGGGTGCTATTTACCTCTGCCAAAGAAGCTTCCCACTCTTCTTCAGCTTTCTTCAGTTTAGCTTCTAACTCCTCTAGATTACCCATGCTCCCTCCTTCTCTAAGATTTCTTCTAGATCACTTATACAACTGCTGCGAGATTCAATCCGAAGAGCATACAAAGCAATCGTTAAATCACTGTGAGCTTGTTTCTCCCATATGAGAGCATCTCTGATATCGTTGTAAGCAATCAAAGAAACATGCTTAGAGTCTCTCACAGAACTCATCTTATCTTTATAGTTCTTAGCTGCTTCCTTATAGGCATAGTCAGCTTCTTCCACTTTAGATTCTAATATCTGTAATCTTTCCATTGGAATTCTCCTAAGTTTAATTTATTGTGCCCAGTTCCCCTTCTTTCTTCAGGTAACTAGCTGCTCCTTTCATAGAAAGGCGCTGTGTCGTGACGTTATTAGTAAACATACTCTTTTCACGGAATGTGCCATAAGTGTAACCTCTAAGCTCCATTTGCTTAATAATCTCGTCAATCTCTTCTTGTGTTCGGTCGGTTCCAAATCTCTTAGCCATAGTCTTCTCCTAATGAATAAAGGTGATCAGTTTAGACTCATGATCAGGAGCTTCCTTGTCGGGTACCCTCTTCAAGAGAGGGTCATTCCAACCTACAGGAATGGCGTAACAGACTAGCTGCACACTGCCTCCACCGTAGATATTCGTGTGTCCGACTTGGACTAATACATTGTATCATAATACAGTGTTTTAAAAAAGTCCACTCAATTTGAGCTTCTGTGAGAGGCTTGGTGGACGTATTGGTTTACTTCGTGGGAGGTATAGAAGATTGTTCTTCTAACATCATCATACGAGTAGATTTAAATCCGTCTTCAACGAACTCAGCTACCATATCTCCTGCTTCTGCTGCGGTTATAGTTCGGATAGAAGTGTCTTTTACACCCATAACTTGACTATTAACCAGAACACAGCCAATAGAGAGAGCAAGACATTCAATGACTTCAATAGCATCGCAGCCTTTCTCAGCCCATTTAATGACTAAAGCAGCAACAGCATCTCCACACTCAGCCCCCATTTCTAGTTCGTGATCAAAGCTCATCATCTGCCTCCAAAGTTGTAGTTGTAGACCATCCCCAAGATTCTCCAGTCATACCATCAGCTGAGTAATCTGTGACTCG
>Ga0115546_1002225_pt1 | contig 11304 bp, 9 predicted proteins | sample COGITO_mtgs_1004_FD_87186 | JGI IMG/M metagenome (GOLD analysis project Ga0115546, IMG submission 87186) | Pelagic marine microbial communities from North Sea - COGITO_mtgs_100413 | ecosystem: Environmental > Aquatic > Marine > Epipelagic | place: Germany:Helgoland, sampling site Kabeltonne...
ATTGATGTAGTTGTTCTTGGAAGTGGAATTTCTTTGGCAAAAAAGCTCTCTGAAGCATTACCCAATTCTCCCGAAGTTACCGTATTTAAGAATTACGGCACTGCTATGCTTAAGTACCAAGACTTGGTACTTGAATTTGTTGGTGCAAGAAAAGAAAGCTATACCCACGACAGTAGAAATCCTGTAGTAGAAAATGGCAGCCTAGAAGATGATCAAAACAGAAGAGATTTCACAATAAATGCATTAGCCATTGGCCTTAATAAAGACAACTACGGGGTTCTCGTGGATCCTTTTAACGGTTTAGATGCGCTTAAAAACAAACGTATTGTAACCCCTCTTTCGCCAGGAATCACTTTTAGTGATGACCCTCTTAGAATGCTTAGAGCCATACGTTTTGCCAGTCAATTAAATTTCACAATTGACGCAGAAGCACTAGAGGCCATTACAGTTCAAAGGGATAGAATCTCAATTATTTCTAAAGAGAGAATTGTAGATGAAATTAATAAAATGATGTCCAGTCCTATGCCTATACTAGGATTTGAGCTCATGCACAAAACAGGTTTACTCCCTTTAATTTTACCTGAGCTCTCTGCTTTAGAAGGCATTGAAGAAGTAGAAGGTCAAAAGCATAAAGACAACTTCTGGCATACGCTGGAGGTAGTAGATAATATTTCAAAAAACACTGAAAATGTTTGGCTCAGGTGGGCTGCCCTTTTACATGATATTGGAAAAGCACCCACAAAGAGATTCGACAAAAAAATTGGATGGACCTTTCATGGTCACGAATTTATAGGATCAAAAATGGTCTATAAATTATTCAAACGCTTGCATATGCCTTTGAACGACAAAATGAAATACGTTCAGAAAATGGTGCTCATGAGTTCCAGACCCATAGTTTTGGCAGAAGATTTTGTGACAGATGCAGCTGTGAGAAGGCTGGTCTTTGATGCAGGAGAACATGTAGAAGACCTCATGACCCTTTGTGAAGCAGATATTACCACAAAGAATCCGTACAAAAAGAAAAAGTATAAAAACAATTTCAAAATAGTCCGTCAAAAAATTGAAGAGGTAGAAGCCAGAGACCACGTGCGTAATTTTCAACCACCGGTGAGTGGTGAAGAAATTATGAATACTTTTGGCTTAAAACCATCCAAAGAAATTGGCGTTATTAAAGAGGCTATTAAAGAAGCTATTTTAGAGGGAGAAATACCCAATGAATACGAGGCCGCTTATGTATTTATGCTAACCAAAGGAAAACAACTGGGACTCACAAAAAATACTTAAACTAACATGAAAAAATCTTTTCACCGTTTTGCCAAATGGAGTTTAATCTTAGTGTACTTAGTCATAGTTGCTGGCGCTTTGGTTAGAATGACTGGTAGTGGTATGGGTTGTCCAGACTGGCCTAAGTGTTTTGGATATTATATTCCTCCTACTGCTGCGGAAACCCTGCAATGGACTCCAGAAAGAGATTTTGAAAAAGGACAAGTCATTATTTACAATGAGGGACTTCTAGTGGCAAAACAAGACTTTAAGACAGGAGCTGCTATAGATTTAGAGGCTTGGGAAACTTATACCAAACACGATTATGCCGTATTTAATCCCTACCATACTTGGGTAGAGTTTTTAAATAGGCTTGTGGGTGCAATAGCAGGCTTGGCCACCCTAATATTGGCTTTTTTAAGCCTGCGTTATTGGAAAGAGAAAAAATTAATAAGCCTTTTGTCTTTTGGGGTGGTATTGGGGATGGGATTTCAAGCATGGTTGGGTGCGACTGTTGTCTATTCTGTACTAGCCCCAGTGAAGATAACCACCCATATGCTCATGGCATTGGCCATTGTAGCTGCGCTTATTTTAATCATTCAAAAAGCTAACCCGCGAATTGAGCGCACAAAATACATGGCTAACTTCCACAAAGCCATTTCATACTTACTATTCATATTCCTTTTGCAAATTGTCTTTGGCACCCAGGTAAGAGAATTTGTAGACCACCAATTAGATCTTGGTATAACTAAAGACAATTGGCTTTTAAACCCCAGTATAATTTTTTACGTGCACCGTTCCTTCTCTATCCTTCCACTGGGAATTGCAGTGTATTTATTTTGGATTAATAAACGAAACGAACTTGGCTTTGCTTCAACAAAGCCTCTTTTAGCAGGAATGATCATAGCTGCCTTTAGTGGAATGGCTATGTACTATATTGACTTTCCTCTGGGGACACAACCCATTCATTTAGTGATTGCGGCCATACTATTTGGTCAAATTTTCTATATTTTTCTGCAAAGCAGAAAAGCCAAAAACAATATTTCAAAGACTAAATAACAATATAATATGGTGTATAAAATAAGGGTCATTTTAGACGCAAAAGAAGATATTTTCAGAGATTTGGCTATTGACAAAAAAGCTACTTTAGAAGATTTACACAACACTGTTAGCCAGTCTTTTGGTTTTGCAGGAAATGAAATGGCCAGTTTTTACACCTGTGACGAGGAATGGAACCAAGACCTTGAAATAGCCTTATTTGATCTTAGTGATGTGTCAGACGCTAAACTTATGTCGGATACTTTAGTAGAAGAAGTGATGGATGAAGCTTCCCCTAAACTAATTTACGTATACGACTTTTTTAATATGTGGACCTTTTTTGTGGAATTGGCAGACGTAACTGAAAAAGAATCAGGTCAAACCCTTCCTGAATTGCTTTTTAGTTTTGGAGAATTACCCGAAAATCCTCCAGAAAAAATCTTCGAGGCTAAAAAAGAAGACGCCATGGATTATGACGAAGAAGGATTTGACGACGAATTTAATGATGGCTACAATGGTGGAGACAATTACGATCATTTAGATTTTGACGAAAACTGGAATTAACCATCCAACTGACCTAATGATTAATAAAAGCATATTAAAAAACCTATGATCAACCTATATAATACTCAAATTGAAAGCCTTTCCATCCATAAAGTTGGTAATAAAAACAAAGCAGAATCTTTGTTCATATCTAAAGCGCCACACCACTTAAACGATGAAACCACAGGGCTTTTAAAAGAATATTTTTTTAAGCCTTTTAGAGAAAAGGAAGAAAGCTATTACAGGTTGTTCCATGAAGCAGATTTGAGTTTCAATCCCCTTTATGAGGCAGCTACTAAAATATTCAATGAACCACGTAACATACACGAATTATCTGGAGACATTGCCAAGCACCTCTATGACCAATCCAATCACCCTCATATTAAAAGCGGAGAATTGTACGTGACTTACCTCACAGGACTTCAATTAGACAATGTAAAAACAGATGCTATTGGAATCTTTAAAAGTGAACTAAAACAAGACTTTATTCAATTTGAAGAACAGACAGATCATCTTGAAATTTTAGTACAACAAGGCATAAACATTCACAAACTAGACAAAGGCTGTCTCATTTTTAATACAGATTCAGAGGCAGGCTATAAAGTGCTTTCTGTAGACAGTAATAGGTATGACACCAAATACTGGTTGGAGCAATTTCTTGGTGTAGCGGTACTAACAGACAATAATTTTTACACCAAAAACTACCTTAAGTTTTGTCAGAATTTTGCTAAGGATGTAGTACTCCCAGCAGAAGACAAACAACAAGAAGTACTTTTTATGAATAGGGCGGTCAATCATTTTGCTAAAAACAATGCATTTGAAGAGACCAACTTTATGAATGAAGTCATAGACAATCCGGCACTAATACCCGAATTTAAACACTATAAAGTAGAAAAAGGACCTAAATACAGCATTGAAGATGTCTCTTCTTTTGACATTGCCAACAAAGCCGTTTCTCAAGCACGAAAAAGCATTAAAAATGTGATACAATTAGATACCCATATTCAGATTAAGCTAGACTTTATTAATCCTGAATCTGCAGAAAAATTTGTAGAAAAAGGTTGGGATGAGGAAAAAGGGATGTTCTACTACCTGGTGTATTTTAACAAGGAACAAAAAGGGTCTTAAAATATTATTTTTTTACAACTTAATACGCTGCTCCAAAATCTGGCGCATGCTTACATTTTCATAATTTCGCTTCACAAAATGTAAGGCCAAATCTAATACAGTACCCATATTGGGGGCTTCCTTAAACGCTATATCTTGGGTGAGTGAAAAAATGGATTCTTTCAATAAACTTACATGCTCTGGAAGAGAAATGGTGTCCTGTTTCGCAATATTGAGTAGATCTGTGATTCTATCTTCAAAACTCATAAACCTTTTGGCTACTATAGAGCGCTCTTCTAGTTTGTACTGATCAATTGAATTGGCTTGAAGTTTTTCCTTTACCAATGCCACCATTTTATTGTTTTCCTTAAAAAATTGGGGCCTATATATCTTTAGGTTCCCTTCAAAAGATTGCTGGTCAAAATCTATAGCACGTATTTTATAAACCACATGATCAAAATCATGGGTAGGGACAATCACATAGTTATATGACCTCATATCTCCCAAGAGTCTAATCATACACCGTTCATTAAATTTTACAAATTCTTTAGCCAATTGAGATTTCTCAGACTCTGTACAATCGGGAAGCATTTCCTTAATAAAAACATCTCCTGGAATACCTGCAATATGTTCCTCAATAAGGGTGTCCTTATAAACAAGAAAATTTAGATTGTACGGAGACAAAATATGTTCTAATTCTAATCCATAAACCCTAGAGGCATCTGTTTTTTTTACATAAAAATACGTGAAGTTGTCATTGAGAATATTCCTGACTTTAATTCTAAATGGTTTAGAATTACCAAAAGTACAATAGTCCACCGCGTCTACATTTAAGAAAGGAATAATGGTGTCTCCCCCATCTGAATGAAGTATGGAGTAGACCTGTTTTAGACTAAGATCAATCTCTTCCCTGTCATATTCAGAATAAAAAACCCTCACCCACAACGTGTCCTCATCATTGCTGTCGTAAACCACCACTGAGCCTTGAAAACGCAATAAATCCTCATAAAAAATTGGAATCCCAATATTTCTACTGTATTGCCTAAGGTAAGCATCTAACTGAGCAGAAACGGGAAAAGCAGGTTTCTTCTTAGACATCATCTTTTCTGACATGTAGTCGTAATTTAATTGTTCTTGTAACAAAATACGGATAAATTCGTCAAGTATAATAAGAACCTTTAAATAAAAAAAACCCTTGGAAACTATACTGACTGTTAACCAACTCACCAAATCCTATGGGAGTCTATTTGCTGTAAAAAAATTGAGCTTCTCCATAGAAAAGGGACATGTATATGGAATTCTAGGACCCAATGGCAGTGGTAAATCTACCACACTAGGAATGGTACTCAATGTGGTTAATCCTACACAGGGAAGCTTTCAATGGTTTGAAGGCACAATTAGTACCCATCAGGCATTAAAAAAAGTGGGTGCCATTATTGAAAGACCTAATTTTTATCCCTATATGACCGCTGTAGAAAACCTAAAGCTGGTCTCTAAAATTAAAGGGGTCTCTTCAGAAACTATTTCAGAGAAACTAGAATTGGTAGGTTTATTAGATCGAAAGGACTCTAAATTTCAGAGCTACTCTCTAGGAATGAAGCAGCGTTTGGCCATAGCGTCTGCCCTTCTCAACAATCCTGAAATTTTAATATTAGATGAACCTACCAATGGATTAGACCCTCAAGGGATTCATCAAATCAGGGAAATTATTAAAAAAATTGCTTCTCAGGGTACCACCATTTTATTGGCCTCTCACCTATTGGATGAAGTGGAAAAAGTCTGTACCCATGTGGTGGTTTTAAGAAAAGGAGAAAAGTTGTATGCAGGTCCCGTAACTGAAATGCAATCCAATCACGGCTATGTCTTATTAAATTCGGCCAAGGCCGATGCCTTAAAAGCACATCTTGAGGAAAGTGAAGATTTTGAAAAGATTTCTTTAGAAAATGGTCTAATAAAGGCTTACTTAACAAAGCCAATAGCAGCAGATAAATTAAACAAAAGACTCATGGAAGACGGCTTTCTATTAAGCCATTTGGCCATTCAAAAAGACAGTCTAGAAGCCCAATTTTTAGCACTCACCAATAACAAATATTCCCATGAAAAGATTATTACAGATTGAACTTATTAAGCTTTGGAACAATAGGGCTAGTAAAACACTTATTTATGGGTATTTTATACTTTTAACTGGTATAGCGCTAATTGCGGCTATTAAGTTTGATATTGGTCCTATTAAATTTCATTTGGCAGAGCAAGGTATTTTTAACTTCCCCTACATTTGGCATTTTAACACCTTTGTTGCTGCCTTATTGAAAATATTTTTGGCCATTATTATTGTCTCCATGATGTCCAATGAATACACCTATAAGACCATAAAACAAAACCTTATAGACGGCTTGTCTAAAAAGGAGTTTATAGCCTCGAAATTCTTAACTGTGGTCTTATTCTCCATAGTTTCTACTGTATTTGTCGCGGTAATTTCTCTTATACTAGGAAGTATTTACTCTGATTATACGGAATGGGGCATTGTATTTACAGACCTGAGATTTCTAGTGGCCTATTTCATTAAACTCGTCGGATTCTTTTCGTTCTGTCTTTTTATAGGCATACTGGTAAAACGCTCTGCATTTGCACTAGGGTTTTTAATCCTTTGGCAAATGTTTGAAGGCTTTACCAGAGGTATGATTCGTTGGAAATTATTTGATGGAGAAACCACAGACGCCATTATGGGTTTCTTCCCTTTAAATGCCATGTTTAACGTGCTTAAAGAACCCTTTTCTAGGCTGAGCGCAGTGCAATCCGTTGCGAATCAAATTGGAGAGGAAATTGCACTAGATTACGGCACTTCTCTTTTAGACATGGGAATCGTTTTAGCTTGGACAGCTATTTTTATTTGGGGATCGTATCGCATTCTAAAGAAGAGAGATTTGTAGTATTTATAAGCGTGCTTTTGTACCTTTGGGCATGAAGTTTTCTTTGGAATCTCCCTTTAAACCTACTGGTGACCAACCACAAGCCATTGCACAAATTGTCAGTGGTATTCAAGCCAACACCCCTTCACAAACGTTGGTAGGTGTTACTGGCTCTGGAAAGACATTTACTGTTGCCAATGTGATCCAAGAAGTTCAAAAACCTACCTTAATACTTGCGCATAACAAGACACTCGCGGCACAGTTGTACTCTGAATTCAAGCAATTCTTTCCAAATAATGCGGTAGAGTATTTTGTTTCTTACTACGATTACTATCAGCCAGAGGCATATATTCCTACTTCTGGTACTTATATAGAAAAAGACCTGTCAATTAATGAAGATATTGAAAAGCTTAGATTAAGTACTACTTCCTCTTTACTTTCTGGCAGGGAAGACGTGCTTGTAATTGCATCTGTTTCTTGTCTATACGGTATGGGAAACCCAGTAGAGTTTGAAAAAAATGTGGTTCGGATAGAACGAGATCAAATTATTTCTAGAACCGCATTTTTAAAACAATTGGTTCAAGCACTTTATGCAAGAACTACAGCAGACTTTGTCAATGGAAGTTTTAGGGTAAAAGGAGACGTTGTAGACGTGTTTCCAAGTTATACAGATCACGCGATCAGGGTCCATTTTTTCGGAGACGAAATTGAAGAAATAGAATCGTTTGACCCATTGCACAATAAAACCCTAGAAACGTTTGAGCAACTCAGGATTTTTCCTGCCAATATGTTTGTGAGCTCGCCTGATATACTTCAAAATGCCATTCACAGCATTCAAGAAGATATGGTGAAGCAAGTTAATTTTTTTAAAACAGAAGGAAAACACCTAGAAGCAAAACGCTTAGAAGAAAGAACCACTTTTGACTTGGAAATGATCCGTGAATTGGGCTATTGTTCTGGTATTGAAAATTACTCCAGGTATTTAGATGGAAGGGCGCCAGGAACTAGGCCTTTCTGTTTGTTGGATTACTTTCCAAAAGATTTTTTGATGGTGGTAGATGAGAGTCATGTAACTATCCCGCAAGTTCATGCCATGTTTGGTGGGGACCGCTCAAGAAAAGAAAACTTAGTGACCTATGGTTTTAGGCTTCCTGCCGCTATGGACAATAGGCCTTTAAAATTTGAGGAATTCGAAATACTCACCCCTCAGGCTCTTTATGTGAGCGCTACTCCTGCAGATTATGAATTAGAACAATCACAGGGCGTGGTCGTGGAACAAATTATTCGACCCACTGGACTATTAGATCCCGTAATTGAAGTACGTCCCTCTACCAACCAAATAGATGATTTAGTGGCCGAGATTCAAGATAGGGTCGCTATAGACGAGCGTACATTGGTGACCACGCTCACCAAAAGAATGGCGGAAGAATTGGCTAAATACCTGACTAAAATACAAGTGAGGTGCCGTTATATTCATTCAGATGTAGACACCCTAGAACGTGTAGAAATAATGCAGGACCTTAGAAAAGGTATTTTTGACGTACTCATTGGCGTAAATTTACTCAGAGAAGGTCTAGACCTACCTGAGGTTTCTTTGGTGGCCATTATAGATGCAGACAAGGAAGGTTTTTTAAGGAATGCCCGCTCCCTGACACAAACCGTTGGAAGAGCGGCTAGAAATGTGAATGGAAAAGCGATTATGTATGCAGATAAAACCACCAAGAGCATGCAGAAAACCATCGATGAAACTAACTACCGTAGGGAGAAACAGATTGCCTATAATACCGCACACAATACCGTGCCAAAAGCATTAAATAAAAGCCTAGACAACGTGCTTACAAAAAATTCAGTGTCTGCTTATCACTTTGAAAAAGCGAATCATAGGGCACAAGAGCCTGACCCAAACTACCTCACTCCAGAAGAAAGGGCAAAAATGATTGTAGCTAAAAGAAAAACCATGGAAAAAGCAGCCAAAAACCTAGATTTTTTGGAAGCAGCTAAACTAAGGGATGAAATAAAAGCACTGCAATTAGCAGGAGAAGCAAAATAATAAAAGAGATTTATTACTTTTATTAATTAGTGGGGCCCTGTTTTCCTGCTTGAATATTTTAATTGCAATCAAAACCATCAAGTCTATGAAAATCAAGCTGCTTTTATTGTCCTTAATAGCCTCTTCTTTTTGTATTGCCCAAGACATTTCAAAAAAAAAAATTGAAAAATGGACCGAAGATTACAGCGCGAAAGCAGTTGAAAACTTAAGTGATTTTTTATCCATTCCAAACAATGGACTAGACCCAATACAAATTCAAAACAACCTCAATTGGTCTAAAAGTACTTTTGAAGATTTGGGATTTACCGTTACAGAAATAATTTCACAAGGAATTCCTGTGCTTTTAGCAGAGAAAAAATTAGCGCCAAATTTACCCACAGTACTCTTCTACCTTCAGATAGACGGCCAACCGGTAGATTCCGCTCAGTGGGATCAAGAGAATCCTTATATAGCCGTCTTCAAAGAAAAAAACAAATTTGGGGCTTGGGAGCTGACTGATTTAAAAGAAAAAAAGTGGGACAAAGAGTCTTATATTTTTGCCAGATCTGCCTCTGATTCTAAAGGGCCTGCAATGTCCTTAATCAGTGCATTTCAGATACTAAATGAAAAAAGTATTGCCCTGAAATACAACATTAAAGTGCTACTAGACTTTCAAGAGGAAGTGGGGTCTCCAACCCTCCCAGAAATGGTTGTTAATAATAAAGATTTGTTACAGGCAGATTATTTATTTATTATGGATGGCGCAAGACACCTTTCCAATAAACCAACACTCACTTTTGGCGCCAGAGGTATTGCGACGGCAAAATGGCGGGTTTTTGGACCAAAAGTACCTTTACACAGTGGCCAATATGGGAATTATGCACCAAACCCTGTATTTGATGCTGCCAAAGTGATTGGTCAACTAAAAGATGCTTCAGGAAAAGTAACCTTAGAAGGGTTTTATGATGGTATAGACATCTCTAATAAAGACCAAGAATTCTTGAATGCAATTGAAGAAAATGAAATAGCAACCAATAAAAGGCTGGGCATTTCTAAACGAGATGCTATTGGTGCGGGCTACCAGGAGGCACTTCAATATCCAAGTCTAAATATCAGAGGGATTAAAGCGGCATGGGTTGGAGCACAAGTGAGAACTATTATTCCCGCTGAGGTCATTGTAGAAATAGACATGAGACTCGTTCCTGAATCTGACGGTAAAACCCTGATGGAATCACTAAAAAAGCGCATTCAAGAGGAAGGTTATTTCCTAGTAGACAGTCTACCCACCGATCAACAAAGAGCCTTATACCCCAAACTAGCTAATTTTACTTATAAGCTTGGATCAAAACCTTTTAGGACACCAATGGATGGTCCTATAGCAGACCTATTATCTACATCCATGAAGAAAATTTTTGGAGATGAATTTATTCTCATGCGCACTACCGGAGGATCACAACCGATTGCGCCATTTATTAGCACCCTTAATATTCCTGCAGTATCCATTAGAATTCCCAATCCAGATAACAACATCCACAGTCCCAATGAAAATATTAAAATTGGGAACTATTTAGAAGGCATTATGACTTGTTTGTCTATTCTAAATACGGGTATAGAAGGGTCCTAATATATTACTTACCTTTGCAAAGTCTTTGAATCCTTATTTCAAAGGTCCATTTAAGATCAATTTTATGACTAATAATGATATTTTAAAAAAATTACGTGTAGCGCTCATGCTCAGAGACACAGATATTGAAGCCATCATGAGTTTGGTAGATTTCAAAATAAGTACCAGCGAATTAGGCGCTTTTTTTAGAACTGAAGACCACCCTAAGTATATGGAATGTGGTGACCAGATATTGAGAAATTTTTTGAATGGTTTAATTATATACACAAGAGGAACCAAGGAAGCGCCTAAAAAACCTGCAGACGCATTAGTACACAAACCTGTTATGGCCAAAGCCAAAACGGCCAATGCAACAACACAACAAAAAACAGATAACGTTTCTTTAAAAAACACCCCTCCTAAGAATAGATTGGACCAAACAACCTACAAGAAAAAAGCAAGCTTTAAGGACGGGCCAAAAAAACCATTCAAAAAAGGGCCAAAAAGCCCACCAGATTTGAGTTTTGTGGCCTATAAAAACAAAAAAAAATCCTGAGTCATGACTCAGGATTTTTTTTTAATAAGATAGGATTAGTTATAAGGCCAATACTTCTTTTACTTTATCTGCGGCCTCTTGGAATTGAACAGCAGATTTAACTGCCAATCCAGAGTTGTCTAAAATCTCTTTGGCCAATTCAGCATTAGTCCCTTGCAAACGAACAATGATAGGCACTTTTATAGCGTCTCCCATATTCTTATAAGCGTCTACAACACCTTGTGCTACCCTGTCGCAACGAACAATACCACCAAAG
>Ga0115546_1002233_pt1 | contig 11261 bp, 7 predicted proteins | sample COGITO_mtgs_1004_FD_87186 | JGI IMG/M metagenome (GOLD analysis project Ga0115546, IMG submission 87186) | Pelagic marine microbial communities from North Sea - COGITO_mtgs_100413 | ecosystem: Environmental > Aquatic > Marine > Epipelagic | place: Germany:Helgoland, sampling site Kabeltonne...
GCATCGAGCGCCTGGCCAAGATCACAGGCCTGGCCAAACTCTGGGTGCAATGGCAATCTCGCAAGCACTGGTGATTGATATCGCTGCTCTAAGCGAGCCGCGCCACCTTCACCGAACAAGACTTGCGCTTCGCCACACTGTTGGCATTGAAAATAACTCATATTCTCGATTAACCCTAGAATTGGCACCTTAACTTTATTAAACATCTCAATGGCTTTTTTAGCATCAAGCACCGCAATGTCCTGCGGCGTTGTCACAATAATCGCACCTGACATCACCGTCTTTTGCGTCAAAGTCAATTGTATATCACCGGTACCGGGCGGCAAATCTACCAATAACACATCCAAAGTCCCCCAGGCTGTTTGTGTTAACAGCTGCATCAAAGCACCACTTGCCATAGGCCCACGCCACACCATGGGTGTATCTGGCGTCACTAAAAATGCCATAGACATCAGCGACACACCATGGGCCTCAATGGGCACAAACAATGACTGATCTTGAGTGGCCGGCCGAGTACCAGCAGCAATACCAAACATTAAACCTTGGCTTGGCCCATAAATATCAGCGTCAAGTACACCAACCCTAAGGCCCAAGCCTTTGAGCGCCATAGCAAGATGAGCCGTCACACTGGATTTACCAACGCCACCTTTACCAGAGGCAACCCCAACAATCCACTGCACGTCTTTAAGTTGGTTCGGCTTGCTCGCTTGTGTTGTCATTCATTTTCTCCCATACTTTGCATCACTCGTGAGTATGCACTTTACTTTTAATCGACTTAACCCATATTGATGTCAACAGACGTTCTAGTCACACAAGGAGTTATTATGCAACAAGCTCAAATTTTAGATGGCCGAGCTATCGCTGCTGATTTACAACAAGCCTTGAAAACACAAGTTCAAGCTTGCACGCAAAAAATTAAGCTCTGCGTTGTTCTGGTCGGCGAAAACCCAGCGTCACAAATTTACGTGCAGCAAAAACACAAAGCCTTTGAAAATACTGGTTTACTCAGTGAGACCATTTATTTGCCTAGCAGTATCTCACAAACGGCGCTATTCGCACAGATTGACGAGCTCAATCAAGACCAAGACGTGCACGGCATTTTGGTGCAACTACCACTGCCTGATCATATCGATGCCGATGCTATATTGCAAAGAATTGATCCAATAAAAGATGTTGATTGTTTTCACCCAACGAATGTTGGCTTACTTGCCCAAAGAATGCCAAGACTTCGACCTTGCACTCCCTATGGCATGATTAAAATGATGAATTACCACCACATTGCAATTAAAGGTAAGCATGCAGTGGTGGTAGGTGCATCTAATATTGTGGGTAGACCTATGGCATTTGAACTGTTAATTGCCGGCGCTACAGTGACCATTTGTCATCGATTCACCGAGGATCTTGCCGACCATGTGGCTCGAGCTGATATTTTAATAGCAGCTGCAGGTAAACCAAAATTAATCAAAGGCAATTGGATAAAGCCAGGCGCAGTTGTACTGGATGTGGGTATTCATCGAACAGAACAAGGTTTGTGTGGGGATGTGGAATTTGAAGCAGCAGCAGCAAGGGCTAGCTGGATTTCCCCGGTACCAGGCGGTGTTGGGCCTATGACTGTGCACTGCTTAATTGAAAACACTCTTAAGGCCTATGAGCTGCAACAATGTGAACACGCTCTTTAACTGCCAGGTCCACAACCAGCAACTGGGCAACGCTATCTGTTAACGTTATCGGTTAACGTTATCGGTTAACGTTATCGGTTAACGTTATCGGTTAACGTTATCGGTTAACGTTATCGGTTAACGTTATCGGTTAACGTTATCGGTTAGAGTAGCTCTGAATTGTACTCAATTTTAGCGTCGTCTTTCAACGCATCAATCAGCAATGCAGTCAAAGCCTGGGCTGCATCTCGGCGTAACTCAATTGCCAACTGATTTGACTTTTCAAGATCAACTGCTTTTGGCGTTTGTACATCTTCAAGCTGGATTAATACAAAATCAGATTGATCGGCAACACCTGCAAAGGTCGTGATGTTCTCCATAGGTTTAGGCATAGCAAAAGCTTTTGCTAATACAATTGCAGAAACCTTATCACTGCGTCGATCAATAGCCGAGTGATCCTGCCATTGAAATAAAGCTTGCTCTTTCTTTGTTAAATCTTGACCGGCTCGTAATTTTGCGATGAGCTTTCGACCTTTTTCAGCAGCAAGTTTTTGTGCCTCTACTTTAGTGGCTGCGATTTTCACTTCGGCTTGCACCTCTTTAAAAGGCTTCGGCGCCGCAGCAATAAATTTAATTGGATGCACTATAACTGCTTTGTCTTTAAGCTCAATAATATCTGAATTACGCCCAGCTTCAAAAAAATCTGCAGTAAATATGGCTTTGAGCACTTTAGGATCGCGCAACGCCGATGGCGCTTGTCCCTGACTAAAAGCAGGTGCTGTTTGTAACTTCAGATCATTTTGGGCCGCTACTTCTTCAAGATTGGACGATTCAAATGACAGTACTGCTAAATTATCCAAAAACGTTCGATACGCATTTTTTTGACTGGCCTTTTTATACTCAGCTTTAAATTCAGCTTTTTTATCAGCTAAAGACTTTGGCGCTTTCGCTTCAATGGCGGCAAGCTTGATCAGATGATAACCAAACTCTGTTTTGATCGGCGCTGAGACCTCGTCTTGCTGTAAACTGTAAAGTGCGTCCTCAAAGGCAGGCACAAAGGTGCCCGGCTCTGACAAAGGTAAGAGTCCACCATCTTCAGCTGACGGAGCATCATCTGAATACTGCTGGGCAAGGGCTGCAAAATCCTCGCCTGCTACAATTTTGGCTTTCACTTCATTGGCAATTTTCAGCGCTTGCGCTTCAGAGCGATCATCTATTTCAATAAGAATATGCGCACTTTGGCGCTTTTCTTTACTTTTTAGATTCTGTAGATAATTATCATAATAGGCGTGCAGCTCATCATCGCTCATCGGCTCTATGGCTTTGCCTTGCGATTGAGCATCAATTTCAAGATAACTGACTTCTGCTTGATCTGGGCTCATGTAGGCTTGAATATTATCATCGTAGTATTTTTTTACAGCTGAGTCAGTGAGAGTGACTTGATCTTGTAAATCATCCGCTTTAATTGTTGCAACCTTGAATTGCCGTGTTTGACCTTGCAGGGCTTCAATTTGCTTGACTTCTTTTGGCACCACAAAAGCACTGGCTTCCAGGCTTGTTAAGACAGTGTCTAAACTTAAGTTGGTTCGAATGTCATCGAAAAGATCTTGCGTTGTTAAATTATTAGTTCGTAGAAAGCTTTCAAGAGTATCGGTTTGGATTTCACCATCAACTGCAAATCGATTGTCGGTTTTCAGCTGAGAAATAACAGCGTCTTGATCGGGCCGAACGCCCCACTCTTGTATGGCTTGCTGAATAAGATTTCGATTGACCCATTGCTGAATCACCTGAGAACGCAAATATTCGTCTTTTAAAAAATCCAATGGCAAACCAGGGTTTTGTCGCACGATCATTTGTTTTTGTTGCTCAACCATGCCAGCGAGCTGTTCACGATAAAGTTCTGCATCATTCACTTGCGCCATAGGCTCGGGCTTTACTGCCAAGCTCATTAATGCTTCAGTACCGTACAAAACAAAGAGGGCTATAACAACCCCCAACACTACTTTACCGAATAGTCCATGAACTAGATCACGAAACACTTGCATGGAGAGCTCCTTCTCGGGGCGAAAATTTAAACGCTAGCGTCTTCAACTAAATCAGCAGTAACGGCAGCTTTGAGGCCCTTGCCTGCTTTAAATGCAGCAACACGACTTGCAGCTACATCCATCACTTCACCAGTGCGTGGATTTCGGACTTTTCGAGGCGCTCTATCCTTCACGCTAAAAGTACCAAAACCAACCAGCACCACTTGCTCGCCATCTTGCAATGCAGTTGTAACACTTCCAAGCATTGCATCTAAAGCTTTTAATGCTTCTGCTTTAGTAAGACCAGATTCGCTCGCGATAGATTCAACTAATTCAGATTTATTCACACATTTCTCCTTTAAAAACGAACTTAAAAAAATTCAACTGACAACAAAGCAAATTCTAGGACTAGTTATAGTTTTGTCTTGATGATATATCAACCCAAAAACGTATATATGCAAATCTTCGCATTAGATTTAACCATTTAAACATTTTTACACGGTGGATTGACTGGCATAGCCCTCAAGGGGCCGACCTTTATAGCAACGTTTGTAAGCTCATGTCAAGGACGCAAGTAAGGGAACTAACATTTATTCACCAACGCTAGTTCAAAAACTTGCTCAATCCATTCAACACAGTGAATGTCAAGCGCGCCTTTCACATTTTCTGGCACTTCTTTCAAATCACTTTCGTTTTCTTTCGGAATAATAACTGTAGTAATACCACCACGATGAGCTGCTAAGAGCTTTTCTTTTAGTCCACCGATAGGCAACACCTGACCTCGTAAAGTAATCTCGCCTGTCATAGCGACACTCGCTTTTACGGGATTGGCAGTAAGCACCGACACTATGGCCGTGCACATACCAATACCGGCACTTGGTCCGTCTTTAGGAGTGGCACCTTCAGGCACGTGAATATGAATATCGGTGGTTTCATGCCAATCAGGAGCAATATGCAATTGCTCTGCTCGACTGCGAGCAACGGTTAATGCTGCGGTAATTGATTCTTGCATAACATCGCCCAAAGAGCCAGTTTGAATGTGCTTACCCTTTCCTGGTAAAGCCGCAGCTTCAATCACTAATAGATCACCGCCTACAGAGGTCCAAGCGAGACCTGTGACCTGACCCACTCGATCAAGCACCTCTGCTCGACCATAATTAAACCGTCGCACACCTGAAAAGCTCTCTAAATTGTCTGCCGACACTACAATACCATCCACCAGTGCAGATTTTAGCTTTTTATTACGTGACTTAGCACGCTGTGGATTTTCCAATAGCTCTTGCTTAACCACCTTACGGCCTAGCTTAGCCAGTTCTCGCTCTAAGGATCGTACCCCAGCTTCTTTCGTATAATAACGAATGAGGCATCGAATAGCATCATCTTGTATCACCAGTTCATTTTCAAGCAAGCCATTAAGCTCGAACTGCTTAGGCACCAGATACTGTTTGGCAATACTTATTTTCTCATCTTCTGTGTAGCCAGGAATCCGAATGACTTCCATGCGGTCTAATAAAGGCTCTGGAATATTCATGCTATTTGAAGTGCAGACGAACATCACGTCAGAAAGATCATAGTCAACTTCCAGATAATGGTCGCTGAAGCTGGAATTTTGTTCTGGATCGAGTACTTCTAGCAAAGCAGATGCTGGGTCGCCACGCATGTCGGAGCCCATTTTATCGATCTCATCGAGTAAAATGAGCGGATTTCGAACACCAATTTTTGCCATTTTTTGAAGGATCTTGCCAGGCATAGACCCAATATAGGTTCGACGATGTCCTCGAATTTCTGCTTCATCTCGCACACCACCAAGGGCCAGCCGGACAAACTCCCGATTTATAGCTTTGGCAATAGATTGACCTAAGGAGGTTTTACCCACTCCGGGTGGACCAACTAAACAAAGAACCGGTCCGCGAATTTTTCGCACACGACTTTGCACTGCTAAATATTCAAGAATACGATCTTTGACCTCAGTAAGACCAAAATGCTCCTTGTTTAACAATTCTTCGGCTTTTGGTAAATCAATGATCACCTTACTTCTTTTTTTCCATGGTAATTGAACAAGCCACTCAATATAGCTACGAACAACCGTGGCTTCAGCGGACATAGGTGACATTTGTTTCATTTTAGTCAGCTCAGCGCAAGCTTTAGTCTTAGCTTCTGGGCTCATGCCGGCATCATTAATTTTATTTAGAAGTGCATCTGCCTCGCTTACATGCTCATCTAACTCGCCAAGCTCTTTTTGAATGGCTTTCATTTGCTCATTTAAAAAGTACTCCCGCTGGGTTTTTTCCATTTGCTTTTTAACGCGACTTCGAATGCGCTTTTCGATCTGCAATAAATCGATTTCCGACTCTAAATAAGTCAAGATTAATTCAATGCGCTCACGTACACTTTTAAGCTCTAAAATCTTTTGCTTGTCCTCTAACGCCATGGATAAGTGGGTCGCTATAGTGTCAGTGAGTCTGGATGGCTCTTCAATAGCTGAGGTTGAAGCAATCACCTCCGGCGGCACCTTGCGACTTAGCTTTACATATTGCTCAAATTGATTGGTCATACTGCGGCTTAACACATCAGCCTCGCGCTCGTTCATAAAGGTTGTAAAGCTTTCTTCAACGTCAACCATCACGTAGCCCTGGCGCTCGTGTGATGCCTGTATTTGAGCTCTATATTGACCTTCAACCAAGACTTTGACTGTACCATCAGGCAGCTTTAACAGCTGCAAAACAGTTGCCACACAACCGTTAAAATACACATCATCAATACCTGGCTGATCCGACTCAGGATTTTTTTGTGTGACTAAAAAAATCTGCTTATTCGAGCCCATAGCCGCATCAAGTGCGGCAATAGACAATTCTCGACCAACAAAAAGAGGCACGACCATGCTGGGGAAGACGACCACGTCTCTGAGTGGCAATAAGGGTAAAGTTTGCATTGACGGCGTATGTTTTGAATCGGACATAAAAGTTCCTTTCTTAAGTTCGAAAGAGGATTGTAAGATCAATATATATGAAAATGGGGGCAAATAGCCCCCAAGAAAAACGTCATTTTTAAAGCGTTCAGAGCAAGAAAATTACTCTTGAGCCGCTTTCTTCTCAACTTTATCTTTACCAGTTTTATAAATAAGTTTCGGTTCAGACTTTCCAGTGATCACGGATTCGTCAATAATGACTCGAGCAACCTCAGTCTCTGAAGGCACCTGATACATAGTGGACAGTAAAACGCCCTCTAAAATGGATCGCAACCCTCGAGCACCAGTTTTACGCTCCATTGCTCGCTTTGCAATGGCGCTTAATGCGTCTTCTTTAAACTCAAGTTCAACACCTTCCATTTCAAACAGTTTGCCATACTGTTTCGTCAGGGCATTCTTCGGTTCAGTTAGAATTTGAATTAATGCTTCTTCATCTAACTCGTTTAGTGTTGCAATCACTGGCAGTCGACCAACAAATTCAGGAATCAAACCGTATTTTGTTAAATCTTCTGGCTCGCAATCTTTCAACGAATCACCAAGTTTTTTTGCATCATCCTTACTGGAAACGCTCGCGCTAAAACCAATACCGCTTTTTTCACTTCGGTCTTGGATTACTTTTTCAAGACCAGCAAAAGCGCCGCCACAAATAAATAAAATATTAGAAGTATCCACTTGCAAAAATTCTTGCTGAGGATGTTTACGACCACCTTGAGGAGGCACTGAGGCAACTGTGCCTTCAATTAATTTCAATAATGCTTGTTGCACACCTTCGCCCGACACATCTCGCGTGATTGATGGATTATCAGATTTACGAGAAATTTTATCAATTTCGTCGATATAAACGATGCCAACTTGCGCTTTTTCAACTTCGTAATCACATTTTTGGAGCAATTTTTGTATAATATTCTCAACGTCTTCACCGACATAGCCGGCTTCAGTTAACGTAGTGGCATCGGCGATAGTGAAGGGCACGTTCAGTAGACGAGCCAAAGTTTCAGCTAACAAAGTCTTACCGCTACCAGTTGGACCAATTAAAAGTATATTACTTTTGCCCAGCTCTACATCACCATCAGTTGCTGTACGATTGACATTTTGTTGCGCACGCAAACGTTTGTAATGATTATAAACCGCCACTGCCAATACTTTCTTGGCGCGATCTTGACCAATCACATAGTTATCTAAAATAGCTTTGATCTCAGCAGGTGTCGGTAAAGCGTCATTGGAACTTTCTGTGGTTTCTTCTTTGACTTCATCTCGAATGATGTCATTGCAAAGATCCACACATTCATCACAAATAAACACAGAGGGCCCTGCGATGAGCTTGCGAACTTCATGCTGACTCTTGCCACAAAAAGAACAATAAAGTCTATTGCCTTCGTCGCCTCGCCCGTCTTTATCGTTAGTCATGGCATACCCCTTTAATAAACGTTTCTCTAATACAAGATGCGTCGTAATCCAATATTTTGCAAGCACACGTCCTGCCTAGATCGGCGAAAATAGCCAGCTTTGCATATTAATTACTAATTCTGAAACAAATATGCAGTAATTTAATCTTAAATTTGCATAAATCAAAAAACCTGCACACGCTAGTTTGACTAAAATTACGAGCTGTTATAGCTTGCAAAATCGCAACTAGCTAACGACTACTTATCTTTTTCTTTATCTGCGGCTTTTTGATCTTGCACCGCTTGACGAGTTTCTAAAACTTGATCAATTAAGCCAAACTGTTTTGCATCTACCGCCGACATAAAATTATCTCGATCGGTCGCTTTTTCTACAATTTCAAGCTTCTGATTAGAGTGCTTGGCAATAATTTCATTAAGGCGAGCTTTAATACTTAATATTTCTCGAGCATGAATTTCAATATCTGATGCTTGCCCCTGAAAACCACCTAACGGTTGGTGAATCATCACTCGAGAATGCGATAAACCATAACGCTTGCCCGTTGCACCAGCCGTTAATAACAAAGCACCCATACTACAGGCCTGGCCGATCACCATTGTGCTTACTTCGGGCTTAACAAATTGCATGGTGTCATAAATAGACATACCTGCAGTCACTACACCACCAGGCGAATTAATATAAAGACTAATTTCTTTGTCTGGGTTTTCAGATTCCAAAAATAAAAGTTGAGCTACAACTAAATTGGCCATGTGGTCTTCCACCTGCCCAACTAAAAATATGACTCGCTCTTTCAATAATCTAGAATAAATATCGTAAGAGCGCTCACCGCGAGCAGACTGCTCAACAACCATTGGTACTAGCGCACTTTGAGTTTGAGCCGACCCTGATATAGTTTCGCTTCGCATTTGTGAAATAATACGTAAATCGCCATTTGAAAGCTGTGTCACAACTTGTCTCCTTCATTATCCTTGTGGAGCAATCCGATTAACTCGGACCAACTGAATGCTATCGTATTGACATTTATCAATCAAAACTTCACATTGCATCTTTAAATTCTAGCCAAAAAAAACAGTTTATGTAGCTCTTTAATCAGCATTTACTCGAAATAAAACTAAGTCTGATGAAATAATCGTCAACTTAGTTCTAAGCCCATTTTTGATTACTTTTTAGCCAGCAATTGAAAATAATCTGTAGGTACTTCCTCAATTGAGATTAAAGTCCCTAAATGATCTATTAACTGTTGTTCAAGTACTTCATCTTTCATTCGCTCCAAACTTTGCTCTGACTCTTTTACTTTCACAATATAGCCAGCTGGATCATCATATCTGTTCGACATTTTTTCCAAATAAGCATCTACTGCGTCATTGTCGACTGTAAGGTCAAACTTTTTTTGCAGCTCACGCAAAACAACCACTTTTTGTACAGTATGGGAAGCTTCTTTTTCAAACATCTCAGTACCGAATTTTTGACGGTAATCCTCAGGCTTAAGCCCGATATTTCGTAAAGCTTGATCTCGCATGTATGATGCTTGTTGCACCACCATACCTTTGGGCACTTTAAAATTTATTGTATCTATTAAGGACGTGAGCACAGCGTCGTTGCGCTTATTAATAAGTGCAATATCCAGCTCTCGCTCCATATTGCCTCGAAGCTCAGCTTTAAATGATTCTAAATCTTGTGCTTCTGACTCGTACTGCTCAAATAAGGCCTTGTTAAGCTCTGGTTTTTCGCTGATCTCAAGCTTTGCCACTTCTACAGCGAATTCTGCTGGCTGGCCTGCTAATTCTTCTTTGCCATAATCTGCTGGAAAGTTCAAAGTAAAAGTTTTTTTATCACCTACTTTTAAGCCAAGCACCTCTTCGTCAAAGCCAGGAATCATTTGGCCAGATCCAAGCACAAAACTTAAATTGTCACCCTTACCGCCTTCGAAGACTTCACCATCAATTTTACCTTCAAAACTAACCGTAATTTGCATGCCGTTCTCTGCGTCTGCATCGGCTGGTGCTTCGGAATAGACCGCTTTTTCTGTTTGTAAACGCTCAACCATTTTATCAACATCATCATCACTAATGCTGGCTACAGGCACCTGCGCGGCTACTTTTTCAAATTTTGGTAAACTTACTTCTGGCCAGACTTCAACCACTGCTTCAAATTTAAAATCTGAGCCGGGCTCATCAACTACTTTTTCAATCGATGGAGGACTAACAGGTTGCAATTCACTTTGCTCAAGCGCTTTGACATAATAAGTTTCAATCAGTTCGGAAATTGTTTCTCGTCGAATTGATTTGCCAAATTTTTGTACCACAACGGACATGGGTACTTTACCGGGCCGAAAACCATCAAGCTTTGCTTTCTTGGCATACGTTTTAACTTTAGATTGAAAATTACCATCGACAACTTCTGATGGCACACCAATAATTAAGCGACGCTCAATGTTTGATGTCGTCAATACGGAAACTTGCATAATAACACTCCTCGCTTTAATTCTTAACTTTGGACGAATGACCAAAGCATTACAGTATGACTCTACATTTTATATGAGCTTTTACTTGCTAAATTTCATCTCTTTATTAGGGCGCACAGTTGCACATGTCCGAACATAGTCTAAGAAGATCAACTAAGTCGCCCATCAAGGTTGAACAGTGTAACAGAAAGACTTTGATTTGGACTACACCTAAAAGTCAACACCTAACAATCAAATGCTACGGGTATATATACCCATAGCGTTATGAATTTAGGCATCCAAGTATGTCGCCTTTCACTTTACTCTATGTTGCTCCGCCTGCTATGGGAAAGGCCATAGTGCGTTGTCGCGCCTCGATTAAAGTAAAATTCGAAACACTTCTTACACCTAAATTCATAACGCTACGGGTATAAAAACGAAAAAAGCCCACTAAAGGACTTTTTTATAAAAAAATACAATTTTTGAAATAGAAAAAAAGATGGATAATGGGGTGAACGACGGGGCTCGAACCCGCGACCACCGGAATCACAATCCGGGGCTCTAGCAACTGAGCTACGCTCACCATAAAATCTGGCCGGATGGTGCGCCCGGCAGGACTCGAACCTGCAACCCTCGCCTTAGAAGGGCGATGCTCTATCCAGTTGAGCTACAGGCGCCTTAAAAAATGGTCGGGGTAGAGAGATTCGAACTCCCGACATCCTGCTCCCAAAGCAGGCGCGCTACCAGACTGCGCTATACCCCGA
>Ga0115546_1002236_pt1 | contig 11259 bp, 9 predicted proteins | sample COGITO_mtgs_1004_FD_87186 | JGI IMG/M metagenome (GOLD analysis project Ga0115546, IMG submission 87186) | Pelagic marine microbial communities from North Sea - COGITO_mtgs_100413 | ecosystem: Environmental > Aquatic > Marine > Epipelagic | place: Germany:Helgoland, sampling site Kabeltonne...
CGATAAGAGTTTGTGATTCATGTTTAATCGGTCCTGGCGGCAGCAATTCAAGGTAGGCTTTATAACGACGCTGGAAAGCGCGGTTCAGCGCGTACTGTCGGACACGAAAAACGTTAGCCTCGAGCTACTCACGATTGTGTTTGTCGGTTGCCTGATCGGGGCTGTCATGTGCGTTGTGGCCGACGGGTTCGTGATGGGTGTCAGTGCCTTTGGCCAGTGGCGCGCGGAAGATACCCGCATGATATGGGTGCTAAACGATGAAACAACCATTGCCTATGGCAGCGTGGTGTTTCTCTGGGTGGCGGCCGGGTTGGTCGTGTTCCTGAAAAAAGTCCTCTCAATCCAGGCATATGCGGGGCCCGCAGACACAATCTATGCTGCGCAGCAAACCTTGGAGCCTTTGGATGTTAAGCGCGGTATTGGCTCCACCTTTATTGCTTTCATTTGTGCCAGCGGTGGCGCGTCAGTGGGTCAGTATGGACCATTGGTACATTTCGGTGGCACCATCGGTACTTGGCTCAAGCGTGTGCTTGCTTCAAATATGTCCCACGAGATATTTTTGGGTTGCGGCGTCGCCGCAGCCATTTCCGCCGGCTTTAATGCGCCCCTAGCCGGCATTGTGTTTGCTCACGAGGCGGTTTTGCGGCATTTTTCAATTCGCGCGGTGGCGCCGATTTCGATTGCTGCCATCTCTGCCAGTGCCCTCGATAACGCCTGGTTTCCCAGTAATGCCAGTTTTTTGATTGATGCGCCAATGCCGCCCTTGGCCGAGATTTTGCCCGCCTTGATCTTGATGGCGCCGGCACTGTCCTTGATCGCGTTGATCTTCATGTTAACCCTGCGCCGAACCCAGCAATTTGCCGCGAAAGTGAATCGCCCTATGCTTTTGCCTTTTGTGGCGGCGACCTTGTGCGGTGTTGTGGGTATCTGGCTGCCGCAAGTGCTGGGCTTGGGTGTTGACAGCGTGAACCAAATGCTGGGTGGGCATTATGCCCTGGGTTTATTGCTGGTTCTGCTGATCGCTAAAATTATGATGTCGTCTGTTTGTATTGGTATGGGGCTCTTTGGTGGCGTGTTTTCACCGGCTATTTTTATTGGCGTTGCGGCCGGCGCTTTTTTTGGACAGCTGGTTGAGCCCATGGTCGTGCCGGGGTTTGCGCTGGTGGCGGCGGTTGCTGCGATGGCCGCGGTTAGCGCCTCGGTCATTGGCGCACCGATTACGGCAACGCTGATTGTGCTGGAGTTAACCCAATCCTATGAATTAGCGGTGGCGGCGATGATCACGGTAATGATCTGTAGCCTGGTGACCCATCGCGTCTTCAGTCTGTCATTCTTTGATCGACAATTGCTTGACCGCGGCGTTGATCTTCGAGAAGGCCGTGAGGCCATTGCTATGCGCCAAATGACCGTTGCCGATATCGTCACACAAGATCACTTGGTGCTTGATGCGACAGCGACCGGTGAACAGGTCATTGCGCTGATGCAGCAGGCACAGCTGACAGAGGCTTATTTGTGCGACTCAAGTGGATTACTGTTGGGCAAGGTGTTGATCCATCAAGCGCTGACCGCAGCAGACGAGCCTGTGCTTGGCCATATGCTCGTCGCGCCACTGAGGTTCTGCGATACAGACACGCTAACTGACGCGATGGAGAACACGCGAGGTTTCGTCGGTGAGAGTATTCCGGTAGTGGCAGCATCGGGCAAGCTGGTGGGTTCGGTCACTGAAGGTGACTTGTTTACCGCCGTGATTAGCTTGCAACAAAAAATCCGTGCGCAGGAGCGCAGCTAAGTGATGCGGATATCTGTCGTGAGACTAACAGGGGCAGGTGCTTTGATAAGCACTTTGATAAGTTCTTCGATAAGCACTTTGAAAGAGACCTGCTCAGGGGCTGCGCGAACAAGGAGTGTGCCATGATGAAAGGTTGGATGTTGGTGGGTATCGTGCTTGCGGGCCTCGGCCAGTGTGCCTTGGGTGCTGACGACACTGATAGTTTTGAAGCGGGTTTACGGGCCAAGGAGCGTGGCCATTACGCCACAGCGTTGCGAGCCTGGCAATCCTTGGCAAATCAAGGTGTGGCCCAAGCGCAGAATAATATGGGTCATATGTCGGAGGAGGGACTTGGGGTAACTCAGGATTATGCGCGTGCCATGAGTTGGTACAAATCGGCGGCTAATCAGGGTTTGAAAGAGGCGCAGCATAATGTCGGTTTGTTGTATTACCATGGTTATGGTGTGGCCAAGAACACGCGGGAGGCGCTTTCCTGGTTTAAATTGGCGGCTGCGCAGAAGCTCGCTGACTCGGAATATATGATCGGCTTGTTGTTGCACAATGGTGAAAGTGTCGGTTTGGATTATCAGCAGGCTAAGGTCTGGTTTTTGCGCGCCGCACGCCAAAACTATGGGCCGGGTCAGCTGATGACGGCGTTTATGCTTCAAGCCGGTGAGGGACAAGACCCCGAGCCGTTCAAGGCTTATGTTTGGGCGAAAGTGGCCGAGACCAATGGGCTGACCGAGGATGCTCAGGCGATTTACAATTTATCGATGTTGCAGCTCGACGCTGACGATGTCCCCAAGGCCGAAGCCGCCGCATTGCAATGTGTGGCGAGTCGGTTCGCTGACTGTCCCGAATAATGGGTATTTTTCCCGTCAAACGCTAAAGAAGTTGCCCTTCAGGTCGATTGAATAACTAGTCATTAGTCATCATGAGAGCGCAAAAACAATGAGAGTAAACTTCAAAGACCCTATGGCAGGTTACAAGATGGTAGGCCAAGTTGGCCGGGTCGATTACGCTAACCAGGTAGAGTTGGTGCAGATGCTTTTCAGTGCGCTGTTGGAATCAATGAGCGAAGCTGAAGGGCATATGCAGAGAGGCTCGGTTGAGTTGAAGTTTAAGTCTATCGCCCGCGCCGATAAGATTGTTCAAGGTCTGCGTATCACTCTAGATCATGAACGTGGCGGTGAGCTGGCCCGTAACCTCGATGCCTTATACGAATATGTTTCAAGACGTTTGCTGCATGCCAACCTGCGTAATGATGTGGAGAGTTTGCAAGAAGCCCGAGGCCTGATGGCTGATATCAGCAGTGCTTGGGAGATGTTGCCATCGGTGATGCTCAAGCAAAGAATGGTTGGTAACTGATTAGCACCAGACTGGCGGACCCCAAAGCTTAACTTCCGGCAGTTGATGGGGCTTGCAACAAAACCGACGAAGTCGATCTGAGTGAATTCGACGTAAAAAGTTACGTAAATTAATTCAAGGTTGTCGTTAGACCCTAAAAATTGGGCTCAATCTTCGAAGCAGTTTTTGATATATGGTAATAAAATTACACTGTAGTTACATTAAGGTGTCAGTGTCTTTTTCCTTAAAAAAATATCATAGCAAACAGGGTAAATTAGCGTACTATTCTCTTTTTTCGTGCCTCGTCATGAGTTGGTGATTATCGCCGCTCGGCCTGAAGAAGGTGGATTTTGCTTCATCATCGAAACAGCCATAATCTTGATTCCGAGGAAGTTGTCCTCGGTTCCTCTGATGTCATGCAGGAACTTTGGCAATTGGTAGGTGCCGCTGCCCGCGGTAATACGTCAGTCTTAATTCGAGGTGAAACCGGCGCCGGCAAAGAAATCGTTGCGCGTCAATTGCATCTGCTATCTGCTCGCCGCAAAGGCCCCTTCATAGCGATTAACTGTGGGGCTATCCCCGCTGATTTGCTTGAAAGTGAATTGTTCGGTCATCGCAAAGGCGCGTTCACCGGTGCCATCTCAGATTACGCCGGCCAGTTGCTGTCGGCTAACGGCGGCACCCTGTTTCTTGATGAGATCGGCGATATGCCGCGCGCACTGCAAGTCAAACTATTGCGCGTGCTCGAAGAGCGCGTCATTGTGCCCGTGGGTTCCACTGAACGGATCCCAATTGACGTCAGAGTAGTCAGCGCAACCCATCAGGATTTAGAAGTATTGACCGAACAGAAGCTGTTTCGAGAAGATCTGTTTTATCGCCTGAATGTTTTCCCTCTGCTGGTACCGGCGTTGCGTGATCGTTTGCTAGATTTGCCCGAGTTGATCAGTTTTTTCTCTCGAAAATTGGTGACTGAAGGTGAGGTGCCCACGTTTACTGATGAATCTATGAAGATATTGCGTAGCTACCACTGGCCAGGCAACCTTCGCGAGTTATCTAATCTTGTCGCCCGAATGCATGCCATTTCGCCCACTGCGGTGATGGATATCACCACCGTGCCAAAGAGTTTGTTGCCGGCGCGGATTTGTGAGGCAATACAAAGCATAGCTTCACGAGGGCGTTCAGTTGGCGCTGAAGCTCACACAGGACCCATGATGGATGCCCAAGGGTTAATGGATGATCGGCTGGAGCAAGCGCTGGGCTTTACCCAGAGCGATGTGCCATTGCCTAAAGACGGCTTTGCCCTTAAGGACTTGTTGCAGGATATAGAGGTGAACGTCATTCGCAAAGCGCTGGATTCGACCCAGTGGAACGTCTCTTCTGCAGCTAAATTACTGGATATGCACAGAACCACGCTAATTCAAAAGATCAGTAAGCTCGATATTGCTCAGGATAACTCCCCCGTCACCAATTAATCATTCCCTGGTTTGGTCAAGTGCCGACGCCCAACCTGGTCTGGATGGCTGTCATGTTCCGCGACAGATTGTCGTCGTTTTTGTGACTATCTCGCCTCCACCCGTACTATATATAACCTAACCTGTTGATAAATAACGCATTTAAACATGGCATCGATATTGCATTTATTTCTATCGAAACCATTGTGTTAAAAGAGTTAGGTGTAGAGTTATGCGACATGCGGAATCTATTCAAAGCCTCGACTGGGTCGGTCAGCAGACGGATACCAGCAGTTTAGCGAACCTGGGTGACGACCATCAATTGGCTATTACGCGCTGGTCTTGCACGGCTGACCTGTGCGCTCAGGGCAAGTCTGGACAAGCGATCGTTGTTGAGCTCAATGCCAGCCTCGATGCTTTGGAGTCGCTCCAAACACTGCAGTTGCAATTTCGCAGTACGCCTATCATTGCTGTGGTTAATCGCCAGCGTTTTGAGCTTGGCATAGCGGCGATGGGTGCAGGTGCCGCAGCGGTTGTTGCTGACGACGATTTTTCTGCCGCAACCTGGGCGCCGGCGTTAACCAAAATGGGTGTGGCGAAGCCCGTGCCACCTAAGCGAGCCTATATTTATGTCGATCCTATGTCGCAGAACCTGTTCGAACTTGCGCAGCGAGTGGCTAGAGCTAATGTCTCGGTGCTCATACAAGGCGCGACCGGCACCGGTAAAGAGGTCCTGGCCCGGGTCATTCACGAATCTTCCGCCCGCTGCAATGAACCCTTCGTTTCGTTAAATTGTGCGGCGATCCCTGAGCAACTCATTGAAGATATGTTGTTTGGTCATGAAAAGGGCGCCTTTACCGGTGCCTCGCGACGTCAGCGCGGGTTGTTTGAGCAGGCTCAGGGCGGCAGTTTGTTTTTGGACGAAATTGGCGAAATGCCTCATCACCTTCAGGTCAAACTGTTGCGTGTTCTGCAAGAGCGCAGCTTGACGCGAATTGGCGGAGAGGAAACCATAGAGCTGGATGTCAGAATTATCGCAGCAACCAACCGTAATCTAACCGTCGCGATCGCCGAGAAGGCGTTTCGGGAAGATCTTTATTTCCGTCTCAGTGCTTTCAAACTGACGATCCCGCCTTTGGCTCAGCGCCCGCTGGACATAGCGCCATTGATACGGCAAGCCTTAAGCACGCATCAAGCGTCAGGGGCTGCCTGTCAAGAAATAACCCATGCGGCTTTGGAGGTCTTGCACGCCTATAGCTGGCCAGGAAACGTTCGTGAACTAGAGAATGTAGTTGCCAGAGCCTTCGTCTTGAGTGATGGCGGCACAATCGATGTCCCTCACATTTTGCTGGATGATGTTGTTCCCTGTGAAATGATATCTGGCGCCAACAACCCAGCAATTGACGTTTCGCGAGCCGATCTCTTACCCCACGCAGAGCTGGCGGAACAACAGTTCGCTTGGCAGAAAGAGTTGAAAAACTCGGCTGCCATGCCTTTCGGTGAGCAGCTTCAAGGGTTTGTCCGGACGAAGGAAATGCAGGCTATTTTAGGTGCTATTAAAACCTCTCATTCTCGTATCGAAGCGGCAGACCGATTGGGCATTAGTGCAAGAACCTTGCGTCATAAGCTTAAAAAATTGCGTGATGAAGGTTTGGAAGTTCCTCAGACCTACGCCCGATAACGCTCGTTAACCACGCAAGGAGATAGATAATGCAAATTAGCCCCGCCACTGACGCACAATCATTGCTCGCGCAAATTCGCAATCTGCAGGCGCAGCTCGAAGATAAGCAAGGCAATCTAGGCGCGCCAGCAGAGCTTGAACCAAATAAATCTGGCTTTGCGCAGGCGATCGCCTCTGCCGTAGATGAAGTGAATAATCTGCAAATGGAGTCCAAGAATACGGCTGCGGCTTATGAGTCTGGTGGCGATGTGTCATTAACCGACTTGATGATGAAGTCGCAGAAGGCCTCTATATCTTTTGAGGCGACTTTGCAGATTAGAAATAAAGTACTGCGTGCGTACGAAGACATTATGAACATGCCCGTTTAGTCAGGAATTTTAACCGTAAACCTTATTGATCTTCAGGAATATAGAGAATGGCTGCTTTACTCGCTCCACCCGCAGGTTCTACATTGCCAGGTACCGCTATGTCCGGTGCCGATAATGCTGCACTGCCGGCCAATACTGCTGCTTCAGTTGCAGAATTGAATCGTCTGCCTTCTGTTACCGAAATGCTTTCCCAGCCGCTCGTGCGTCGATCTATGCCGGGCATTATTGCCTTGTTCGTTATCGGTGTGTTTGTGCTTATGTTCTCCTGGTTTCAAACCGGTTCACTGCGCGAAGTCTATCCCGGTATGAGTGATTCGGATCGTCAGGCTTCTTTCACTGCGCTGCAGGGTGCTGACTTCCCAGTGACTATCAATGAAAACAGTGGCCAATTGATGGTCGGTGTGGAGCACTATCATCAAGCACGGATGCTACTTGCGGCAGCTGGTTTGCCCCAAGATGCAGGTTCCAATGCGATGGATTCGTTTAGTGATGATTCTGCGCTTACGACCAGTCAATTCATGGAGCAGGCAAAGTATACCGTTGCAATTGAAAATGAATTGGCCAAAAGCATTAGCCAGATCTCAACGATTCAATCAGCACGAGTTCATTTAGCTGCACCAAGGCAGTCTGCCTTTGTTCGTAATCGCGTCCCTGCCAAGGCGTCAGTAGTCCTAAAGCCCTATGCAGGCCGCGCTGTATCGCCTAATCAAGTGCAGGCTATCACGCACATGGTGGCGTCCAGCATTCCTTATCTTTCTGCTGAAGATGTTGTGGTTGTAGATCAACGTGGCGCCTTGCTAACAAGATCAAATACCCCGGGTGTTCAGGCAGCTTCTGTTCAGTCTGATTATGAGCTGTCTGTTGAAGAGCAATACAGAAATCGAATCGATGCATTGCTTGCGCCCATTGTAGGCATGGAAAATGTTAGAGCAGAAGTTGACGTCGAAATTGATTTTACGGAGCGCAATACCACCTTTGAAGAATATGATACCAACGATACCGGCCCGAAGGCGCGGTCAGAGTCGATTTCAATCGAGCGAGGCCAGGCACCAGCTCCGGCCGGCGGCGTGCCAGGGTCGACAACGAACGTGTTGGCCGACGAGACAACTGTCGCTAGCGCGAATGAAACGGAAACAGTGACCAATAGCCAAACGACCCGTAACTATGAAATCGACAAGACAGTTCGCTATGTTAAACGAACGGGCGGTTCAGTTACCAAAATGTCCGTAGCCATCGTCATTAACGAGGCAGCATTGCTTGGCAGCAACGCAGGGAATGAGACGGATAATGCGCCAATGGTGGTTGATCAGGCGCAGCTTGATAGCCTGACAAGACTCGTAAAAAGCGCGGTGTCATTCGATGAAGCCCGCGGAGACAGTGTCGTTCTGCTGACTCAGAAATTTGAACTCATCAAAGAGATGGCGGACACTAGTGTGTGGTACGAAAGTCCATCATTGATCGGATTAGTGAAGCTTGGCGCAGCCTTTATTGCGTTTATATTTGTCTTGCTAGTTGTCATTAAGCCCGTGTTGAACTCATTTTTGGGTGCTGGGGCTGGTGCCAATGGCGGCGGGGCTGGAGGTTTGTTGGAAGCTGGCTTGGGTGGTGATGACAATCTTGATATCGAGATGGGTGAAGGTGATACCCTCGAAGATATTAAAGCTAAGTTAAAGCCGAAGAAATCGACGATATCGGCTGATATGCTCGACACGGCAAACACTTATGACGACAAGGTAGCGCTGATTCGCATGCTCGTTGCAGAGGACTCCGGTCGAGTGGCGAACGTGCTTAAAAAATTGATTAAACCTGTTTAAAGACAAGGAATTAGAAATGGCTGCGGCAAAACCGACAATCAACGATAAGGAAAAAGAAAGCGAGGGCTTGTCCGACGCGGTCAAGGCGGAGCTGGAAACGCTAACAGCGACAGAGCGCGCGGCTGTCATCATGCTGCTGCTGGGCGAGCAGCAAGCTGCTGACTGTATTCGTTATTTGTCACCTCGTGAGGTCCAGTCGCTGGGCGCCTGCATGGTCTCGGTGGTCGATTTGTCGCAAGAAGCGGTGAATGTTGTGTTGGATGATTTCCTCTCAACCATAAAAAAGCAGACGAGTCTGGGTCTGGGTACAATCGATTATGTTGAAAACATCCTGAAAAAAGCCTTGGGCGAAGACAAGGCAGCTACGGTTCTGGGTAGGATTATGCCCGGCGCGACCAGCAAAGGCTTGGAGATTTTACGTTGGATGGATGCTAGATCGATTGGTGAAATGGTACAGGAGGAGCACCCACAAGTCGTCGCGATTATCCTCTCGGTTCTGGAGTATGACGTGGCCGCGGATGTGTTGAACTTTGTGCCAGAGGATTCTCGCGCCGAAATACTCCAACGTATCGCTTTGTTAGACACGGTTCAGCCCAGTGCTATGGATGAGTTAGAGCAAGTCATGCGCAAGCAGTTTTCAAACAGTTCTAGTGCCAAGTCTTCAAGCTTTGGTGGCATAAAAGCGGCGGCAAAAATCATGAATTTCACCAAGGTTGATATGGAGGGCAAGCTGCTCGAGGGTGTGACGGCTATCGACGCAGAGCTCGCATTGAAAATACAAGACAATATGTTCACGTTCGCCAACTTGTCGGCTCTTGAGAATCGCAGTATTCAAGTATTGATGAGAAATGTTGATTCTGACGAGTTGATGGTGGCGCTAAAAGGTGCTGACGAGTTGGTCAAAGACAAGTTTATGGACAATATGTCTCAGCGCGCCAAGGTGATGTTCTTGGATGAGATGGAGGCGAAAGGACCTATCCGGATAACAGATGTGGAAGAGGCCCAGAAAAATATCATGCGTCTGGCGCGTAAGTTATCGGATGCCGGTGAGTTAGTGTTATCGGGAAGAGGTGATGACTTTGTCTAGTGGTGCTGATGTCTCCTGGCGGCTAAACGATTTGCTCGTCGCCGGGCAAAAAGCCCGCTATCTGGCAACCAAAGTGGCTGATTCTTCGGGTCAGGCGGGGTCAGAACCGGCCGGAGAGTTTTCGCTGTGGGCCCCTCGTGTCATTCAACTAATTGAACGGGAGCAAACTTTAGCTGAGGCGGATGACCTGTCGGGGTCGAAGGAAGAAACCGAAGGTAATGATGAGGCAGTTGAACGCAAGTCGAGAGAAGATCTTGAAGCTCAATTGGCATTAGCCGAACAGGAACTGGAAAAAAGCCTGGCGGAGTCTTACGAGTCAGGTCGGGTCGCTGGCGAAAAACAAGTGACAGAGCGAGTTCAGCAACACGAGGCTGCCTTGCTGGCCATTATTGCTGGGATGCAAAAATCTCAGGGTAATATGAGTGACTTTTTTGAGCCGTTGACGCGGCTGGCCTTGCATCTGGCTGAGGAGTTAGTTCGTGGCGAATTAACCCTGTCGAATACAGCTATCGAACGATTAGTTAAATCAGCCATCGACTCCATTGAATTAAGTGGCGAAGGTCCGATTGTAGCCAGCTTAAACGCCGCTGATATCGAGATGCTGGATCAGGAATTCAAGGAACGTTATGCCCACGTCGAATTCGTGAAAGATCATCACCTCGCGCCCGGTTCAGTTCGCGTGACCATGGATGCAACGTCTATAGAAGACTTTGTCGAAGAGCGATTACAGGAACTGGCCGACCAGGTGTTGGGGCTCGGGCAGAACAGGGTACAAAGAGCCGCAGAACGGGGCCGTAAATCGGCGCCAGTAGAAATAGATGGCGGTTCGGTTTCTGATGAGCATGCGAAGTTTGAGGCTGAGTCAGATATTGCTGATATTAATGTTGATGTTGATGTTGATGTTGATGTTGATAGTGATGTTGATGTTGATGTTGAAGCGATGGATAAGCGCGCTGAACAGGTATCGGTTGATAGTATGGCTGAGTTAGATGCCGGAGCTAAGCCAAACGATGACGCTCCCCTCGGGGACCCGCCCAGTGAGTAGCCTATTTGACAAAACCGTTGATGAGAAGTTGCAGCGAGCCAAGCTAACTGTGCCGCGCACCAGTGGTCGACTCGTTAGAATCGCCGGCATGACGATTGAAGCCGTTGGCGTGCTTGCACCAGTTGGCGCCACTTGTCGAATAGAAGGCGCGCAAGCGGGTGAAAATGTTGAAGCCGAGGTGGTAGGGTTTAATAACGATATTTTATATCTGATGCCCTATGAAACCACGGATGGCATCGCGCCAGGCGCGAAGGTAACTGTCGTTAGCCGACATGGTAAAGGCCGCATCGGTGAGGCGCTGCTAGGTCGTGTTATCGACGGGCTCGGTGAGCCAATTGATGGGCTAGGGCCGATTGAATACACCGATACTTGTAGTCTTGAAGGTTTCCCGGTGAACCCGATGGAAAGAGGCCCTATCGAAGTGCCTTTAGATACGGGCATAAAAGCGATTAACAATTGCCTAACCCTGGGACGCGGTCAGCGCATTGGTTTGATTGCTGGTTCCGGGGTAGGTAAGAGTGTTCTTCTAGGCATGCTAACGCGCAATACGGTGGCGGATGTTGTGGTGATCGGGCTCATTGGTGAGCGTGGTCGTGAGGTGCAAGAGTTCGTGACGAAAACCTTGGGGCGAGCAGGATTACGAAAGTCAGTGGTGATCGCCGCGCCCGCTAATCAATCACCTGTTGTGCGACTTAAAG
>Ga0115546_1002239_pt1 | contig 11247 bp, 13 predicted proteins | sample COGITO_mtgs_1004_FD_87186 | JGI IMG/M metagenome (GOLD analysis project Ga0115546, IMG submission 87186) | Pelagic marine microbial communities from North Sea - COGITO_mtgs_100413 | ecosystem: Environmental > Aquatic > Marine > Epipelagic | place: Germany:Helgoland, sampling site Kabeltonne...
CCGGACAGATGTTTGATACTGCTTATGATTTAGCGATGGCAGTCAAAGCCAGTGTTGAGCATCGATATAAATCAAACGAGTATTTGATAGAACGTTTTATATTTAATTCACCCTAGCTACTTACCTAGATGAACGCCGTTTGCTTTAGCATTGCGGATGCCATCCATTTGCCGTTCAGCGCGAATCTCAGTCTCAAACTGTGCGATCGCGCCGAGCATATTAAACAGCAGTCGGCCCGTTGCATCGCTCGTATCAATGCTCTGGTCAATTACCTTCAGATTGACGCCCTTCTCCTGAAGCTGTTCAGCCACCTGACAGAGATGCAGCGTAGACCGCGCCAGCCTATCGAGCCGAGTCACCACCAGCGTATCCCCCTCGCGGACATATTCAAGGCAAGCCTTTAGCCGTGGCCGAGTGCTAGAAGTGCCCGTTTTCTTCTCCCTGAACACCTTGTCGCAGTCCTTGAGCTTATCGAGCTGTACATCGAGACTTTGACCGACCGAACTCACTCTGGCATAGCCAACTGTAGCCATGACCTACCTCAAATGTCTCTATATATCCTAGACCTTTTGAGAACACTATTGTGAGACATCAATTGAGACACGGTTTTGCATATGTCTCAAAAGGTCTAAGTTTTGAGACTATAAATCCATGAGAATCCGTGAGTCCTCATAAGTTATTTTGACCTATTTTCTGTTGTTTCCCAAGTGAAGGAAATGCTGTAAAAACTTTATATTAAGACCATATCTCAATCATAGAACCGTGAGTGCAGCGCAGTGTAAAGCTCATCATCGTAATCGCTTCTCAACTGCTCCAGCAATACCTCCGATGATGATACCAAACGGCAAAATTAAAGGAAAGTATACAGTTGTTTGGGCTATTGCTGAAATAGTTGTCACTCCTATCACCCAATACATTGATCTTCTACTCGGTTGACCATATATTAAGCCACTTACAAGGCCAGAGAGAGCACCGTATATCAAACTTGCCGGTATAACATATCCAGTAAACAGAGTTGGAATAGTGACCAAGAAACCAGCCATAGCGCCAACAAGACCCCACTTAACTCTATCAGGGAAAAAACCAGTGCTATTATGATCGTGAGATCGCTGTGATGTGAGGGGGAGATCAGGGGGGACTTGTTCTTGAGCAAAGAGAGGGGGCTGCTCAAGCAATTCAATATCTTCTCTTGTAGCTCTTACATCCTCAAGTATTTTCGATGTATCATCAATACGATTTCCAGCTTCAATCTCTTCTTTTTGAAATTCCCGCTCAGAACTCTGTATTTTTTGTTGATGATTGAGAGCTTCGTCCTCACGCTTCCGTGCGATTTGATTGGAAAATTCTCTCTCAATCGACGATACATCTTCTTGCCTTAACCCCAAAATTTCTCGTAGATCCTGTAGTTCAGATTGCACCCGAGCGCTCAGGGGATATTTATGCTCAATTGCGACCAAAAACATCTGACGATAGCGTTGTAAGTTCTCCAAACGCTCTTGATACGGTTTCAGAACATCCGCTTCAATTTCTTTAGCGACTTCTAGCGGTATCGCTAACTGACTTTGTCGTTGCTCCAAGATTTCTCGTCCAATTGAAGAAATTTGACCATGACTGGCATATTTCTCAACCTGCCTGCGGTAACTCAATTGAGGATCTGTAACTTTTGCCTTCGCCAATACGATGTCAAAGCCCATGTCCTTTAGTGTGATAAGTTTCGGCGTTATATTTGGGGCAGTTTCCTGCACCTTGCTAGTGGCATAGTCATGCAATTCTCTCATCGAGATTTTGCCGTCCTCGTTATGATCTCCCGCCCCCGTTTCAATCCCTTCAATAAGATATCGAGTGTATAGAGACAGCTCTGATCCCTGCTGCTCAAAAGAGTATTGTGTTGAACTAGAGGAAGCGAGTACTACCCGCCCCTCTGAACCTAGTTGGCTTTTTAGGTCAACCGACCCGTCATCTTTAGTTTTTAATGCTGGGTCAAATGCACCACTAAAACAGCAATCCAGAATCAAGACCTGCCGTTTGGCACGACTATTATTCATGACATCATGAATAAACCGCGCAGGGACAGCTGTGGAACGAATCAAATTACCCTTCTGACTTTTGCTAGTGATCCGACTAGCAAAGTACAGGTTATTTCCGTCATCCTTAATACCATGACCAGAAAAAAACAGCAGCACAAAATCGTCCTTATGCCGATCTGAGAATAGCGTCTCAACTTCATATTGCATAACTTGACAGTCAGGATTCGTAAGGATTTTCACCTCATCGAACTCGCCCATATCTGAGTCAGACAAGACTTTTTTCAGAGCTGCAACATCCTTTACTGCGGCAGGAAGTGGATCTAATCCTGGCTCGTATTCGCTGACCCCAATCAGCAAAGCAACTTTTGCCATGTTTCTCTACCTATACCTATACTGCTACAAAGTCCTGGGCAGCTTGAATCGCAGATTTCAGCTCTTCTCGACTATGAGCCTTTACAGTCAGCTTTTTACCATTAGCTTCTACAGAAAGCTCAATTGCTTTCCCACCAAGACGATCACCTAGAAACTTCATAACGCTTTGAGCATTTTGGGTACTGATTTCAGCCGTCAGCAATCCTATTAACATGCCACCTATCGACTTGTTTCCTTCAGGCGGTGCAGGATCTAGCACACGAGAAACAGACTCTAATTCATCCATCTGTTTCAACTCAGCCATGAGCCGTTGCGCTTGCTCATCCCGCTCTTCTGAATCGAGTTCCGGATCGTTGAACTTGATTGTAAGTGTTACCCCAGAGGCATTAGTCATAATATTTTTAGCAGCTTTCCTTCGATTTACATAACTATTTCAGCTCACGGTTCGCTCATTTATTCTAGTGGTTCCAAGAAATACAAAGACACTACATATAGCGTAAAGCTGGTCTATTTTTTCAATTGACTAATTGGTTAGGAGAAAAGAGGTATAAAACTCACAGCCTTACTTATTTGTCAATAGTCTTGAAACCCATTGCCTTTGTCGTATTTTTAGAACTCAAATTATTTTGAGCGGACCGTGAGTTTCAGGGATATCGGACGAAAATAAACATAGCCTCTATAAATTCAGATTTAGCGTTTAAAGATCAACGTAAAATTTTACTTTAGCCAACGGTTAGCTTTATTTACGCGCAGTAAGTAGGTTCTATACTTTACTTCATTATGCGATGGCTTATGCTTATGCCTACGTCGATGTAGCAAATCAGCATGTAATAAGGTGTGAGTAGTTATAGACACTGTTGGCAAACCCTAATACAGTACGTTTGATCGTTCCGAAAATCTTCGTTTTTGGCACTTCTGCTTTATTCCCGATCATAAGGTAGAAAACGCAGGTACACTCTACCTTTGCGGCTTCATAGCGTGTTTCATAAGCGATGTCTGCTACGAGTTTTGAGACAATTCGATCGCTCCGAAATTCTTGGTTTAAAGCACACCCTACGGGCTATATCTATCTATCGAAAAGGAAGGACCTGTCTGCTCTACGCTATTCAAGCTGTGAGATCGCGCGTCAATACTTCATCCTATCTAGTTGCTTTGTGCCTGTCTCGCCAACCTCCTTAATTACCGCTACGTGCTCTTTTCAGGAGTGTCGTAATCTTAAAAGAAAAGGTCACGACACTCCTGAAAGGAGCTATGAGGTTTGTCCCTATCCAAGTTACGATGTGACAGTCCTTTGGACGCAGCCCCTGCCATCCCGATAGGTGAAACTCAGCCCATGCTGCCTTCTATGACAGTGAACCGCTCCTTCATCCAGGCGCTAATAGCGGCAGAAGCCCCCTGTTGTGGACTAGGACTGGTCGAAGTAGACCAAAAAAAGAGCGGATTCGTTGCCATGCGTCCTGGCGAAGTCATTCCTGAAGCTTCCCAGAGCTTAGGCTTCAACTTTGGCCACTCGCTGTACGGTGGCAGTCAGTTTGAGGTTGTTCACTTCGCCTTCGAGTTTTATGGATTCAAGCGATACCACACCCTCGTGAACCCGAGTAATCCGCTAGTTCAGGTCGTCCTCAAGACCATGCTAGAGAACCGCGATTACTTCTTCTTCTCGATAGAAGAGAACAGCGGCAGCGTCACCACCTTCAGGAATGAGATCAATGATGAAGTGATGGCCAGCTTTCACCAAGACTGGTCACGAATCGAATCGTCTACCACAACGAAGCGGCAGTACCACCAAGCAGTTTCCAGCTTTATTAAAGACGACACCTATCCTCCTGGTAGCTTGATGCACTGGCTAGAGCTAGATAATCTGAGCTACCTCGACTTGAGGATAGACCGTTTAGATCTAACGCCTGCATCTGGCTGACCTCTTTCGATCAAACAGGGATGCATCAGCAGAACCTACCGTTATGAGCAGCCTTCTCCAGCTGCGATCATGGGTCTCTCGCTTGTCGTAAGATAAGCCATAACCAATACGACAAGGTGCCCGATGGATGCAGAGCTGGCCGAAGTCCTCGACCTCCTGGGTCTAGCCGAACACTACATTCAAACGATAGGCGAAGTCGCTGCGCCGACGACCGTCGTCGAAGTCGTCCCGCACAGTAAGTCAGGAAAGCGCTACGCCCGAAAACGCACTACCCCTCATACGCTAAAAATTTCTAAACATAAAAAGCAGATAGACCTCTAACACTTAAATATAGTCTGAGCATTTAATCACTGTTCTCGTAGAACCAGCGAAGCATATGCGCTCAGCCATGCACTCCTATAGATTGTAACTGTTCGACAGCATCCGCTTTCAGAATCGGGTCATTTGATGCTGCCTATTCTCGAAGTTTTGCAAGCTGTTTCAAGGCCTCTGCCTTCAGTACCGGGTCGCCAGACTCTATCCAGCCCTGTAACTTGGCACGGTGCTGCGCCATGGCCGCAGATCGTTTCTCTTCAAGGTGCGCTGCTTTCCGTGATCGCGCTGCTTCGTCTCTATGGGCCTTGCCAATGGCCAAGAATTCTTTGACCTGGCGCAAGATTTTAGGTGACGGCTGCGGTGGCCAGACCTCCACATGCACAGCATTACCGCCCGGCTCTTGTAAGGGCGGACTAGTTAGAGGGCCTGATGACCTGTGATCATTGCAGGTTAAGCGATTACCCCCTGCGCCCCCTAATAAGTTTGGGCCATAGGGGGTAAGGGCTGCGCCCTCAGCGCAAAGCCCTGCCTCCCTGCCCTTAAAAAGAGGGGGGTGCGGGGGGATTTCCACAGGGGTATTGGCTGTTTTCTCATGGGCCGAAGATTGATTGTTGATCTCGCCCGTTGTCAGTGGTTTCGATAATTGCTGCGATAGGTGATCAGGGTGCCATAGATCTTTATGGGCATAGATTGTTCTGCCACTGATACCGGCAGCGCAGAGGGCTTTATACCTTGCCGTAATACCTTCCGGCCATTTGTCCTCTCGGAATAACGCTACTGCGGCTGCCCGAATACGGTCTCTTGCCGCTAAGCGTTGCTGGTCATTCCAGCTAAGGCCACCATTATTCTTCTTAGGAGCTTTGCCGTTTCTATAGGGGTAATAGCGGCTGTCTTTTTCAACCTGCTTCGCCCAGTCTCTGGCCCTTTTCTCAATCTCATGTTGATGACCGCAAAACTCGGTGTATCCCGGCAGGGATTTTGCAATACGAACAATGTCGGTAACCAACTCTTCGCTGGTTAATGGTGCTGGTGCGTACAGCACATGGCCGAAGACATAAGATCTCAGCGCGATACGGCCTAGCAACTCGTTGGTCTGGCCTTTGCCACTCCAGCCAGGTTCAATGTCGGCGTGTAGGTCATTGAGGAACTTCTCGGCTTTGTTAGAAACCTGATATGCGTTGCGCTTCGCTTCTTTAATCGTTTGAGCGAGCGTTTGCTCACAGATGTCGTTCCGCTGTATGGCCTGTTGCCATTGACGAGTGAACATTTGCTCACCATGAGTGGCACTGGCCACTAAGGGAGACAGTTCCTCATTCAGCAGGTAGCTGCCCTGTTGCAATGGCAAACGGTGACCGTTGAACAATGTGGGTTGCTCACTGTATGACTTACGGTTGGGAAAAACTTCCAACCAGCCAGCCATGATCTTGAATCCAGCATTCTCTAATAAAGCCGCGATGGCGATGGCGATCTGCCAAGAGGGCAGTTCAAGGTCGAACGGAAAGTAGATGTGAATGCCACCATTTCGGGAGCTGGTAATAACAATGTGCTCGACTAGCCCCAAAGGTTCTAACGCCGCGCAGATTCTTTTAACAGCTAGCGGATCGCGGCGAGGGCTGTATGGGCTACCAGCATCAATATCCAGCACTGCGTATCGAGTTTTTGGCCCCATGCGAACGCCGTATAAGTAGCTGCCCTGTAGGATGAGCCGATCGTTTAACGGGTGACGGGATTCCGTTTGCCAGTCGGGCTTGTCGCCTGGGTTTGGGTGGGGAGCAAAAAGATAATCAAAGCGGTGGGGCCATAGATTAAGAAACGGGTTGTCACGCTCGGTGACAGAACCAAATCCCGTTGCCTTGTTCTTTCTGGCCGACCGCTGTTTAGCGATGGCTGCCATAAGTCTCTAGGGTGGTGTGGAACAACCCACCAGCTGAAGAGACTTTTGACAAAACTTTAAAAATTACATGCTCAGTAACTTGCACAAATAGCTAAGCATGATTTAAAATTGCAAACGAGCTCTGTGGACGGACTAACTCTGGCTGCGAAACCTTCTCGTTAGCGTCGTCCCAACTGGTGGTCAAACATCAATCAAGAATCCCTGCGTCCTGTCAGACGTGGGGATTCGGCTTTTTTAAGGGATCATGAGTACACCTGAACGCATCAGTAAATCTAAGTAGAAATTTTACGCTTTTTTCGGGCAGAGTGCTAATAGGGCGTTTAGAGCTATGTTTTCAATGCCTGACACGGACAGACTTATTGATCGTTGCCGTAAGTTTTACCCTAATGTTTACACAGTCATATTTGGGCGTTAGAGCGTTATTCTCAGCGCTTAACTTTTCAACTCCTCATCGGAAGGGGCTGGTATGACACCGGCCATAATGCGCCTGAATAACTGCTGAGCTTTCTCCTTGGCGTCTTCGCCGTGTCTTGCTGCTGCCTCATAAAAGCGATCGCCTGTAGCCCTAATAGCGGCTTCAGCAATGGCGGGTGTGCGGTGGCCGCTGCTAATGGTATCGATGGCAGCAGCGATGGGACTGCCATGTTGTAAAAGACACAGCTCTTTCAACCTGGCCCACTCATCCCGTGTGGTATCAGGATAGTGCTCTAGGCGTTGGGCGTACTGACGGCATAGCCAACGCTCATTATTGTCCACTGTCCAGGTTTTGAGGCCATCAGGTTCATTGAGCAGCAGTTTGCCGATCTCTGCGATGGTATCAGGGTTTTCAAGAGAGCCGCTCAGCGGAAAAGCGTTTTGCGGGGTTAGAGTTTGTGGCCCGGAGGAGGTTGCAACCATTATTTAGCGTGAGAGATAGGGTTTACTCGTTCAATTTAGTCAGCCTTATCGCTGTATGTCTGATCGTCAGGATTAAGACTCGGTGCTGTTCCCGGTTTTGGCAGATGGCCTAAAAACCGCGCTTCCGTCATAGTATCGGGCTGCGCTTTAGCCCATTTGATATCCGATGCTTCGTAAGGAGCTTGCCGCTTGGTCACCAGCGTATAGGCTTGACCAAAACTCAGCTCGTGCTCGTCTCCAAAGTCCAATAGGCGCTGACGGTAACTATTGAGCCACCGGCTGAAATGCCCACGCATAGAAGTGGCGGCAAATGCTTCTGGTGAAATGATGTTACCGCCGAGATTAATGGCCATGGTTACCCACTTACTTAGCTGTACATCATCCGGCAACTCATAAGGGGCATCGCCGGGAAGCTCCTCTGGAGAAGACGGCAGCGCGTTGGGAAACTTTTTTTCCAAACATAGCTTGATGAGATGTGCCGCCAGGGAGCCGCGATTATTGCCTAACTCATCTGCCCACTGACTAAGCAATGCTTCATATGCCTCCTCAAGATTGATACTGAATTTTGCCATAACCACATATCTGCCAATTGGCTTCATTGTAAGGGTCATGAGCACCTATATATCATCTTAGTTCTAAATAGATTCTTTGTCAGTGTTGACAGATTCTAAATGTCTGATCTACTGTAAGGGTGTTGGATAAAAAACGGTTGATTCTCACCGCTTTTGCACCACCCTTATCCCAAGCTTCACCCATGAAAATAGATCGTCGCGTGCCGCTATCGGCTGCTACTTATCAGGCAGCATTGGATAGAGCGGGAGAGTTGTCCTTGTCGGAATTTGTCAACACTGTGCTGATCCAGGTCTTACAACCGATCACCCTTCCTGTTTCTGTCGCAACCGACAAGCAGCCACCCGAAGACACTTCTTCATTCAACAGCTAAGTCTCATGGTTTTGAAGATTAAAGACTACCGGGCGCACGGCTTATAAAATGCCATCCTTACGTGTGGCAAGCCCACTGCAAACTTTTAAAGCAGTCACGCTGATAGTCCTAAAGCCTGACATTGAGAGGCTTTAGCGTATGTCAATACCAACGCTTTCAACAATGCCGACAAGACCATCATCATCGCCGCTCTCTTCACCGACAGCATCAATATGACAACTATCCCTGATTCACTGCCCTTTTACCCATCCTTTGAAAATATGGCACGTTTAACCATTAACAATTCTGTTAAGAGACCAGGAAGATATATCAGATGGGGCTTAACGGCTCTGCTAGCCGGTACCGCCACTGGTATTGGCTGGATTGCGATAGAGTCCTCATCCCGATCTGTATCTGTCGCCAACGCCCCTTCCCTGCTGGAGAGTTCAACAGTTCTGCCACCGCTTGACCTAACTCTTTCGCAAGAACCATCAGTCCTTGAGCCTGCTTTGAGTTCAACGGCTGATTCGAAAACAGTGGGTACCGCTGAAAGCTATAACGCAGCAGGCGTTCTGGTCATGCAAACCGGTGTACATATCAGTAAAACCCAGGCCGAGCAGGGATTAGATGATGGCAGCGGCCTCACCTATCCTTGTGTGTTTATCGGCGATCCGACTGTCTGTCAGCGGAAGCTGACGGCCACAGATGCCGTAAGCGAGCAGGAGTAGAGCTGATTATGTTCTTCCTTAAATCGCTGTTTAATGGCGCGATCATTCTGACTATGTTTTCTGGTGGGTTTTACGTTCGTCATCAGTTAGACCCGGCGTTTGAAGCGGTAGAGCGCTTTGGAGAAACACGCCAAAATGCAGCAACTCTTTGGCCTTTTTAAGCTTCACTGATATGCCTTCCTGACCATCGGCTGACAGCCTTCACCAATGCCAAATCCATCAGCTAGCGGTTATGAACAACAACTTCCCCACCCGAAAATTAGCGGCTAAAGTTGCCGCTACGGTTACGACAGCAAACGATGATACTGGTTCAGCCGATGGCACAGATAGTTCTATACCAGCGGGTGCCACTAACGCTGTGTCCCTGGATGGCCTAAAGCAGCATCTGGATATAACAGGGTTGCTCAGGCATGTTTCAGGGTTGCAGCAGCGCCTTATGGAGCTGGATACGGACATCGGCACAGTACGGAGCACCACCAAATCCACTGGAACACGCCTTGTTGCCCAGATTGAAGATGCCAAAGAACAGCTCAGGGTTCTGGACGTACAGCTAGAAGGCGTTGCTAAATCGCTAGTCCCCATTCGTGAGGATGTGGCCATGCAGCACCAGGCTAGCCAAAGCAATCAGCGCAACATGGCTGTTCTTGCCGGTGAGCTGGAGGCGTTGAACGCCTCTATGGAAAGCTCAAAACTCACCTTGCAACAATTCAATCGTAAGTTCGACAGTCTGACCGTTGCCGTTGACGGTATCAGCAAGCGGCATTTTAGCGTTCTGACCTTGGCAGTCGCCTTTGTTGTTGGTTCAGTCTCTATTGCCATGGTGATCATGGGCATTGGTCGGTTGAGCAAGGTGCCGAATGCCGAACGGTTGGATGTCATCGAGCAATACGTGATTCAGCACCAGCAACAGCTGGAACGCTTTCCCTAACGCTCTACCAGCTTTCTATCAGGTATTTCTCATGGCCAGAGGCCCACCATTAGCGCTGCTTGTTTTACGGTTTTTGTTCTTTTTTACTTAATTGAAGTTGAGAATATCCTATGGCTTTTAAGCCTTCCCGAAGTTTTCGATCACAGTTATCCGTTAATGGTGTTATCGATAATGAACGCACCAATCCTCGCAACCTGGACAGCATTAAACTCCCTTCTGGGCTGACCATTAGCGGCGACTATACACAATTTGACCAGGCAAGCGCTGACATCCGGGTGGATGAGCTAATCGCTTTTCAAGAGGTGTGCGTCCACGGTACCCGCGTTGCCAAAGAAGAAACCAAGACCCTCAAAGAGTACAAGAAGTTGATGATCGCTCTGCAATCCTTGGCGCAGCAGTGCTATGAGACGGAATCCGCAGCGGCGGAAGCGGAAGTCACTATCCGCACGTTGTCTCACAAACTGGTACACATCAAGCGTCAGCTGGCCAGCGCTCACGCGGCGGACGTTGAGCAAGTCAACGTCGAGTTTGCCAGCTTTGAACATACGTTGTCGGAAAAACTGCGTGATCAGACCAACACTGCTAGCCGTGGTACCAACTACGGAGCCAGCTATCGAGGGGCGATGGCGAACGCCAAAGTTGCCGTTCTAAATTAACGACGCTTGTCAGCGTTGAGCCGTTAGCTCACCTATTGTCTACCCACGGTCGGGGGCATAGCCCCCGAGACTCCCTATGCATCCTCTGTCGATTCATGCGATCACCGCTAGAGTAGCCCGCTATATCTGTTTGGGTGCCGCAACCACGGCGCTGACCCATTTAGCCGTATTGGTGCCTGTTCTCCGTTGGGCATTTGTCATGGCTGCTGTTGTCGGTATCGGCTGGATTACCATTATCGCCCTCAGTTATTGGGCAGCGCATACGCGGCACCCGGTGGCCTGGTTTGAACATACCGGCGATTTTATCGACGTTGTCGGCCCCACCGCTGCCATGGCGATCGCTGTATTCGCCGGTTTGTTACTGGGCGCTCCCCTCCCGTTACTGATTCTCTAACGACTTTCCCAACAGATACCGCGTTGTTCCAGCAAGAATTCGGGCGACTATCAGGCAACCGTCTTATGAACTCAGCCAACTCCTCTGATCTACCAACAGACCCTCACACAATGCCTTCAAATCCTTATTTTTGCTGGGCTCTACCCGTGTTGCAGCACCTGTGGACGCAGGCCCCGAAGCGCGGCTTGACCTACTA
>Ga0115546_1002242_pt1 | contig 11240 bp, 9 predicted proteins | sample COGITO_mtgs_1004_FD_87186 | JGI IMG/M metagenome (GOLD analysis project Ga0115546, IMG submission 87186) | Pelagic marine microbial communities from North Sea - COGITO_mtgs_100413 | ecosystem: Environmental > Aquatic > Marine > Epipelagic | place: Germany:Helgoland, sampling site Kabeltonne...
ATCGTCGGCGATGGTGGTGATATCAACGTTGTTGGCGCGCGCAAAGGCGAGGGCCGCAAAGCCTTTGAACTCTTGCAGACGTTCGTCTTGGACCAAGGGCGTATCCGGCCAGCGCAGCTAGCCTTCGCTGCAGGCGCAAGTAGCTCAAGCCCGTCACCCCAGCGGACATCCAGTAAGCTGCCGAAGAATTTCGATCCGACCGGATGGTTCAGTTACCGGGCAATTTCATACCTCCACTGACAGGTTGAGCGCCCACTTTTGACATCCAAGTTTTTGCGTATTCGGAAAGTGGGCCATTGCCGGAGCGATAGTTCTGTCGCCGCTTCGATGCGTGGAGTTGTGATGCCGGGGCTGAGGCAAGTAGTGCTGCACCTTCGCTCGTGCCTGTGGTCCCGCCCGATGCCTCAACCGCGCAGTTCGTCGCAGTCGCCAGCATTGAGCAGTAGCTTAAGTTTCCAGCAAAGGGCCCTTCGATGATGATGGTGCCCCTGTGCCCTGTCAGAGCAAGGCACTCGGCCGTCATAAGGGCCAGATAGAAGCCGATTGCGACTGTGCGCTCTCTGCTGCCGTGGGATGGCTCAGCCCCAAGCCATTCGGCATGACGGTTTTGAAAGGGCCCGCTCTCTGTGATGATCGACGGCAAGAGCATCGGACCGTTTTGCGCCACATGCATGATATCGGCTTGGGTGTAGTCCGCAGCATCACCCCTCAGGATCGTGTCATACTCCCGCCCGCCCATGAACCGCGCGGATGGCACGGGATGGCCCAAGGCGTTGACGTTGATGAGTGTGTCGCGCGTGGAATCCAGTTGTATAGGGTGCCCACTCATGCTCATCGCGATGACCCAGGTGCCGGTTGAGACCACGGAAAAGGGTCCTGTTTGATGCAAGACATGCGGCAGTAGCGACGCATTGGAATCGTGGATACCACAATAGACGGGCGTTGTCGGATCAAGGCTGGTTTGCGCGGCAATACCCGGCAAAATCATCCCAAGGACGTCCGAGCATTTGCGCGGGGTGCCGATTAGTTCGGCAATATCCAAGCTTTTGACCAATTTTGAAAATGCGTTCGTGTGCGGGTTCCACAGATCGGTGTGACAGCCAAGCGAGCTTACGTCACAGGCGTAGGCTCCTGTTAGCCTGTAGCCCCAGTATTGCGGATATGTGACCACGGCAGCTGTCCGGCCCCGCAACTTGGGGTCTACCTCGAATTGCCAATGAAGTTGCGCGCCAAGGTTCAGGCCCATGGGCAAGCGTGGTGCGCCAGTTTCTTCAAACGGTGGTCTGATGGCGTCATAAGCAGCGGCAATGGCATCCGGCCCTTCATGTTCGTAGTCAAGTATTGGCGCTGCGAGTTTACCATCTTGTCCTATCAAAGCTGCGCAGGCTCCGTGGGTCGTGATCGAGATCGCGTCGATGCCGTGGCTTTGTTGAAAACGAGCCAATGCACCAAGCAGGAAGTCCCAGATGTCATCCACATTGAAATGGGGCCAAGGCGGACCGGGCAGAACCGTGTTCGGACGCGTGACGACTGCCAGTTCCTTCAGCGTGTTCAAATCCACCAACGCGAGTTTGGCATTGGTCTTACCGATGTCGATTACGGCCACATGGGTCATGGCATGTGGAACACAGGAGTTAACGGCACCGCGACCGGTTCATTGTCCGGTTTCGTTTCCATAATGTCGGCCATGTGCGCCCACCATTTTTGCATGACAGCGTGTTCGGGCAGACGGTCCATGGTGTGATTGTCAGTGCGCCAAAGTACCCCGAACAGGATGCCCGTTTCTTCGTCCAGATGGATCGAATAGTCTGAAACGCCAGCGTCTTTCAGAAGCGTCACAAGTTCTGGCCAAATCTCATTATGTCGTTTTTTGTATTCGTCCCGATAACCTGGCGTCAGCTGCATCTTGAAAGCGTATTTTTCCATCAGCGCGTTCTCCACATGGTCCAAAGACGGGGCAGTGCGATCACGCCGATCAGCAAGCCGCCGATGACGATGGACATCACGATGCCCGGCACGTTCAGCAGGCCAAGTCCAAAGGTCACAAGACCCATAACAAAGGCCGCTATAACAACGCCGGGGATCGACCCAGATCCGCCAAGGATGTTGACGCCGCCAAGGACAACCATCGTGACGATTTCTAATTCCCACCCGGTAGCGATGGACGGACGCGTGGATCCAAGGCGCGAGGTTAGGCAGACAGCCGCGATGCCGGACATCAGGCCGGTCAGCAGGAACAGGATGAACTTCACGCGGCCGACACGGATGCCGGAAAAAAGGGCGCCCGTTGGGTTGTTACCGATCGCATAGACCGCGCGGCCAAAGTTGGTCATGTGCAGGATGACGCCGTAAATCAAAGCGATGATCGCGAACAGCACGAATTCAAACGAGATCACCCACCAGACGTAGCCTTGTCCGAAGAACGCGAAATCGGACGGATAGCCGCGATAGGCCTGATCGCCCAAAATGATGAAACTGATGCCGCGAAACAGCGACATGGTACCGATGGTCACCACGATGGACGGCAAGCCCAGGCCGGTTACCAAAATGCCGTTGAACGCGCCACACACCAGCCCCGTCGCAAGCCCGATTAGAACCAGCCCCTCGGCGCCCACGCCCATTTGCACCGCTGCCCCCATAGCGGTGGAGGCCAACGCGATGATGGAGGCCACGGACAGGTCAATCTCACCTGAGATGATCAGCAGTGCCATAGCAAAGGCGATCATCGCTTTCTCGGTGAAATTGTATGTTGCGTCGCTGAGGTTCCAGGCATTCAGGAAGTAGGGCGAGGCAAAGGAATTGGCCACAAAGATGCCAATCGCCACCAGCATTAGAAGGCTTTCCCAGCTTTTGAGTTTCCGTTCCAGCGGGGATTGTAGGCGGTCAGGGATGCTGCGCGTGTTCATGTGGCGTGCTCCGCTTTCTTGAGGATGATCCGGCCAGGTGTGCGGTTGGCCCGTGCGTTTACAATTACGGCGATGATGATCGCCCCGCCCGAAATGGCCATTTGTGAGAATGGGGAGATATTCACGACCGGCAGGGCGTTAGCGATGATGCCAAGGAACAACGCGCCCAGCAGGGCTCCAAACACGGTGCCGATGCCGCCCATGATCGACACGCCGCCGATCACACAAGCGGCAACCACGGTCAGCTCGAACCCAGCCGCAACGTCCACATAGGCCACGGCAAAGCGCGACACCCAAAGGTAGCCGGTTAGACCGGCTATCGCGCCTGAAATTGTGAATGCCCAGAACTGCGTTTTGCCCACGTTGATTCCTGCATAGGTCGCCGCGTGGGGGTTGCCGCCAGCGGCATAAAACGCGCGGCCCAGCGATGTCCGGGTCATGACAATGGTGAACAGAATCACGGTGGCAATGGCGATCCAGCTGAGGATGGGTAGGCCAAGCAAGTCCGCGCGCGGGACGGATTTGAAGCTGTCCGACATCTCATGACTATTGACCCATTTGCCCTCGGTCAGCAGGAAGATGATGCCGCGGAAAATAGTCATTGTGCCCAGCGTCACAACGATAGGAGGGATCGCCAGCTTCCAAACCAGAATACCGTTGAACATTCCCAGCAGGGTTCCAAAGCCCATGGCGATGAGCACGATGAAGATCACCGGCAGGCCGGGCGCAGCGATGTTGATCAGGGATACGACCATACCCGTCAGCGCCAGATTGGCCGCGACGGACAGATCAATGCATTTCGTCAGGATCACGATCATCTGACCAATGGCCAAGAGGATAAGTGGTGAGGTGTCGTTGAATACTGCCAATAGGTTTGACGGGACCACGAAAGCGGGAAACCGCCATGCGATGATGGCTAAAAGGAACGCGATCGCGACCATCAATAGCGCTTCGCGAGATGCGAGGAGTTTGGTCATGCGGTGGCCTCCATTATGCCTGCGGCATGGCTGACGAGCACTTCAGGGCTGATGTCATGTCGGTCGAGTTCAGCGGCGATCCTGCCTTCGCGCATGATGATCACGCGGTCCGACATACCGACGATTTCGGGGATTTCCGAGCTGACCATGATGACAGCCAACCCTTGAGCGGCCAGTTCTGCCATGAATTCATGAACAGCGGCTTTAGACCCGATGTCGATGCCTTTAGTCGGCTCATCGAGGATAATGACCTTGGGTTCGGTGGCGAGCCATTTGGCGATAACTACTTTTTGTTGGTTTCCGCCCGACAGGCTGCCCACATTGGTATCCAAGGAGGCCGCGCGCAGATCCAGCCGCTCGGTGTACTCCCGAGCCAGTTTGAATTCTTCCGCCAGTTTTAGAAAGCCGCGGCGAGAGGTTTGTTTCAGCGACGGCAGGGTTACGTTTTGGAAAATCGGCAGATCGACGATAGCGCCCTGTTTGCCGCGATCCTCGGGCACGTAGACAATGCCATGAGACACCGCATCGGCGGGGGAGCAGATGGTCACCTCGGCCCAATCCACACGTACCGTTCCGGCGGAGGGTTTCGTGGTCCCAAAGAGCGCCTGCATGAATTCTGACCGGCCCGCGCCCACAAGGCCGTAGAAGCCAAGGATTTCTCCACGTTTGAGGGAGAAGCCGATGTCGGCAAATTCGGTCGGGTGGTCGTAGCCTTCGACGGACAGGACCTCTTCGCCCAAATTACGGTCGCGTTCGGGGAAAATCTGATTGACATCGCGGCCAACCATCATCTTGACCAGTTCAGCCTCGGTCACATCCGCTATGGCCCCGTCGCCGACCATCTGGCCGTCGCGGAAGACGGTGAAATTGTCGGCGATGCGGAAAATCTCATCGAACTTGTGGCTGATGAATAGGATCGCCTTGCCTTGGGCCTTGAGGCCGTCGACCAGTTCATACAGCTCCTCAATCTCGGCGTGACTGAGAGCCGCGGTGGGTTCATCCATGATCACCACCCGCGCATCTACGGACAGAGCACGGGATATGGCGACAAGGTGTTTGTTGGCAGTGCCAAGCTCCTTAAGGATCGTACTTGGGTCGATTTTTACGCCAAGTCCGTCGAGGATTTCTTGCGCGCCCCTTTGCATGGCGCGTGTGTCGATCAGACCGAACCGGCCCTTGGGCGCGTGACCTAGAAAGATGTTCTCGGCAACGCTGAGTTCGTCAAACAACACGGTTTCCTGATGGATCGCGGTGACGCCTGCGTTTTCGGCGGATTGCGGTGTGGGGAATTGAACGGCCACGCCATCGATGCGGATTTCGCCTCCGTCGGGCTTGTAGATACCTGTCAACGTCTTCACTACCGTGGATTTGCCCGCTCCATTTTCACCCACCAGGGCAGTGACCTTGCCCGGATACAGATCAATGGACACCTCGGAAAGTGCGCGCACCCCGGGGAAGGTCTTTGTAACCTTTTCAAGGGACAAAATAGGGACGTCTGATGTGGACACGGCAGGCCTCATTTCCAGTCAGTTTCCGAATACAGGGAAAGGGGTGGTCTGGCGCGGGCATGCCGCGCCAGACCAAGGGAGGACATCAAAAGATGTCTTTGAAGTCGTCGATGTTGGAACTGTCGTAGGTGAAGGGATCGGCCATTGCGGCGCTGCTCGTTTCATCAAGAGAGACAGAGCCCATCCGGCCCATCGGAATTTCCCCACTTGGGTCGGTTCCGGTCGCCAGCGAGTGCGCAATCATCGTCGCCGAGTAGCCTAGATCGATCGGGTTCCAGATGGCGAAGCTCTTGGTGGCGCCGGATTCGACACAGCCCGCCATTTCGGACGGAAGGCCAAGACCCGTGACGTTGATCTCACCAATCTTGCCAGCGTCCGAGACCGCCTGACACGCAGCAAGAATACCAACGGTTGTCGGTGCAATGATTGCGCCAAGATCAGGGTAGGTTTGCATCAAGCCCTGCGCTTCGCGGTAAGACTTATCAGACAGGTCGTCACCATAGACGGTGGCGACCAGATCAATGCCGGGATAGTTTGGCAGCACTTCCTCTGCAGCCGCGATCCATGCGTTCTGGTTGGTGGATGTGGTCGTAGCTGACAGGATTGCCACCTCTCCACCATCTGGCATGTGGTCCGCGGCCAGCTTGAGGATCGTATTACCGATTAGAGGCGTGGACGACGGGTTCAAGTGCATCATGCGGCCTTCCTCAGCCACGCCGGAATCCCAGCTGATGACAGTGATGCCACGGTCCATGGCACGCTTGAGGGCTGGCACGACCGCATCGGGGTCGTTTGCGGAAATGGCGATCGCGTCAACACCTTGAGCGATCAGGCTGTTGATCACTTCGATCTGGCCTTCCGCGGTCGTGCTTGTTGGACCAGTGTAGATGATCTCAACATTTCCGAGCTCTGCAGCAGCCTCGTTGGCACCTTCTGCTGCAGCTTCAAAGAAGCCGATGCCAAGGGCCTTGACCACAAGCGCGATGCGCATGTCATCCTGCGCCATGGCCGTGGTGCCCATCAAGCCCGCAGCAACGCTAAGGCCTGTGACAAGTGAAGTAAAAGTACGACGTTTCATATTGGATCCTCCCTGAAAGTACGTCTGGTCGTTAAGCGGTTAAGAGGCCGCCTCATCCTCTACCTGTCCGGCGCCACTTTCGGCGACAATCAGGGTAATTTCTGCAGCTTCCAGCATGCTGGCGGCCGTGTCGGATATGCCTTCGTCCGTGATGACCGTGTCGATCCGCGACAGTGGGCACAGCAAGAGACTGGAGCGCTGTTCGAATTTGGAACTGTCCACGAGGACTACCAATTCATCCGCCTGGCCGATCAGTTTTTGTTCCGCCTGGATGAGCAATGGGTCCGCCTCCATCAGACCCAACGGCCCAATCCCTTGGGCCCCGATGAACATGCGTCGGGCATAGAAGTTGCGGGTCACATCGTTTTCGAAGGGCGACAGAATGATGTTTTGTTCGCGGTAGATCGCGCCACCCGACAACATGATCGTATTTTTGGAATGCTTGAGTAGGTGTTCTGCGATGGGAAAACTGTTGGTAAATACCTGACAGCGGCGTGAAGCCAGCGGGTGCACCATCTGAAACGTCGTGGTCCCGCCGTTGATGATTATTGGGTCACCATCTTCGCACAGACCCACGGCGGCGTGGGCAATCGCGCGTTTTTCGGGACTATGGAGCGCTTCGTTGACTGCGAAGGGCCGTCCGGCGAGCCCAACGAACTGTGGCGGCGTGATTGCTTCGGCGCCACCGCGGACACGACGCAGCTTCTTTTTCATGTGAAGGCTTGCGATGTCGCGGCGGATTGTGGCCTCTGACGCGCCGGTCAGCCTACAGAGGTCGCCGACGGTAACCACAGGTCTATCCTGTACGGCAGATAAAATGATTCTATGGCGTTCAGTCTCGTGCATTGCGTTCTCCCACAACCAACGTTGTGCAGATTCGTGCCAATGTCAATCATTTTCAATCATAAACGATCACTTTACGCCGCATTATGATTGAAAATGATTGTTATTGATTGACAACATGCCGGTAAACACGCAGAATAGAAATACATTCAGAGGGCGCGATCCTGCGTCTGCAGGGAGGAAAAAATGTTGAAAACCGCTGAAACGCAGTTGCTTGAAAACCGTTGGTCCGACGCGGATGCGGCGGGAAAAAGCGAATCGGAACTGCTACTCTATCGCTCCAACATCCTCGGTTCAGACAAGCGGGTGACCAATTACGGCGGCGGAAATACCTCTGCCAAAGTCATGGAAACGGACCCATTGACGGGCGATCAGGCTGAGGTTTTGTGGGTCAAAGGATCAGGCGGTGATATTGGGTCGATCAAAATGGACGGCTTTTCGACCCTATACATGGACAAGCTCCGTGCGCTGAAGGGCCTCTATCGTGGCGTGGACTTCGAGGACGAAATGGTGGGTTACCTGCCCCATTGTACGTTCAATCTGAACCCGCGCGCGGCCTCCATCGACACCCCCCTGCACGCATATGTGCCGCGCACCCATGTCGATCACGTCCATGCGGATGCGATTATTGCAATCGCCGCCTCGGCCAACTCTGAAGAGCTGACAAAACGCGTGTTCGGTGACCGGATCGGCTGGCTGCCTTGGAAAAAGCCAGGCTACGAACTGGGGCTTTGGCTGGAAAAGTTCTGCCTCGAAAACCCCGACGCCGACGGTGTTGTTCTGGCCAGCCACGGACTGTTCACATGGGGCGATACCGCCAAAGACTGTTATGATACGACCATAGACGTGATCAACGTCGCCACCGAATGGCTTGTGGCTGAGACTGGTGGTAAACCAGCTTTCGGCGGTGCAAAGCACGAAAGCCTCGACGCCGCCAGCCGCCGCGCAGTCGCCGCCCGCTTGATGCCTGCGATCCGTGGGTTTGTGAGCGTTAACCAGCACATGGTCGGCCATTTCAACGACAGCGATGCTGTGCTGGAGTTCGTGAACTCTCAGAATATGGAGCGCCTCGCAGCACTGGGCACCTCCTGCCCGGACCATTTCTTGCGAACTAAAATCCGGCCTTTGGTGATTGATTTCGACCCTGCGCAAAACAACATCGATGCGGTGCTGGAGGGGCTGCCCAAGCTGATCGCCGATTATCGTGACGATTACACCGCCTATTACGAGCGCTGCAAACACGACAACAGCCCAGCCCTGCGTGACCCCAATGCGGTGGTCTATCTGGTGCCCGGCGTGGGCATGATCACCTTTGCCAAGGATAAGGCCACGGCGCGGATCAGCGGCGAATTTTATGTTAACGCGATCAACGTAATGCGCGGCGCGTCAGCAGTCAGCGAATATCAAGGCCTGCCCGAGCAAGAGGCTTTCGACATCGAATACTGGCTTCTGGAAGAGGCCAAATTGCAGCGCATGCCCAAGCCCAAGGCGCTGGCAGGTCGTGTGGCGCTGGTGACGGGCGGTGCAGGCGGCATCGGGTCGGCCACCGCAGAACGCTACCTGCGCGAGGGTGCCTGTGTGATGGTGGCCGATATCAATGACGATGCGCTGGCCTCAACGCTGGACAATCTCACATCCCGGTTTGGCGCTGATGTGGTCCGGCAGGTCAACATGAACGTCACGGACGAGACAGCTGTGGCCTCTGCCTATTCCGAGATCGCGGTGGAATTCGGCGGTGTAGACATTCTAGTCTCAAACGCGGGCATCGCGTCTTCGGCACCGGTAGAGGAGACCAGCCTCGAGCTGTGGAACAAAACCATTGACATCCTCAGCACCGGGTATTTTCTCGTCAGCCGAGAGGCGTTCAAGACGATGCGTGTGCAGGATATGGGCGGCGCGATCATATTCGTAGCATCCAAAAACGGGCTGGCCGCATCACCAAACGCGTCTGCCTATTGCACCGCAAAAGCTTCTGAAATCCACCTCGCCCGCTGTCTGGCTTTGGAAGGCGCCGAGGTCGGCATTCGCGTGAACGTTGTGAACCCGGACGCCGTGCTGCGCGGGTCCAAGATTTGGGAAGGCGATTGGCTGGAACAGCGTGCTGGCACCTACGGTACCGACAAGGACGGGTTGGAGGAAATGTATCGCCAGCGATCCATGCTCAAACGCTCCGTCCTGCCAGAAGATATCGCCGAGGCTGCCTATTTCTTCGCCGCTGACACGTCGGCCAAATCCACTGGCAACATTATCAACGTTGACGCTGGCAACGTTCAGGCGTTTACGCGTTAGGGGTCTGATATGAGCTATGAAAGCGCAAAGGCGCAGTTCGCGGATTGGGGCATCGACACGGAAGCCGCCATCGAGCGCCTGAAAACCATTCCGATTTCCATGCATTGCTGGCAAGGCGATGACGTTGTCGGGTTTGAACAGAAGACTGGATCGTCTGGTGGCGGCATTCAAGCAACCGGCAACCACCCCGGCCGCGCCCGCACACCCGAAGAGCTGCGTGCCGACCTGGAGTTTGCCTACTCCATGATCCCAGGGAAGCACCGTCTGAACCTGCATGCGATGTATCTGGACACCGATAAGACTCCCGACCGTGACGAGATCGAATACAGGCATTTCTCCCCATGGGTCGATTGGGCCAAGGATCAGGGGCTGGGACTGGACTTCAACCCGACGTTTTTTGCCCATGCCAAAGCTGACGATAACCTGACGCTCTCGCACCCCGACCAGGGCATCCGCGATTTCTGGATCGAGCATGGGCGCCGTACCCGTGAGATTGCAGCGCAGATGGGAGCAGAGCTTGGCTCTGCCTGCATCAACAACATCTGGGTGCCTGATGGCTATAAGGACACGCCCGTAGATCGCATGGCAGCTCGTCGCCGTCTTGAAGCGTCCATTGATCAAATTATCGCCGCGCCCCAAGATCGCTCGCACATGCGCGATGCCGTCGAAAGCAAACTATTTGGCATCGGGGTAGAGGCTTGCACCGTCGGCAGCCACGAATTCTACATGGGCTATGCCATAAAGAACGACACGGTGCTGTGCCTTGATATGGGGCATTTCCATCCGACCGAAAATGTAGCTGACAAATTGAGTGCAGCGTCTCTTTTCGTCGATGAACTACTACTTCATGTGTCGCGCCCAATGCGTTGGGACAGTGACCATGTGATCCTACAAAACGATGATGTGCTGCAGATTGCACAGGAACTTGTGGCCTCTGATCTGCTTGACCGCACGTACATTGGCCTCGATTTCTTTGACGCAACCATCAGCCGGACAGCGGCTTGGGTTGTTGGTACGCGCAACATGCAAAAGGCTGTATTGCGAGCGCTCCTGATCCCGCTCGATCGCCTCCGGTCAGCAGAAGATGCTTTGGATTTTACTGGGAGGTTTGTTTTCACGGAAGAACTGAAAGACCTGCCGTATGGTCGTGTCTGGGATGAGTTTTGCACGCGGATGAATTGTCCATCGGGCCTGCATCTGATCGATCAACTTGAGCGATATCAGAGTGCAGTTTCAGGGCGTTGATCGAATGACCAGACCAGCACTGATCAAGCTTTGGCAATGTGTCGGTGCAACCAAGGTAGGTTAGTCGCTGCTCAATAAACGCTTTCGAATACTCGTTTCTGAGATGAATGTTGGCAATGCGGGCTGCGGTCGCCGCATTTATAGATGCCAGTTAACGGCAGCTCTGGACCACTGTTCGAAAGCCATTTTGGGACCAATCCCCTAACCAGACATCGTTGCGCCGCGCAGCATCGGTCGTTTTGGGCTCTTAGCAGTCATTCGCTGCACCTTACCCAAAGGTCCGCTAAGGCCTGATTGCTAAAGCAACTCCACAGCTTCACTCAATTGCTCAGAATTCACATCTATGTACCTCTGTGTCGTGGATATATGCGAATGCCCTGCAAGAGCTGCAAGC
>Ga0115546_1002247_pt1 | contig 11226 bp, 4 predicted proteins | sample COGITO_mtgs_1004_FD_87186 | JGI IMG/M metagenome (GOLD analysis project Ga0115546, IMG submission 87186) | Pelagic marine microbial communities from North Sea - COGITO_mtgs_100413 | ecosystem: Environmental > Aquatic > Marine > Epipelagic | place: Germany:Helgoland, sampling site Kabeltonne...
AAGAAGATACGGATAAAGTTATGAGAACTATTGCAGATGCTTACATAGAACAAGGCGAAGCTAGAGGTGTAGAGAAAGGTATAGAGAAAGGTATAGAGAAAGGTATAGAGAAAATTGCTACTAGAATGCTTCAACAAAAAACTGATCTTAAATTTATAGCGTCAGTAACTGGACTTTCATCCGATGAAGTACTTAAACTTCAGAGTAAAACACAAATTGCTAGTTAATTTTAATAGGGTATCCCTGCATAAAAGGAACAAATCTAACATGAGTAAATCGCTATAGGCTATAAATCAAAAGATGTTCGGAGGATTTTACCCCTCCAATTTTTGATATATAGCAACCCCCCTATTTTTTGCAAAAACGACACTTTTGAGGGTTCTCCCACTAGCCGCATAAATAAAATGGCTCCCAGAATATTTGTAGGATCACAAGCAAAAATCATCCATGTCTTTTGTTGCTTTGATATCTGCTTGGCGTTGTTGTTCTTGTTGCTGTTCTTGCTCTAATTGTTGCTGCTGTTTTTGTTCATGGTCAATTTTTTCTAGTGGCAAGAATTCGTGTTTTGTATTGTTTTTTACATGATTTAGATAATCATTTTTATTGTTGATGATGGTGGTATCAACCTTGATAGAACCATCTTTTTCCAATGATTGTAGCTGCTGATCTATTTTTGTGGCATGATGATTTACGCATGTTTTTTGTAAATTTTTGTAATAATCAAAAACGTTATCCTCTGCTTTTTCTAGGCCTTGAACAATATCATCTTTTGTAGCAAACTTGTGCATTACTGCATGTTCTATCACTGCATGTACTTTGCTCATTCCACCATCCTGTTCCAAATTATGAGCATTTTGTGCGGTTAAAATTAAGCTGTTATTATCACGGACTTCGCAAGCTTTTGATATCCCATAGAAATGATCTTTGAATAAGGTAACGTATGTATCTTGTTGTTTTTCTGATGCTTTTAATATTTTAGTCAGATCATTACTCTTAGCTACATCTTGTTTTTCTTGGACATGAGGCTTTAATAAATTATCAGCGTATTTGCTTACAGCAGCACCAGATAGTTTACTCATGTGGGGCTGCCTTTCTTCTAGAGACATTGATTTTAATTTAGATATCAATATGTCTTTGTCAAACTTGTGTCCTATTTTATCAAGCGCATCTATGTCTTTCTGATACCAACCTAAAACATAGTTACGCTTTTCTTCTATTGCTAATGCTAACTCTAGTGCTTTGGCTGCCTCTTCTCGTTCTTGCGTTGCAGAGTTGACAAGATCAGCTTTAGTGGTTTGATCGTTTTCTAGTCCAATGCGCCATTCTTTGCTGCTGACTTGTTTGTGCATATTGGAGGCTGCATGTTCTTTGTCGCTATCTGCGAACTGTTTTAGGTTTTGGGTTGCGATTTTGGCGGAGACTTGGATGTGCTTTGTATGAGCTTCCGTTAAGGATTGCTTGTTTAATACGGCCATCTGTAATACGGCCGTATTAGCAACTAGTTGATTCTCTAACGTTGTTTTTGCGTCTGGTGACTGATCTTGGGTATTTGTGACCTTTGCAAGACTCACATCATAAGTCCTTTGTAGGTCGTTATATTCACTTTGCAGAGTTCGGATATTATCTACAAACTCCTTTGGGTCGCCTTGCAAATTTATATTTTTGTTTGCAGCAATGGCAACTAAAGTTGCGTGATATGTTTTCTTGCAGAGATACTTGTCTTGATCGATTCTACCTTGCGCTTCTAGTATATCGATAGCACCTAGTGCTTGTTGGATATTTTCATCTGGTTGCATGGCAAGATTGGCTGTTATGGTTTTTTCCATTGTTATTGCGTTCTGTTTTAGCAATTCAGGTACGCTTTTGCCAGCTAGGTGCTTTGGTAATTTGTCTGCTAAATCCCATTTTTCTGGCAGGTTTAGGGAGCTTGTATCTATAGTCGATACTAAACCACTAAAGCCATTATGCTGATCAATTTGACTGCTGATACTATGCGCAGCTTCCTTACCTGGATTATCATTATCTGGCCAGATGGTGACCATCTTGTCCTTTAAAATCGACCAATTGACATTATTGACTCCTTGCGCTCCACCCATCCACGATATTACTGTGTGGTTTGGCAGTAGCCTCTGTGCCGCGTCCGCTGTTTTTTCACCCTCTACTATTAGTACTGGCTTATTTGGCTGCTGCGCTAGTTTTTCAGCGCGGTAAATTGGTTTGCAGCCATTATCACTAAAGCCTTTTAGCTTCCATCTGCTCTTATTCTTAGCCTCGTTGTGGCAATAGGCTACTGGCAATACTTGCTTCTTGCCGCTGGCGATTTCCTCAACACGCACAGCATAACCAAGTAGCTGATTATCCTTATTGCGGTATTCGTGTGTATGCGTTATTTTGCCGCCATTCTTTTTGATGAAGAATAAATCTTTATTTTGCTTGAAAGCAGCGTCGGATTCCGTCACTATACTTTTCGCTATCCATTCATCTTTGTTTTTGTTAACACGATTTACATTGTCATGGGTAGCATTCTTGTTATTTGCAATTGCCTGCGTATTGCTAAAGCCATTATTATCCTTCACAGTAGCTATTACACCTGCGTGTGAGGCCACTATCTCAAGTGCTTCAAACTTGCTACATGATCTTGCTTCCTCGACAAATGAGAATATATCACCTTTGCTGCCACTGGCACTAAAACGTTGCCAAAGACCAACTTTATCCCCTTGTAAAGACATATTCAGAGAGCCCACTTTAATACGAGATCCGCTCTTGATGACTTTATCAGTTGGATTGATATCATGCGCATAATTACGGAATATCTTCTCAGCAACGGATGCATTAACTGCCGATCTGACTTCGACAAATGTTAGGCTTGGTTGCTTGTTAAATTTCGACTGCTTCTGCTCGATTGTTTTAGTTTTGATTAATGATGTTTTTAGCTCATTAGCTACAACTGGAGCTTTCAATGCTTGCTCGATTACTTTAGCTACGACTGGAGCCTTCAACTCTTGTTCGGTCACTTTAGTTACGGCTGGAGCTTTCAACTCTTGTTCGATTACTTTAGCTACGACTGGAGCTTTCAATGCTTGCTCGGTTACTTTAGCTACGACTGGAGCTTTCAACCCTTGTTCGATTACTTTAGCTAGGGCTGGAGCTTTCAACTCTTGCTTGATTACTTTAGCTAGGGCTGGAGCTTTCAACTCTTGCTCGATTACTTTAGCTACGACTGGCGCTTTCAATGCTTGCTCGGCAACTTTAGTTACGGCTGGAGCCTTCAACTCTTGCTCGGCAACTTTAGCTAGGGCTGGAGCTTTCAACTCTTGTTCGGTCACTTTAGTTACGGCTGGAGCCTTCACTATATTTATTTCGGAATCATTTTCGACAATATCTTTTCTTTTTTCAACGAATCCGTCTATGCGTACAGCATCAAATATTGCCGATTGCTGCAAATCCTTCCAACTGATATTAGCGTCTGTACCGTTATTCTCTTTTAGCGTATCACCAACCTGTTCTAGGAATTCATTATCAAGATCATTTGGCAATAAAGACCGTAAATGTTCTATCTCTTCCCGCAATACAAACATCTTTTCACCAAAATTCATGTCCTTCATCTCCTTATTATAATTTTCTATCATTTCTCCACTCTTTCCGTATGATATTAAATAATTTTCTAGGTTCACGCTCAATGCCATCACCTCTCCGCGCGCCTTACCAATGCCCAGCATTGTACCAAAACCAATGCCCTTTAACGCTCCTAACCTTGTGATGTCATTAGTTACTAGCTTCGCCGCCTCTGTATGCCCATGTTCATTAACTAGTATTTTGTATTTCTCCAGTGCCTCAACTCCTGCAGGCTTGCTTATGCTTTTAGTCTTAAATATACGGTTTAGGTATTCAGGTAATAGAGTTTTACGGTAATGCCTCTCATGTGATATTGCATCCACTAGCTCCTGCATTTGATCTTCATGATCTAATATTAACGCGCTTTTTTCTTCAATAGATGCTAATGAATCAGCAATATCTAGATTCACTGCTGTATATGCTTTTTTAATAGAAATAGTCTGGCCATCAGATACCGACTGAATCAATTCCTTAAAACTATCTTGTTTATGCAAAATAGTTGATTTTTGTTCCACTATTACTTTGTCTAGCTGGGTAGAAGCTAATGCACTTGCATGTTTTTCTACAGTTGCATAATTCATATTTAGTTGCTGTAACCTATTCTTGAACTTTCCATAGTCACTAGTCAGTATACTTGCCGCTTTAGACCTAGCTTTTCTTGCTTCTTTAAAGCTTTCCCATAATTCAGGATGCGCCCACATTGCTGGCTTCTCACCAGTTTTACGCAATTCTTGCGCTTGCCAAGCAGTTATTTTGCGTACGTATGATATCGTTTCTTCTGACCTATCCAAATATGCTTTGACACTTTGATCCTCAGCCAATTGTCCCATAGTTCGATAATCACTTGCAAAGCTTGTATTGGTACGCTTCGAAACCATCTTAGCAAGACCGCCTTTTAAGATCACTTCTTCGTTTTTAGCATTGATTTCAAAACGATTTTTAGCTTGAGCAGCTGTTTTGTCCAAAGACTCATAGAACATATCCTCTAACGTTTCCTTGTCAGCGTAAAAAATCACATTCTTTCTATGACGAGTCGCAAGAACATTAAATACTTCAAAGCCCACACCCTTTTCAAGACGCACTGCAAACTCATCAATTGATGCTCCCTGTACCTTATGCGCAGTTACCGCATAACCATGATCTAACGCCATTCCCTCGTTGAAATAACGCGACTTTGCTAAATGTCGTAAATTAATCGAAACTTTTTCCTTAGACCCGTTTGCTTTATGCACTAATACATTAAGATTAGCTAATCCATTTTTATTGGGCTTTTTAACATTCAGCACTGTGCCAATCTCGCCATTAAATATACCAGAGCGGCCTAAGCGGTTCGCATTACGGCTAAATACTATCTGCTCACCACGCATTAGCTTGATACTTTTATTGCCAACATTAATCTCATATTCGTGACCTTTTAAAACACCAGCTTCCTTTAATTGCTCTCTAATCTTGCCATTTAATAACTTTCTGCTTTCATTCGAGAATACTCCAACTGCCTTGCTCCGAATTGATACTAAATCGTCACGTTCTAACTTAGATGCAGACTCCAGATAAGATTCTACAAACCCGCGCACACAATCGCTATTTGCCTCAGATGGATTACTTGCAATCTTGATATTTCCTTCCTTCCAGAATATATCTAGTGCTGCTCTCACCTGATAACTACCAAGTAGCTTTGTTGCCTCTCTATGGAGTGGATTCTGCTGCCTTCTGACCTCCTCTAGCTTTTCTGAGCCACAAACTTCTATCGTTTTGTCAAGCGCACCAGCCCAGCCAACAGGAGATAACTGATTCCCGTCTCCAAGCTTAATGATTTTAGCACCAACCTTCTTTGCCTCATTAATAAAATAATCCATATTGGCAAGCTCACCCATACTAGCTTCATCAATAATGATCACATGTTTTTTGGTTAAGTATGAACTACGAAATATGCTATTTGAATCTTTATATTGCTTTTCCTTGTAGTAATCTCCTCGCAAATTAAGCTCAAATTTCTTACCTGCATGTTCCTGCCAAATTTTTCGCCACAAACTAGCATTCTTACACTCAATACCAGTAGCCTTAGACAGCTCTAAGGCCGCACTACTGCTAGGCGCTACACCAATTACAATCTTCCCAGCCTTCTTGCATTGACGCACAATCTCACTCGCTGCCAGAGTTTTACCAGCCCCCGGTAACCCTTCAAGCACAGATATGTCCTTGCCATTTAGAATGTTTAAAACGGCGCTCTTTTGTTCGTCAGATAGGAATTGCCTTGCTTTAGTAGCGTTCTTAATAGCATCAAGTTTGATGCCAGTTTTGTCCTCAATCTTAGTAGCTGTACCTCTTACCACCTCTTTAACATCATCGATTATCTGCTCCCGAATCGACAAATGATCCAATGCACTAGCCTCCAACCCTAAACTATGCCTGCTAGAGCTATTTAATTGTTTAACATTATTAGTAAATCGCTCCTCTAATTCAAGGCGTTTCGTAGTAGTATACAGCGTTCTGCCCTTTAAATCAGCTTCTATAACTTGGGTAATCTCAGGGCAGTTCAAGATTTTCTCGTATGCAATAGTGAACTCCTCAGACAGCTCCTTTTGCATAGATTCAATGTCATCAATCTTCTCAAAGTCTATCCCAGCATGAAGTCGCTTCTCAAGTTCACTAGCTATTTGCTCCTTAGTAAATACGGGGCTATTTATGCCAAGAACATCCAAAATGATACTCGGTTTTTCCCTGATTTTTTCAGCATTATCCGCCGCAATCTGACGATTTAGCTCAACAAGTTCAGAGTTTTTAATGTTCCGCGCTGGCCCCTCATGCACGCTAGGCTCTAAATCTACACCTCGTTCTTTATATGATTTATGACAAAATCTTTTGTCATAACCATGCATCTGGTAATGTTCATTGACCTTCTCGGTATGCATCTCACGCACAAAATCAACAAACTTTTTATGATGCCAATCACGATTTTTAGTCGCAGCAAAACCCATTTCTCCATGTCTATTTTCTACAAGATTACGCATTGTACCAAGTAAATGGGCATGTATATTATTTGGATTATCATCGTGAATATTTGCATCAACCACCATACCAAGATCAACTAATTCGCTGACAATATCCTCAAGTAATGCAATGTTTTGTTCAGCATTTAATTCATTTGGCAGAGGTAACATGATCTTGTGTGCCGTTGTAGAGTTCACTCTATTCTCAGCTTGTTCTGCCGCATTCCAGAGTTTTTCGCGATCATAAACCCACTCAGGGGCATGTTCGGGTGCGTATATTTTAGAGAAGGCTAAACCAGCAACGTTGCTATAGTCCCACTGCAAAGCAACAGTAACATTAGTCTCTTTGTCCGTAATATTAAGTTCTAATTTAGAGCGTGAATTGTAAGCCGCAGCTGCTATAGCATTTTGACCACGACTTCTTTTTACAGTATCAACTTGCGCACTTAAACTTGCCATTAAATCTTGTTATTATTGTTTTTGTTCTTCAAATCTCAACTCTTTTGCCGCTAAATCTATACAACCCGCAATCCCTTACTTTGAGCGGAGCAAGCTACATTTATGTAGTTTGGGGATGTGCGCCTATCGGAATTCTTTCTCATTCTATCTCAACACTCACCCTTATTCAATTACTTTCGAACCCATTAAGACATTATTCTCACCGCTGCCTGCAGCAAAGAATAGGGGTTGCTTTGAAGGGGGCGGTGAGTCCCCTTGTAGCATCCAGTCCGTGGCTAAGTTAATGGTCGTAGCTACGCTACTTCAACACCTGTAAGAAAGAAAATGACATCTAGATTGAAGGGAATATTGCGCAATACAGTTCTCATCTTGCACAAAAAAAGGAGCTAGAAGCCCCTTCTTTTGTATTAAAAAATTGTTCGATAAAATCTATTCAAGAAACGATTCCACAAAACTATCACAACATTTTGCAACGCGGATTAAACAATGTTTCTCATTCTTTTCATTCCAATCCACAAAAATCGATTGAAATTCTTCTGCACGATCATCATATTCTGATTCACATTCTTGATCTACTTTGCCATACAAATATATCGCTCCAGTTTCTTGGCATTGCACTATTAACAAGCCAGTATTAGTTGTAGCAATAGATTTTAAATGACTCATGTAATCACTTTGCTCCGCTGATCTCTTCGTTACATATTTAAATGTTTTGGACTTCGCAAATGCATAACATGGGTCACAATGTTCATGAAAATATAGTGGCAGCCTAGTGATTTTCAACGCTCTTCCACCTGCATCTCTTAATGTATTTTTCATCAATATTCTTTTTAAATTCGTCATAATAATCTCTCTTTTTTAGTTTAATTAATGTCACAATGGCGAAGTGTGGAGCGCTTATTGATATTAAAACTGAAGCTTTCACCCCTTCAAATAACGCTCCACAAATGCCTAATTTCTAAGTCTATTTTGTGTCAACATTTCATCGATAACCCTTGCTTCTTCATCCCCTATTTCGTTATATTCAAGATTTAGCTTCCGCAATGATTGGTTCACTCGCAACGCCCCAGCGATAGCTTTTGTTCCTGCATTTCCTATATCGTTATCGAAAAGATCTAGCTTCCGTAATGATTGGTTTACTCGCAATGCTTCAGCCATAGCTTTTGCTCCAGAATCTCCTATCTTGTTATTGAAAAGATCTAGCAACTGCAATGATTGGTTTACTCGCAACGCCCCAGCGATAACTTTTGCTCCTGCACCACCTATCTTGTTTACGTTAAGAGATAGCCGCTTTAATGATTGGTTGCTCTTTAACCACTCACCGATAACTTTTGCTCCTTCATCTCCTATCTTGTTATTGATCAACTCTAACTCCTCTAATGATCGGTGACTTTTTAACCCCTCAGCAATAGCTTTTGCTCCTGCACCACCTATCTCATTACTGGAAAGAGATAGTAGTTCTAATGATTGGTTGCTCTTTAACCACTCACCAATAGCTTTTGCTCCTTCATCTCCTATCTCATTACTGTTAAGAAATAACTTTTGCAATAATTGGTTCACTTGTAACCCCTCAGCAATAGCTTTTGCACCAACACCACCTATCGCATTATGCTCAAGATATAGATCTTGTAATGATTGGTTGCTCTTTAACCCCTCACCGATAGCTTTTGCTCCTGCATCTCCTATATCGTTACGGTCAAGATCTAGCTTCCGCAATGATTGGTTCACTCCTAACCCCTCAGCAATAGCTTTTGCTCCTGCAACTCCTATCTTGTTACTGTTAAGAAATAACACTTGCAATGATTGGTTGCTCTTTAACCCCTCACCGATAGCTTTTGCTCCTGCATCTCCTATATCGTTATGGTTAAGCCATAGCCGCTTTAATGAACGATTGTCCTTTAATCCTTCACCGATAACTTTTGCTCCTGCATCTCCTATATCGTTATCGTTAAGATATAAATTTTGTAATGATTGGTTCACTTGCAACGCCTCAGCAATAGCTTTTACTCCTTCATCTCCTAGCTCGTTACCGGAAAGATATAGATCTTGTAATGATTGATTCACTCGTAACCCATCAGCAATAGCTTTTACTCCTTCATCTCCTAGCTCATTACTGTTAAGATATAACAACTGCAATGATTGGTTTACTCGCAATGCTTCAGCGATAATTTTTGCTCCTGCATCTCCTAGCTTGTTACTGTCAAGAAATAACACTTGCAATGATTGGTTCGCTTGCAACCCCTCACCGATAGCTTTTACTCCCGCAACTCCTATATCGACAAAGCCAAGATCTAGCCACTGCAATGAACGATTGTCCTTTAAGCATTGGCAAAACTTTAACCAATCCGCACTAGTTAATTTTAACCCAGAAAGCCTTATTGACTCATAAGTATTATGCGCCTCTAGAAATTGTTTAAATTCAGCATTTGTAGTTATTATTATTTCTTCTGTAGTTATTATTATTTCTTCTTTTGTCATAACGATCTCGCTTTTTTAGTTTAATTAATGCAGCCTCAAAAGGCCGTGAATGCCCCTTGCATTCACCTTACAACCGTACAGCGGAGTGAAGTTTCATTGTCAATGGCCTAGAGCGAAGCGTCCATTGACAATGAAACTTCACGTAGCTATCCGCGCATCAAATAACACTCCACCACTCGAAGCAAAACCAATACCAAATTACCTACAAAACTGAAATCCAACAAAAAACACCGTCAGACAAATCACCTACGAAGTCTTTTTATAGAATGAATCCATTATTCTGTTATTATAGAATATTCTTTAAACACTAAAATAAATTTGGAGCAACAAAATGGGCGATAAAGGTAAACAAGATAAGGGCAAAAAAGAAACTAAGAAAGCGCCTCTAAAATCTGCAAAGGAAAAGAGACAAGAAAAAAGAGAGAAAAAACAAAAGTAATTGTATGCTAAGACTAAACAAATTGAACGATGAACCAACCTGATTTTACAGCTACTCAGTTAAACTGGTTATTTTTTGATCTAGATAGCTATTTTGCTTCGGTAGAACAACAGCTAAATCCTGAACTACAGAATAAACCAATCATTGTTATTCCATCTATCAGTGATAAAATGAGTGCTATAGCTGTCAGTTATGAAGCAAGAAAATTTGGTATTAAAACTGGCACTAAAGTTTTTGAGGCAAAAAGATTATGTCCAAAAATAATATGCGTTGCAGCAAGACCTGAAATTTACGTGCATTATCATCATCTTATTTTTAATGAAATCAATAAGCATATTTGTATTGATCATGTGTTTTCTGTTGATGAAGGCGCATGCTTGCTTACTGGCCAGATGATGCAGAAAAAAAATATTATAGAGCTGAGCAAAAAAGTCAAAGCCGCGCTTAACAGGAATATTGGTAGCCATATCAGCTGCTCTATCGGAGTAGGTTCTAACAAATTTATTGCCAAAATAGCTAGCAATATTAATAAGCCTAATGGGCTGACAATTATAGACCCTGATGCTATTGAATCCACTCTTTCAACGCTTCAATTAAAGAACCTTCCTGGTATTGGTAACGCCACAAAAGCTAGACTTGCCAATAATAATATTAATTCAGTTGCTGATTTATACAAATTGAACGCTCATAGATTACAGTCAGCATGGGGAAGTATAGTTGGCAAAAGATATTGGTATTTATTAAGGGGTGTTGATCTACCACTTGCCGAGACTAAAAAATCTACTATTAGTCAAAGCAGAGTTCTCATACAAGAAGAAAGGCAATTATCCGAGGCTAGAAAAGTTGCTATGGCTCTCATCCTCAAAGCGGCTTTTAGAGCACGAGAAAAACAGCTATTAGCATCAACAATAATTTGCCAGATTGATCTTGTAAATACACAAATTCATAAACAAAGCTTCAAAATAAATACCACCAATGATAGCACGACTTTATCGCAATGTATTATGCGTTATTGGGATAAAACATTTAGTAGCATTAAAAATATGCAGCTCAAAAAGATTTCTATAACCTTAACTAATCTGGAACCAGATTCAGGGCAGCTTTGTTTAATGGATTTAAACAACCAGAAAAAAAGACAATATATTTCTAAAGCCATAGATGATCTAAATCGTAAGTTTGGTACAAATATGGTATCTCTTGGCCTTGTGAATCTAAAAAAACAAGAACACAGCGCTATCGCATTTG
>Ga0115546_1002265_pt1 | contig 11165 bp, 10 predicted proteins | sample COGITO_mtgs_1004_FD_87186 | JGI IMG/M metagenome (GOLD analysis project Ga0115546, IMG submission 87186) | Pelagic marine microbial communities from North Sea - COGITO_mtgs_100413 | ecosystem: Environmental > Aquatic > Marine > Epipelagic | place: Germany:Helgoland, sampling site Kabeltonne...
AATGATATGATTAGAAAATCTAATTATAGTTTTGAATTAATTAATAATAAATTAAGACTTTTTCCTATACCCAATAAAGCCTATACATTACATTTTAAATATATTTTAAAATCTGATAGAAATAGAGCAACTGTAAGTGGTAGTTTAGGGACGGGTGTTGTAACAGACATATCTACTGTGCCCTATGATAATCCTACTTATGAATATATTAACTCTATTGGTAGACAATGGGTTTTTGAATACACCTTAGCTTTAGCTAAAGAAATGTTAGGTTATATTAGAGGTAAATATGGTACAGTCCCTATCCCGGGATCAGAAGTTACACTGAATCAAGCAGATCTTATTACAGCAGCCACATCAGAAAAAACAGCATTGTTAGAAAGATTAAGATCATATTTAGATGAAACTTCTCGTAATAAATTATTAGAAAAGAAAGCAGCAAATTCTGAATTTGTGCAAAAAGACTTAAGCTCAGTACCTTACACTATTTATATTGGCTAATGGCACTATTTGGAAGACAACGTGATATAGATCTATTCACAACAATTAATAGAGAATTGTTAGGGGATGTTATTACCCAACAATGTGCATTTTATAAATTTGCTTTAGAAAAAACCTCAGTAAACATATATGGTGAAGCAGCTGATGGGGCTTTTTACGATGGCCCTACATTATTTAACTGCCTAATAGAAAGATCAGACCAAGAATTCCCAGAAAGTGACTTAGGTATAGATTTTAATTGGGGAATTACCTTTAAATTTTTACGTGAAGATTTAAAAGATGCTAATGTAGTACCTCAAGTAGGTGATATTATTTTATATTATAATGGTTATTATGAAGTTGAATCAACTAACGCTAACCAGTATATCTTAGGTAAGAACCCAGACTATCCTTACAATACTAATCCTCTTAATCCAGGATTAGAACAATTTGGTGCTAATTACTCAATTATTTGTAATACGGTTTACGTTCCTGGTGATAAACCCGGTATAACTAGAGAAAGATTATAATGGCAACTAAAGGAAGAATACCGATACCAAAAACTCAAGCTGAAATAGCTAATGGGTTTGTTGAACCTTTTGATACTCAGAGAGGTAATCCCAACCAATCTCGGGATTTAAATAGAGGAGATAAAACTTCTTACAGAGATGATACTACTAAACCCTTTTCTATAGGAATTAAAGATATAGATGAATCTATTGTTTTTTATTTTAAAAATGTTATTAAACCTTTTGTAGTCCAAAATGGCCAACGTATTGAAGTTCCTGTAATGTATGGTGCCCCCGAAAGGTGGAAATCAATACAACGTGATGGGTTTATAAGAGATGATAAAGGTGCTCTTATGGCCCCCATGATTATGTTTAAACGTAATACCTTATCTCCTGTAAGGGGGATGTATAATAAAATAGACGCTAATAGACCTGTCAATATAGCTTACACTCAGACAGCATACAATAAACAAAATGCATATGATAAGTTTAATATTTTAAACAATAGAAAACCTATTAAAGAATTCCACACTGTTGTAGTCCCAGATTATGTAACCATGACTTATAGTTGTATAGTTTACACTTACTACGTAGAACAACTTAACAAAATAGTTGAATCTATTAATTATGCTGCTAACTCTTACTGGGGTAATCCTGATAGGTTTAAATTTAAAGCTAATATAGATAGCTTTACTACTATTACGGAACTTACTGCGGGAAATGATAGAACAGTAAGAGCTAATTTTGACATAAATCTTAATGGATATATCATACCAGATATTCCACAAAAAGATCTTACAGTAGATAAAAAAAGATTCAGTAAGGGTCAAGTTGTAATACAACAAGAAACAGTTTCTAATTTTGACCAATTAGATAGAGACCAAATAAACACAAGAAATCCCCAAAATACTGATACTAGTATTTCTTGAGAAAAAAATTGATATTTATCAACAAATGGTTTTAGAAAAAATATTAATATTTATTTGAAATGAGTGAACAAATCAAGCTATCTCAAGAAGAATTAAATTCTATTAAGCAGTTACAACAACAACAAGAAAACTTAATAACTAAGTTTGGTAAATTAGAATACCAAATTCAATTATTAGAGTTACAAAAAGATCAATTAGTGAAAGCTATTGATGAGTTGCAACAAGATGAAAATAAAATTGGAAAAGGATTAACACAAAAATATGGAAACGGCACCGTTAATTTAGATTCGGGAACGTTTACAAAAACTGAGTAAAAAATTAATACAACAATAAAATGGCAGAACAAATAGTATCACCTGGAGTCTTTACAAGAGAAAACGACCAGTCATTTATCACCCAGCAGCCCGTTACAGTAGGAGCTGCTATCTTGGGCCCCACAGTTAAAGGACCAGTAGAGGCCCCAACTGTAGTTACTTCTTATAGTGAGTTTAAAAATAAATTTGGATCTTATTTTGTAAGTAATTCCCAAACTTATTCTTTCCTTACTTCAATTTCGGCCTATAATTACTTCCAAAATGGAGGTGAATCATTACTTGTAACTAGAGTTCAATCGGGTAGCTGGACTGAAGCTTCTTCATCTCAAGTTTCTAACAATGCAACTGTAACAGGAGGAGCTGAAGCCACAGGAAGTGAAACAATTTCAGCTGTTTTTGCTGACGGTACTGAAGCTAGAATTACCGATGGTACTAAAGTATACAGATTTATTGCTTCAGGAAACCCAATTCCTCAAGATGATGTAGATGGTGATTTATATTTCTTCTCTACAGGCTCCACTGCAACTCTTACTGCAACTAATTTAGCCGCAGAAATTAATAAAGCTCTTTCAGGATCTTTAGCCTCAGCAAGCGTTGATTTAGTAGTAGCCTCCACCGACACCACTACTTTAATATTATCAGCTTCTGCTGTTGGAACTCCATCCAATGGAATTACTTTAGCTACAGGTTCAGCTGCGGATTTCTCAACTCAAATAACTTTAGAGGGAGGTGTAAATGGAACTGGAAACTCTAATTCATTCACTTTAAAAACTATCTCAGAAGGTATTATTCAGAATAGTGAATCAACAGTAGCTGCAGATGGTTCTTTACCTTCAGGTTCTGCGGATAATGTTAGATGGGAAATTACATCAGCAGATTCAAGTTCTGGTGTATTTACTCTTAATATTAGAAGAGGTGATGATCTTACAAATGAAAAAACAATTTTAGAAACATTTGCTAATATTTCCCTTGACCCCGAACAAGATAACTATATTGCTAAAGCAATAGGTGATTACCGTCGAGTTATTGCAACAGATGGTACTGTTAGTTACCTTAAAGTAGAAGGAGAATATCCTAATGTTAGTAAGTATGTTTATGTTGCTGAAGTAAAAACCCCAACAGCTGGTTTCTTTGATAATTCTGGAAATGCTAAAGCTGAATTAAAAACCTCAATCCCCATAGTTCAAAGTGGTGTATTTGGAGGAGCTACAGGAACCATTTTAACTGGTGAAGGTAATTACTTTGATAATATTACAAGTGCCGACTCTCAGGGTCTTGTTGGAGGAAATTACGATACTGCTATTAGCTTATTAAATAATAAAGATGAATATCAATATAATGTAATTACAGCTCCTGGATTGATCCACAGCCTTGCAAACCATACTTCTACTTTGAATACTTTAATCACAAATACTCAAAATAGAGGAGATGCTATTGCAGTGGTAGATATTGAAGATTATGGTGCTACAGTAAGTGCTGCAGTAACTGCAGCCCAGAACTTGAATTCATCATATGCTGCTGCTTATTGGCCTTGGGTACAAATCCAAAACCCAGATACTGGTAAATTGAATTTTGTCCCAGCTTCTACTCTGATCCCTGGCGTTTATGCCTTTAACGATGCTAATGCTGAACCATGGTTCGCCCCAGCAGGTATTAACAGAGGTGGTTTAGATACAGTAATTAGACCAGAAAGAAAATTAACTAAGAGCAACAGAGATACTTTATACGAAGCTAATGTAAACCCAATTGCTAGCTTCCCGGCAAACGGAACTGTAGTATTTGGTCAAAAGACATTACAAAAGAAGGCATCTGCGCTTGATCGTGTAAATGTTAGAAGGTTATTAATTGCTCTTAAGAGTTTTATTGGTCAAACAGCTAATAACTTAGTATTTGAACAAAACTCAGCAGCTACTAGAAATAGCTTCTTAGCATCAGTTAACCCATACCTCGAAAGTGTACAACAAAGACAAGGTGTTTATGCCTTCAAGGTAGTAATGGATGATACGAATAACACTCCAGATGTAGTAGACAGAAACCAATTAGTGGGTCAGATTTTCTTACAACCAACAAGAACAGCTGAATTCATTATTTTAGATTTCAACGTATTACCAACAGGAGCTGAATTCTCATCATAATAAAAATAGAAATTGTAATATTTATTAATAAAAACAACAATGGCAGTATTAGATCCAAACGAAGTATTCTTCACCCCATTTGAACCAAAACAACAAAATAGATTTGTTTTGTATGTAGATGGGTTTCCCGCTTACCTTATCAAAGGATTAGGAGCGATAACAGTCTCTCAGGGCACAGTTAATTTAAATCACATTAATATCCAAAGAAACCTTAAAGGTAAAACTACTTGGGGTACTATCTCAATGACATTATTTGATGCTATTACGCCTTCTGGGGCACAAGCAACAATGGAATGGGTTAGATTACACCATGAGTCAGTTACAGGTAGAGACGGCTATTCAGATTTTTATAAGAAAGATCTAACAGTTAATGTCTTGGGTCCTGTAGGGGATGTTGTTTCTGAATGGATTATTAAGGGTGCCTTTATTACCGAAGCTTCGTTTGGTGAATATAATTATGATAATGAAGGTGCTGTTGAAATTTCTATGACAGTACAACCTGATTACTGCGTATTGAACTTCTAATACAAGTCCAAAAACAAATATAAAAAGAAAGGCGTACTTATGTACGCCTTCTTTGTTTTTTATATATTTATATCAAACAAATAAAGTTATTAACAATGAGTGAATTTAATTTACCTACCGAAGTGGTAGAATTGCCTTCAAAAGGTTTAGTATATCCCGAAGGTCATCCCTTAAGAGAAGGGAAAATTGAGATTAAGTATATGACTGCTAAAGAAGAGGATATACTTACAAACCAAGCTTATATAGAAAAAGGTACAGTATTAGACGAACTCTTAAAATCAGTAATTGTTAGTAAAATTAACGTTAAAGATTTAATTGTAGGAGATAAAAATGCTGCACTAATTGCTACTCGAGTTTTAGGATATGGTAAAGATTATTCATTTTCATACTTAGGAGATAGCCACGATGTTGATCTTTCTACATTAGAAAATAAAGAATTCGATGAAACTCAATTAACTGAAGGTAATAAGTTTTTTTATACTTTACCTCATAGTAATATAGATGTTACATTTAAAATCCTAGATGGTCACGACGAAACTAAAATAGAAAAAGAGATTCAAGGATTAAAAAAGTTAAACAAAAATGCTTCCCCTGAACTTTCTACTAGATTAAAATATATTATTACATCTGTAAATGGAGATAATGAATCCAAAACAGTTCGTAACTTTGTAGAAAATGGATTGCTAGCCCGCGATTCAAGAGCATTAAGAAACCATCTTAAAGAAGTCCAACCGGATGTAGATTTAACCTACACCACAGATAGTAACGAGGAGATTACTATTCCAATTGGACTTAGCTTTTTTTGGCCTGACTTCTGACGCCATCCCCCTAGTTAGGCGTAATTTATTTAAGCAAATCCATGAGATAGTATTCCATGGTAAAGGAGGATATTCTTGGAATGATGTGTATAATATGCCTGTTTGGTTAAGACGATTTACTTTTAAGGAAATTCAAGGGTTTTACGAAGAAGAAAAAGCCCAATATGATAAGGCTACTTCTAAAGGTACTAGTACCCTTATAGATTCCTCAGGAAAAGTTAACAAATCACAATTTGCTAATGTTTCCCCAAAAAAGTCCTCATTTAAAACATCGCCATAATAAAAATAAATTTTTTGAATATTTATTAACATGGCTACCCCCCAAGAAATCCAAAGACTATTAAATGACATTCAACAACAGTATGATCGTTTAGGGAAAACAAACCCGTTTAAGGATTTTGATCCCTCTAAAATATCAGATGCACGCGCTGCTACTCAACAATTAGAAGCTGGTCTTAGAGATGTTAATCGTAGAATAAACGATTTAAATAATGATATGGATGGGGTTGTATCTGCTTTCCAATCAACAGTAGATGAAATAAAAAAACAAAATTCGGCTTTAGGAAACTCTACTAAAGCTTTAAGTGGCCTTCAAAGTATTGCTCAAAAATTATTATATGACCAACAAGGCATATCTAAATTAAATACCAAACAACTTACTTCTCTTAAGGAACAAGCAAAACAGAAAGAAGCAGATTTAAAATCTAGTAAAATTGGTTTAGAAAGGGAAATCGAAAAACTTCGACTTGAGGGTGAAAGTGCTGATAAAATTGATCAAAGAGTTATGGCCTTACAAGCGGTAAATGGTCAATTAGAAGATGAATCAGGTAATTTACAATTTATACATGACAGACTTCAACAAAGGTTAACCCAAGAGGAAAAAATAACAGAATATTTGGGGTTAGGAGGAGCTATAATAGGCTCTACAAAAGGAGCTTTAGATAAATTGGGAATGTCAGGCCTCGCCGATAAACTAGGTTTTGATGAGGCCTCTGAAAAAATGAGAGAAGTTAGTGAAGGGATTATAGGACTTGATAATGAGCTAGTAGCACTAAATAAAAACAACCTCTCAGCAGCTCAGATTAGAGCAGGTTTTGGAGGAAAAGAACTTAAGAGTCTACAGGAAAGAAGAGATGCTTTAGAAGGAATGGGAGGTAAAGTAGAAGTTTTAACAGCTGGGTTTAAATCCATGGGTTCCTCTTTATTAAAAAATCTTAAAGACCCCCTATCTGCTGGGTTATTTATTGTTACTCAATTAGTACAAGCCCTCTCTTCAGTAGACAAAATGACGGGAGATGTAGCTAAGAATTTAGGTATGAGTTATAAAGAAGCCAATAATATGGTTTCGGATATGACTGATATAGCTAATCTTTCGGGGGATGCCCACGTTAGCACTGAAGGTTTAGTTCAATCACAATTAGCATTAAGTAAAGCTTTAGGAACTAATTCTCAAATTAGTGGAGAATTACTTACAGATTTTACTAAGTTAACGGAACAAGCAGGATTTAGTGCAGAAGCCATGACTAATCTTAGCATGATCTCTCAGGGTACAGGTAAATCATTACAAGACAACACATCAGAATTATTAGGTCAAGCTAAGGTCTTTAATATTAATAATGGTTTAGCTTTAAATGAAAAAGAATTAGTCGAAGCAGTAGCTAATACAAGTGCTGCAACAGTTTTAACTCTTGGTAAATCATCTAAAGCATTAATAGAAAACGCAGCTGCCGCAAAGCAATTTGGTGTTAATCTTCAACAAGCTGAAAACATCGCGGGTAGTTTATTAGACTTTCAATCTTCTATTGAGAGTGAAATGGAAGCGGAATTATTAACAGGTAAACAACTTAATTTAGAACAAGCAAGAATGCTTGCTTTAAAAGGAGAAACAGGTAAAGCAGCAGCCGAAGTACTTAAACAAGTAGGTGGTTCTGCTGAATTTTCTGAAATGAATGTTATAGCCCAAGAAGCATTGGCTAAATCTATGGGCATGACACGTGATGAATTAGCTAAATCCTTAATTGAAAGAGAAGCATTAGCAAAAATAGGAATGGCAGATATGAGTGCTCAAGATGCCTATAATAAAATGAGAAAAGAAGGATTATCTGACGACCAAATTGCTAAAAAATTAGGTAATGAAAATTTAGCTAACCAACTCAAATCAGAATCCGCTCAAAAAAGATTTGCAGCAATTACAGCTAAACTTCAAGATTTATTTGTAGGAATAGCAGAACCTATTTTAGCTATAGTTAATCCCTTACTTAATTTAGTTACATCTGTATTACCCGCAATAAATTTTCTATTACAACCTATTAAAACTACATTTAATGGTATTAGTAAAATATTAACAGGTGATTTTGGAAGTCTTTCTGGAATGCAAGCGGTATTAGGAGGGATAGCTGTTGTTTTGGGTACTATAGTAGGATTAGGCAGAATCCAAGAATCTTTAACTGAAGGTACATTATCTAAATTAAAAGAATCACTATCAATAGAAACTTTAATATCAACACAAGAAGCATTCCAAGTAGCTCGAAAAGAAGGAAAAAATGTTTTAGAGGCTACTAGTTTAGCTTTAGAAAAAAGTAAATTAGGTACTTTAATTTTACAAGGAGCTCAGCTTGCTGCAGCATCCGCTTTAAAAGTAAAAGATTTTATATTAGATAAAGCAAGTTTAGCTTTAACACTAGCTCAAAATGCTGCTGCTTTAGTATATAATGGTATATTAGCAGTTGCAAACGCCATTAAACTTGGAGGATTATTACCCCTAGTTGCTTCCATGGCAATGACTGCATTCTCTTCTTTAGCAGCTATCCCATTTATAGGTCCTATATTAGGTATAGCAGGCGCTGCTGCCGCATTAGCTTTAGGTTATGGATTTTATTCTAAAGCACAAAGTGCAGGTGATATGTACTCCCCCGCAGATGGTAAAACCCAAGTTTCTACTAAAGAAGGAGGATTATTCGAACTATCTAAAAATGATGATCTTGTAGCAGCCCCAGGAGCCGCAAATGCTTTATCAAATAACGGTGAAGGTGGTGCTTCTCCTTCAGGAGGGATTAACATAGCACCTTTAGTAGCTCAAATGTCTCAAATGAATGCTACTTTAAATGCTATTTTATCTAAAGAAGGCACGGTTACATTAGACGGTACAAAAGTAGGTACAGCTTTAACAGTGGCTAGTTCAAAGTTACAATAATTTTTAATATTTATAAATAAAAAACCATGGCATTATTAGACAAATTTAACCAAAACACTTCTACATTATCTGGTCCCAAATCACCTTCAGCTCCTGTAGGTGCTACAGATTCATCGAAATTACATGATCGATACTCTTTAAGTGGATCTCCTAAATTAAAAAATAAACCTAATCCTTCTACATTAGATTTAAATGGAGGTAAACCTAATGGATCTTTAAATGATCCTCAGTATGGAACAATAAATAGTACCTTTAAAAAAGGAACATACAGAGATAATTTACCTGAGGGATCTTCATTTTAATAAATGCCCCTAATAGACCTTAAAACAGATCTCAAGTCTTTAAAATATGGGCTTGATAGACGTGGTTTAGGAAGTAGTAAAGAGCCTTTTATTACTAAAGCTATACCCGAAGGGGAAACTCCTGGAGCTTCCTTAGATGTGTTATTAAGACAGGGATCAATATTATCTAGTGCAAACGATACCTCTAGGTTATTTCAATTATTTAAAACTACTAGAGGCTTATCTTTTATAGCTACACAAAATATACTATCAAGAGGATCAGTCAAAACAGAAGCAACCACTGGTCCTGCTTATAAAGGGGGTAATATTAATCAAGGGGTTTATTTACCTACTTCTACTCTAGCTCAAACTGCAGTTGGATTTACGGGGACTCATTTAAATTTACTAGGATTAGACCCTTCTTCACCAGCCGCTGGTATTGTTGAAGGAGGATTATTTCCTGGAGGAGGATTAATTAGATATGAACAAGCTGCCTTCAGTTTTAACCAAGAAGGTTTAAATAGACTAGTTAAACTTAAAGAAGATAAAATTGATTTAAACCCTAATGATACTGAATTATTATCTTACGATGGGGGTCCTGGATCTGTATTAGGAATAGGTAAAACACGAATTAGCCGAACTTCAAATACTACAGGAATTAACCCATATGGCAACCCCGATGGAGGATTTAAATCAGTTTCTTTTAGTAAAGTAAATAATTCAAAATCCAATTTAGATTTAGGCAATTCATTAGGTGCTTCTTATGATTATTTTACTTATTCTGAAATTAGTGGATTAGAAGTCCCTGACCCGGATGCTGAAATTTTAGGTGTTAATCCCGTAGATGGTACCCAATTAAATCGTTTTGGCCCCCAAGATGGTAATAAAACTTTAAGTACTTTAGAAGATAGTGATACTCTTATTACATCTGCTAAAAATGTATCTGAAACAAAAGTTTCTGCAGCTAAAACTTATTTTAACGACAACTCCCCTTCAGGTTCTATATCTGATATAACTTATGGTGCAGGAAGTAATAGTTCTATAGATAATAGGAGCACAACAACAGATGCTCTTAGCAATTCTAAAACAAGAGAATCTCAAGCAAAAACTTATTTTAACGAGAATTCACCGAAGGGAACTATATCTGATGTAACTCATGGTGTCGTGGCTGACAATGGCATAATAACACTTAAATCCGCGTATACAAAAGGTGAAAATGCATCAATAAAACAAAAAGGATCATCAAACCCGGATTATAAAACTACAAGTTATGAGGCGGGAGATGACATTGAAGGAGACAAATTTAATAAAGCTAAGACTAAATCTTTAAATACTTCTACATCTAATACTAAACCAGATAATGATCAATTATTTAAATTTTATTTAAACTTTATTGACCCCGATACCCCAGGAACTAATAATTACTTATATTGGCAAGCTTATATAGAAAACTTTAATGATCAAATTGGAGCGGAGTATGATTCATACAATTACGTAGGGAGAGGATATCCTTTATTCAAATACAAAGGGTTTAGTAGAAAAGTAGGTTTAGACTTTACTATTGTAGCCAATTCCTCAGATGAAATTATTCCTATTTATCAAAAATTAAATACTCTTATACAAAGATTAGCTCCTAATTATAGTAGTGAGGGTTATTTACGCGGGAGTTTTGTTAAATTAACATTTGGAGATTATTTTAATAATGTCCCATGTATTTTAGATGGTTTTAGCATATCCCCAATATTTGACGCAGGTTTTGACATTACAGATGGGAAGCAATTAGCAAAAGCAATTAAAGTAAGTGGTTTTAACTTTACTCCAATTGCAGATAATAATAATAAATTAATTGATAACACCTCAAACTTTATCTCAGTTTAAAGCTCTAGTATTATATGAACCGTTATAACAACATACCTATTCTTAAAAATTTTACAGGATCTAGATATTATGCTAGTGCCAAATATCCTGAAATTCCTTTTAG
>Ga0115546_1002270_pt1 | contig 11152 bp, 2 predicted proteins | sample COGITO_mtgs_1004_FD_87186 | JGI IMG/M metagenome (GOLD analysis project Ga0115546, IMG submission 87186) | Pelagic marine microbial communities from North Sea - COGITO_mtgs_100413 | ecosystem: Environmental > Aquatic > Marine > Epipelagic | place: Germany:Helgoland, sampling site Kabeltonne...
AACAGATACATCCCGAGGCCTTGAAGGCCGGCTGTCGCCAACATCAGTAACTTGGGTAAGTGCGAGGGCAATGACATAATTTAATCTCGGCCGAATCGGCCTGATGGCGTTCCGAACATCATAGGCTTAGTTTAGCGGGCGGGACAAACCGCTTGTCCTGAGCCAATAAAACTGCAAGAAACGGATCAAAGCCAGACTCAAACCAAAATTGGTCGTTATCATGATCACCGAGGATTGCGTAACGGGCTCGAACCATTCGAAATCAATTCCATAGAGCCCGCCTGGGCGGCCTGCATCCGAAAGATCGCCCCTCGCTAAAGCCAGGCGCATTAGCGTCCTTGCCAGCCGCGGCGCTTTATAAAGGATACCGATGACCAGCCCGGCATTTACGCCCTTGGTCGACCTTAACCTTACCAAGCTAATCCGTTTGGAATGCCTTAGCAGGCCTGCGACAGCATCAGCACAATAAAACGGCCGACCACTACAGCCGACCGTTCAGATTCAAAAACCAACCTTTGGATTCATAATCCAAAGTCGTCAACCGGTCGTTAAAGTCCGTAAAATTATAACCCACGCCCACCGCCATGTTTGAACCCAATTGAAGATCAACGCCCAACAAGACCCCTTGCTTTTGATCCCCGATTTCGTCAATTTCGAGGTAGCGATATTCAACCAACGCATCAAGCTTCCAAACCATGTGGTAGCGCAAACGCGCAATCCATAAAAGTGTCGTTGCGTTAATAAAGTTATCTTGATCCCGATCTAAACGGATCGCACTCCGCTTAACCGCGGCTTTCCCGCCCACTTTTAGTCGAGGGGTTACTTGATAGAGGCCCTCAAGCGACAGAACCCGGCCCTTTTCATCAACGTACAGTCCACCCATTTGATTGCTTGGGTCGACATCATAGACATACGAGGCCATTGCCAACACATTGAGCTTGTTGTCCTCCACCGGTCGGTAGGCCAACCCAAGATCGACCTCTGCAAATCGCGCATCAATAAACGCCGTCGTCTTTTCTATGGCTTTGGAATAATCGGCTTTACCCACCAAAACCCAGTCATTCGAGTATCGATACTGCACTCGGTTGGTAGAAACCCACTGTTCGCGTTCAGCACCTGCGGCGGCATCATCGACTCTAAACTCTAACCGGTTCACAACATTCATCCGGTCATCCCGGTAGCGGGAAGCCATGCTGTAAGCCGTTCTTTGATCGGAACCCCCATCTGCCCCTTGGGCCTCACCCATCAAAACATCACCATCAACCGTCCAGGCATCGGTAAAGCGGTAAGCAATCCCATAGCTGTCGCCTTCAACATTTTGCCGACCACGCTGATCAAAACGATGCTCACTGTAAACACTCATTCGATCGGTGACGTCCGTTTTGTGGCCTAACGTCAATCCGTCTCGGACCAGGTCACCCCGCTCGGTGACGTAATTCAAGTAGGCTGCACTATTATCTCGGTAGCGGTAACCCAAGCCGATCCTTGCACCATCATGCTCGCCGTCAGAAAACACTTCGCCGGCTATATTGGTTTTTTGCGTCGCTTCAAAGTCAAAGCCCACCCCAACTAGGTCTTGCATCTGACTGTTACTTGACTGCTCCAATACGGATTGCGCATTCACAAAGGATGAGAGGCGTTCGTTGACATCAAATGAGAGTCTCATGCCGAGGGTACTACTATTATCAACAACGCCGTTTAGATCGTCTCGCTGCTTCAAGTATTCTCCGGCCAAACGGAATCGCTCAGAGGCCTGCCAACTTAGCTGAAGCCCGCCGTCATTATAGGTTGCATCCTTGCCGCGCGATTCATGGTCTACCCGCGCATTCAGCATAACCGTTTCGGTGAGTGTTAAAGCAGTCTCAATACCGTAAGTCGAAAGGTCATGACTGTTGCCTTGACTGAAGGCAAGTGAGTTGAAACCCGCGTCCTGATCCCGAAACCAAAAGCCAATCTGCCCAGGCTTCGTTGCGCCCAGGTCTTCAAAATCAATTTGTCCAGTCACGCTTAGCGCACTGCCCGAGCGTGTGTCGCCCGGTAACGACAGCCCTTGATAATCCAAGCCGCCGTCAATGGATCGGTTAAACGCAAGGTCTTGGCCTGCACTTGTATCACTCTGCTCGATGACAAGATAACTTCGTTCGGCAGCCTGCAAGGTCAGATCTATCCCTTTTATCTCGAACTCTATGCCGTCATCATCCTCAGAGACATAGGTACCACCAATCGCGATATGATCGCCGAGCCAAGTTTTACCTCGAACCCCAGCGGTGACATCACTACCACTTGAGAATCCTGAGGTAATGTATTCGTAGTCCGCGATCAAGACGACTTCATCTCCATCGATTGGCGCTTCGCGGATAATCGACAACACCGACATATTTGCAGTACTTTGCAGAGGACGGCTCAGCACAACGCGGCCTTGGAAGGGATCAATTTCGTAATCCTGTCCCTCGATCAGCTCGATCTGTTCGCGGACGCGTCCGGACAATCGGTCGCGTACTTCAACCATCAACTTCGCACTGCCAAGCACTAAGTCAGAGTGACTGAGGTAATATAAGCTTCCGCCCGTACCAACGAGTTCGTCTCGCGCAGCTTTTGTATTAGGCTCAGAAACAAATGTTTTAAATGTATGCCTATCCTCGTTGAGCGCCGTCTGCTCCGTTGAGCGATAATCTAATTTAAAACCATATAGCGATCGATTGTAGGCACTCAATTCGGTGCCCGAGATACCGGTATTATAATTTCCCCAAAGCAGGTCTGATCGATCCCAGTCTAAGCGCACATAGAACTTACCTTGTGTATCGACATCTCGGGTAACCTTAGAGTCATCGCCATAGACTGGATACAACCTGTCTGGATCAATGCGCTTAAACAGCCTACGAGGATCATTGCGATCCAGGTCTGAGAAAATCACGCCGAGATCATCTTCACCTGTATCTAACTGGGCCGTAATCAAATATTTACCTTGGATTTGCCCTTTTAAATAGAAGGCCAAACGACCATCCACAAAAACATCACCATCGTACTGCGTATCCTGACTAAGCAACTCGATGCTACCTGAAACATCATTTTTACCTGTCGTCAGATCAGCAAGGCCCACCATAAAAAAGTAATCCCCCTCGACCGTTATGGGTAAAACCCCACGGCCCAAGACTGCATCAGCAGGATCCAAAACAGAGATCGGTAAGCGATAGTCTCCAGGCGGTAGCTGCCTGCTCACCATCAACTGCCCCGTTCGACCCACAGGGTAGCGCGCATTTCCGAGCATCAATGTGGCCCCTGTCGGCAAGTTGGTTGCGTGCAGCGTCACCAAATCGCCTGTTAAGTTTAAATCGGTAGAAACAAGATGGTTTTCGGTTTCAATTTCTTCTAACCAAGTTAGAGACTCAAACCTAAAGGGCTCGTCGATTTCTGCCTGCTCGCTTCGTACCTCGATATTCCCCCCTCGAACATTAATTTCATGACCGGTCACAGAAATCAGTGTCAAAGAATAAGCCAAGTTTTTCCCTGGTTTCAAAGGCACAGCAAGCGATTCACCTTCCCAAATAATCGGCGTGCCGATTGGAATTGTTTCACCCGTTATTTCTGCCACGGGCCGCTTTCTTAATACGTCGTGACCTTCAAAAAATTGAAGCGTCCAGCTGGTTATTTGATCTGGGAAATTCGTATCCATCCAAAATTGAACGGGTCGGACTAAGCCATTACCGTCAAGCTGAAGGTCCTGGGGCGCCCTAACGGCAAACCGAGGGCTAACTTGACCGGGCTGCTTGCTCAGCCAAACGGCGCCGCGCGCCCCAACGGCAAGCCCCTGCGGGCCAACTGTGTCCATCTGGCTCTGCGATGCCTGACTCACATAAACCATCACCTCATCGCCGCTGCACAGGTTAGCCGTCAGGCATGTCACTGCCGTGTCAGCAAACACCGGCGGAATAAGCGTGTTCAAAGCCACCAAAAACAAACGCGTCAGCCAGTTCGAAAGCCCACTGCCTTCTACTGCCACCGATGGCATCGCAGACACCGTCAGCTTTTGTCGCTGGGCGTCGGACAAACCATCAAGGCCAGAAAAATACGACAATATCAGGGCTCGACGGCTCACAAAGTCCGGACCCGAGGGCACCGATAAAGACACTTCGAGCATCGCCTCCTCGGTTAAAACCTGCGCTATCTGATCGAGGATGGGAAACGCTGTCGTACGAAGTCGGTAGCCATCAAAATAACGATCACCCATTTCGACGGTTGCACGCCGCCCCACCGCGGTTTCGATCTCGATTTCAGCCACCACATCATAGGCTAGCTGAATCTCGACTCGTCGGTTCAGAGCCATTCCAGAGGCCAACTGATTGCTGGCGACCGGTCGCTCATCGCCATAGCCTTGCGTCGCAAATTGCTCGGTGGAAAGTCCAAGCCTCTCGCTTAGAAACGTCGCAACTTCGATCGCCCGAGCCGTCGACAGCCCCTGATTATCACCATAACGCGCGATTGCCTGTTTTGATAAAGCTTGAGCATCGGTGTGCCCTTCAATGACGACTCGGATATTATCGGCATCTTTTACCCGTTCCAAGGCCGCCTCAAGCTGCGCAACGTGCGCCGGTGAAAGCTGAAACTGACCCGACTCAAACCGAACCGGTTCTAACACACGATCAATTTTAGTGACTGTTTTTTGCCGCGTTTTAAACTGTTGTTCAGATACCGGCTCGGACTCGGGCAATTTCACACCGAAATCAAACTGATTCATCAGTCCGCCAGTAATCCTAAGAACCCGCGGGTTCTCGGTTGTAAATCGACTGCCCGCGGGAAGCGTGGCTGGATCAACTTTTAGGATTGCATTACGACCACGGCTTCTCTTGCCTGGGTCAATACCGGGCAAGCTGAAACGCCCGAAGCCGTCTGTGGTGATCCATTCGCCACCCACCGTTGCAATCCGAACGCCGGGCAATCCCGTTTCATCGAGGTCTTGGATGCCATTTTCATTGGTATCCGAAAACACCTTGCCGATATAGGCAGTTAAATCGAATAACGGATCAGCAACAACTTCAACCGATGCTAGGGCTCGGTTACCGACTACCTGGCCCGACAGGCGCGGAACAGCAACATTCTCATGCAATCCGCGTTCAACGCCTGCACCAACGCGCATCACGTAACTGATCAGCACCGTCTCGCGCGATAACAAATTAATTGCGTCAATCATGACGGGGCGACCGCCTTCAAATCCGAGTGCTTCAGACTGATCATCCCCAGTTCCCAGAAGTCCATCTTCACCAGCGCGGATCAACCGGAGGCTACCGGCAGCTAAGGCAAAGCCTGCTGCTTGCGTATCTATTAAATTCAATCCAATCAACGGAAATTGGGTTAGGTTCTCAACCTGAACGGTGTAGGGCGCAAGATCACCCACCATGACCGTATCTTTGAGCGATGCTTTAGAAAGCAAGACTAGGCCATCTAGCGGCGGATCAAGCGGAATGTGATTATTGACGAATTCGATCGCCCCTTCTCCTATTTCGAAGGAAAGATAATACGGCGGTAGCCCCTCGCTGACCTGAGGCACGACCGCGGCGCTCACTTCACAGCGTTCTGTTTCCAGATCGACATCTACATTCACCCCGTTTGCAGAGCATTGATCAACCGTTGCCACTAACACACCCGATTCTGGCGGTCGGAGATTTGATAGCGTATAACCTTCTGGCAGCGTCTCGGGATCTATCGCAATCTTATATTCGGTTGATTCAACGGGACATTCAGGCGCAGCGCCTGGTTGAATCGAGAACTCGTAAGCCCCTGCTGGCAAACCTAGAAGTCCCGGCGTGCTCGCACTTCCAGTAATTTGGTTTTGTTGATCGGGCACTGCAAAACAAGCGCCGGGTAGAGGACTGCCCAGCGCATCTGTCATTGTCAGCATGACCCCGCCAATCGGTTCATTGGTCACACTGTCGTAGATCAACCCTCTTGGGTCGAGCACCAAGGTCGGCACATTGAGAACCTTCAAAGAGAATCCTGTTCCGTTGACGATTCCTGCAACCCCGCCAAAAGGGCTCATAAACTCAAAGCGATAACTTCCTGTTGGCGCTGATGCAATGCTGTAGTAACCATTGGCATCTGTCGTAACCGAAGTGGGTTCGCCTGCCGCATTCAAAAGCGGCTTTTGCGCAACGCCGATTTTGCCTGCTTGCTCGCTCGAATCGGCCTGTCCCCCTGCTTCAAAGACATTCACAATCCAATTTTCGAGCGGCGTGTCGACGTCACTACACAAGCCATCGGCATTAACGTCTAAACAAACCTTGCCTTGAATTGCCGTCGGGAATTGCAGGGCGGTGGGCGTATTTTCACCCGCCTCATTCGGATCGAAATCACCATCACTGTCGAGTGCTTCTCTCAGTGCATTAAAATCCAAGGCATCTAGATCTAATCCAGGCGCATCGTCAGACAAATCCGAGATGGTCTGACCCGATACGGCATCCGTGCCATTAGCGACAATCTGGGTTTCAAATTTCTGTTGCTGTAATTCTTCGATTGCAGCGGTGTCCGCATAATCAATCTCAATTTCAAGGTCATAGCTGATGACAATGGTTTCACCAAGGGCCAGCGTGACCTCACCAGGGTCAACCAAATTCACATCCGTAATGCCATCAAAGTTGAGGTTAATTGCCGAGGATAAATCGGTTTTTCGGCGAACAGTTTTCGCGCCTTTGTCACCGCGTTTTTGGCTGAACCCCTGTGAATCAGAGGGTTCACTGACAGTTTTAGTGACTGATAAAGACCCTGGCACTATTCCTAACGGCTGATCTGGATCTGCCGCGAGCGTTGGGAAAGTCCCTACCAACTAATTAACCACTTCTACGGATTCAAGCGTTGTGTTGCCGAGATTAGCAACTTCCACTTGAAAGCCGGCGCCGTAGGTCAGGGTACGAGACTCAATTGCTTGAGCTGGATCCCCAGCGTCCAGGAGTTTCAGGGCATTACCTGCTGGGTCTGACTTTGCCTGAGCCAAGACGCCTATGATCGATTGTGAACTGATTACAATCGGCGTCGGAATTCCATCATCGTTCGGTCCATCGCCGTCTGGATCAACGCTCGAGCCATTATTTGATAAATCAGACACCCCTATCCCAGCCGTATCCGAGCCGCTCGCTAACGCCGCAATTTCGAAACGTTCAAACAGCGTCCCGGCTGGCAAGGTAAAGGTTAAAACAAGTCGAATTGCTCCGGCGCCACCAATAGCAAGGGTCTCGGTGCCAGCCAGAAGCTGTATGCGGTCATCGCTTCCAATAACGAACTGTTTACCAATGAGACTCGTGTTCACTTGACTAAGGTCAATGCTACCCGTGAGATCAGTCACCTCAACGATCGTGCCCTCCGGCAAGCCATCGGGACCGCTCAGTAAGGGTTCGATCTGAATTTCGGAAAGTGCAAGGTTACCGACGTTGGCGACTTGCAACGTCAACGACGCGCGACAAGGGGCTGCTTCGCAACGCTGTGATGGGTTTTTTGCAACAATGGTTTCGGCCGCTGGGCCTGCGCTGAGCGCAACGCCTAAAATACCGATGGGCGTTGTTGAGATCACGGTAGCATTATCGGACCCGGCCGCCACATCATCCAGCGTACGATCCGTAACGGGTCCGACCGACGCCTGAGCGGTCACCGCAGCAAACAACTCAAATGCTGAGTCTGAATCTGACTCGAAAATAACGGGGACTGCCACATTGACCAATTCTCCAACTGCAAGATGGCTTGAGATCCCATCCGCTGGATCTGCATCAAATAGGCCAATATCGTTGACCCCATCAAACTGATTGTTCACAACGATACTGCCTCGATCCGTTTCGATCGGACCCGCAAGTTGATACCCCGAAAGGAAAACTTCGGCTAGAGGCAGAGATAGATCGATATCGGTCAAACTCAAATTGCCCTCATTAACGACGGTCAAATTCAAAACGGTCAGATATCGACCGGATTCCTGCGGCACCGGCACCGACGCTCCAAGGTCAACATCAATACCAGGCAGTAAAACCAGCTCAATGCGGTTGGGTTCGGCCTCTTCGGCATTGTTATTTTTATTCGGGTCGGGCTCAGGACCAGCCGTCGACAAATCCACTATCGGAATCTGGACGGAAGGATTTCCGATGTCGCTGCTTTTTGCTTGCACCTGTGCGTTGTGCTCGTAGATTGTAACGCCCGGTGTTGGCGTTACCTCAATGACAATTTTAACAACGGCATCGGAGTCTGCGGGTAAGCGGCTTGCGTTCTGATTATCGCAATCCGAGACCAAAAGATTTAGATCGGTGACACCATCAAACTTGACGTTAGGGACCAAGGTGCCGGCCGTTACCGGCGTTGTGACCGAAACCACGTTTTCGGGACCAAAGACGGCCCCGAGATCGTCCAGTAACTTCAATTCACAAAGCCCTACGATGCCCGTATTTTCCAGAACGTAAGACATCGCAATGGTGTAATTGCCATTACCTCTGGGAACCGGCGTACCCACTTCAACCGATAAACCAACGGCTGGCGATGGCGGCGCTGCCGCCTCATCATCCTCATCTTGATCGCCATCGTCATTCCCAGGAAAAGAGTCCGGGTCGATTGAGTCTGAGGCAATTACTTCAGCTGAGTTGGTAAAAGAACCCGTTGTGAGTACCAAAGCATTGATTCGCAAGCGTCGCGACTCACCCAGGGGCACAGTGCCCACGACCCAATCGCCACTTGTTGGGTCATACAAACCACCGCCATCATCGGATAGATAGCCATAACGGCTTTGTAACTTGTCAGAGATTACAACGCCCGTCGCGTCGCCTGTGGGGATGTCCGTAACTTCGTTGGTGAGGGTTATGACAAACTCGACAACATCCCCCGGCGTTAAGGTTGTGCTGCCATCCCGATCTTCCAGAAGATCGATGGTTTTGGTCAGTGAAAGATCGGCAAGCGGTTCAACGACGAGGGTTTCCAAAATGACCTGCCTTGGTCCAGGGACCTCTTTGGTCGTCGCTTCAGCGAAATTTTTAATCTTCCCAGCTTGCTGATCCGCCAGGGTAACAAGATAGGTGCCTTCCAGATCACAGCGCTTGCCTGGCAAAAGCGCAGCGCAGGTTTTTGAAGCGGGTTCAATTAAAGGATCTGTTACGACAACGTCAGTTAGCGTGGTATTCCCATCATTTAACAACGTGACCCGATAAGTTAGGACGTCGCCCGGCGTGACACTGCCATTGCCATCTCGATCATCGTTGCTGATCAACGCCTTGGAAAGCGTCGGCTTTTGATTCTGCTCAAGCGGCACTTTGGTTTCAACTACGACGGGATCTGCAAGATTATCAGCCGTCGCTGTTGCTTGATTCACAACAACACCCGCGGCAATGTCGGCCGCAAGCACGGTGTAGCGCCCAGATAGGACGCAGCTTGCGCCCGGAGCGAGTTCAGCGCAGATGGCCTCAGCCGGCTGCACGATCTTGTCCGAGACCACAACGTTCAAGAGCGTGACATTGCCCGTGTTTTCGGCTGTTATTCGATACGACAAGTCATCACCCGGGCTCATCACACCATTTTCGTCCGTATCCAGGTGCTCAATGAAATCCTTCGTTAAGCCAAGTCCAGTGACTTGATCAATCGCAGTATTCAAAACAGCTCTACGGCCTTCTGGATGTTCTTTCATGCTTGCCGTGGCAATATTTACCAGATTGCCCGCATCAACATCATCTTGGGTGACTTTGTAACTCCCAACCAATTGACAAGTTGATCCCGGCAGCAGCTTGGCGCAGCTCGTCGAGCTTGGCGTAATGTGATCATCACTTACCAGAACCTGCGTTAAAGTTGCATCGCCGTCGTTGAGCAGGCTGACCGTAAACGTGAGTAAATCACCAGTAGAAATACCGCCACTCTCATCACGATCTGTTAAACGAGACACGGCCTTGGTCAAGGTTGGCTGAGAGTTCTTAACTAAGGGCGTGATGAGCGTTGTCTGCAGGGGTTTCGGCAATTCATCAGCGATCACCGAACCGACGTTTTCGATATAACCTTGATCTTTATCTGCCTGCGTCACCTGATACAGCCCAGTGAGCTCGCAGCTGGTTTTCGGCAGGAGCGCGGCGCAGATGACTGATGCCGGCTGAATTTTACTGTCGCTTACCGTTACATCCGCTAACGTCAGATTGCCGACATTCGTAGCCAGAACGGTATAAGACAGTTCATCGCCCACTTTAATTTCATTGGTTGAAGCCAGATTTAGGGTTTTGGTTATGGCTAAAGCAGGACGCCTCGGCACCGGCACGCGTAAGTTTGTTTCAGTTGTTTCAGCAATTTCCGCACTGGCGACACTCGCTACATTGTCGATAAAACCGGCATCCACCTGCGCTTGGGAAACTTGATAAGTGCCCACCAGCGAACACGCTTTGCCCGGCTCAACACTGGCGCAAGTCACAGTAGCAGGGCTCAGCTTTTCATCCGACACCACCATATCGGTTAAGGTCAGGTTGCCAATGTTGGTCGCTGTCACGGTATAGGTCAGCGTGTCACCCAAAGAAATATCACCCGACCCATCTTCATCTGCGTTTGCCGAAACTCGCTTACTGATGGTCTGTGAGGGTTCTTTGGTTAATCCTAGCTCGGTTGGATCATCCACCAGGTTATCATCCGAGTCATTACCATCGTCTGAGGTATCTTCGATGGTTTTTCCGGATGGGTCCGTTCCAGTTGCGACGGCAATATTCTTAACGCCGCCAGCATCAATCGCCTGCTGATTGATGACAAATGTTGCAGTGTAGGTTGCAAGCTCACCCGCAACCAACGTCTTCTCCGCCGACTCGCTTGAGCTTGATACAAAGGTGGGGCCGCTGGTCAGCGAGAGCTTCTCGCCCAAAGCATCGGTGAGGCTATCGCTAATTTCGATTCCGCTGATGGTTACGGTGCCCGTGTTTTTAACGGTAATGGTATAGGTAATAAGATCACCAAGATCAACGCCGTCAGGCGCGGCAACAGTCTTCGTCACCTCCAAGGCTGCTGTTTGTGCAAGCGCGGTCTTGGTAGGGTCTTTGGTTGCGTCCCCATCGCCATCATCATCTTTGGTTTCATCGCCGGTGTCTGAAACATCCGTTACGGTCTGATTCGCCGGCCCCTTGCCGTTGGCGGTCGCGGTATTGCTCAACCCGCCGGCATCGATTGCGGCCTG
>Ga0115546_1002274_pt1 | contig 11143 bp, 16 predicted proteins | sample COGITO_mtgs_1004_FD_87186 | JGI IMG/M metagenome (GOLD analysis project Ga0115546, IMG submission 87186) | Pelagic marine microbial communities from North Sea - COGITO_mtgs_100413 | ecosystem: Environmental > Aquatic > Marine > Epipelagic | place: Germany:Helgoland, sampling site Kabeltonne...
CTCATTTACCACCCACCGAGGCGGCAGGGCTTATACTCTCTCAGATTAGCCAAGGTGTGCAGTGTGCATTGGTGTTTGGCCGAGAAGCGCGCGGCCTGACTAACGATGAGCTGCGTGCCTGTCATTTGCACACTCTAATTCCTGGTAATCCAGATTACAGTGTGTTGAACATGGCCCAAGCCGTGCAAGTGATGTGTTATGAGCTTCGGACTCAATGGTTATTACGTCAAATGCCTACTGAGCCTTATCAAGACCGTCTGGCTATGGCGTATCCAAATATTGAATGGGATGAGCCAATGGCGACAGCAGACGCCATGACTGGCCTGTTTGAACATTTAGAGTCGGCATTGACGTCAATCAATTTTATTCAGCCTCATAGCCGCAATAAGCTGTGGCCACGCCTGCATCGCCTTTTACAGCGTCATCGGTTGGATTCTAAAGAAGTCGCTATTCTTCGCGGCCTCTGCACTCATCTTGAACGTATGGTTAAAACGGATGAGGCAGAGCAATCCAAAAAGTTGAAATGATCTATAAAAGAGCCCCATTTTCACGGGATTGATACTCAAAGCGCCGTATAATCATAATACTTGAGTAGATTAGTAGGTTAAATACTTGACTAGTTTGCTTGGTTTATTTCATACTGTAATCGACTTTGTTTTAAAAGGTAAGTCTATGAAATTAACCACCAAAGGTCGTTACGCTGTAACGGCAGTGCTTGACTTAGCTCTGCACAGCGATTGTGGCCCAGTGGCTTTAGCGGAAATAGCGGAACGTCAAAATTTGTCTGTTAGCTATTTAGAACAGCTGTTTTCTAAGTTGCGTCGAGGGTCCATTGTTAAAGCTGTTAAAGGCCCGGGCGGTGGTTATTTGCTTAACAGGCCAACAGATCAAATTAACATGTCAGAACTCATCGATGCAGTTGAAGAGCGTGTTGATGCCACAAAGTGTGGGGGTGGTACAGATTGTCAAAGGGGTCTTATTTGTCTGACTCATACTCTTTGGCAAGATTTAAACACCCAGGTGCACGGCTTTTTAAAGAGCGTGACAATCGCAAGTTTAATGACGGAAAAAACCGTGTTAGATGTCGCTTCACGACAAGATAATCGGGTTCGGCAAGGCCTTTAGTTTTAACATGACCCAGAATGGATCAATTCAACACCAGTCTACTTGAAAGGAAATGTCTAGATGACCAACACACTGTATTTTGATTACGCTGCAACTACTCCAGTAGATAAGCAAGTTGCTGAGCAAATGACGCATTTTTTGACTTTCGACGGTGGTTTCGGTAACCCTGCTTCACGATCTCATCAATTTGGTTGGGTTGCTGAAGAAGCAGTAGAGAACGCAAGAGCACAAGTGGCCAAAACAATCAATGCCGATATTCGAGAAATCGTATGGACTAGTGGTGCTACAGAGGCTAATAACTTAGCAATTAAAGGTGCTGCTCATTTTTATAAAAGTCGTGGTCAGCATTTAGTGACGTCAAAAATAGAGCATAAAGCTGTTCTTGATTGTTTTCGGCAGCTCGAGCGAGAGGGCTTTGAAGTGACCTATCTCGATCCAGACGCTACAGGCGAAATAACAGCAGAGCAGGTGAAAAGTGTCCTACGAGAGGATACTATTTTGGCGAGCATCATGATTGTCAATAATGAGTTGGGGACTATCAACGACGTCAGGGCCATTGGTACAGTTTTACGAGAGCACAATGTGATTTTTCATGTTGATGGCGCTCAAGCGGTGGGTAAGGTTGCTATAGACCTAGCTGATATGCCTGTGGATTTAATGTCATTTTCGGCTCACAAGGCGTACGGACCAAAAGGCATGGGTGCATTATTTGTACGACGTAAGCCACGAATTCGCCTTGAGTCTCAAATTCACGGTGGAGGTCATGAGCGTGGTATGAGATCTGGTACTTTACCCACACATCAAATTGTTGGTATGGGGGCGGCTTTTGCGCTAGCACAGGACTCAATGATCGAAGAAAACAAACGTTTAGCTCAATTAAAGGCTCGTCTATGGGCCGGTGTCAAAGATATTGAAGCCGTGCAATTAAATGGTACTTTAGATAATGCTGTTCCACAGATTATCAATGTAAGCTTTGCGTATGTAGAAGGCGAGAGTCTTATGATGTCCCTCAAGACTATGGCTGTGTCATCCGGATCTGCTTGCACTTCCGCAAGTTTAGAGCCGTCCTATGTATTGCGAGCTTTGGGGCTCTCTGATGAGCTAGCTCACTCGTCAATCCGATTTTCTTTTGGTAAGTACACGACTGAAGCTGAAATTGACCAAGCTATAAGCCTCATACATCAAGCAGTTGATAAATTAAGAGCTTTATCACCTTTGTGGGACATGTATAAAGATGGGGTAGATCTATCCAAGGTAGAATGGCAAGCACATTAATTAAACGAGTTAAACAGTCACTGGCGCAGCCTTTCGCGCCAGTGCCTAAATAGTACGATTGGCATTAACATACGATTGGCATTAACATACGATTGGCTTAACATACGATTGGCATTAACAAAGGAAGATAATTATGGGTTACAGCGATAAAGTTATTGATCATTATGAAAATCCAAGAAACGTAGGGTCTATGTCTGTGGATGACACTCAAGTCGGTACAGGTATGGTAGGTGCACCTGCATGTGGTGATGTAATGCGTTTGCAAATCAAAGTGGCCGCCGATGGCACTATTGAAGACGCTAAATTTAAAACGTATGGCTGTGGTTCTGCTATAGCTTCTAGTTCATTGGTTACCGAGATGATGAAGGGTAAAACCTTGGAGGAGGCTGGCCAGATTAAGAATCGTCATATTGCTGAAGAGCTTGCTTTACCACCAGTGAAAATACATTGTTCTGTATTGGCAGAAGATGCAATTCAGGCAGCCATTAGTGATTACAAGTCTAAACAAGCTGGTTAGTTTCATTGAGTTATAGTGTGTCAAAAAGCTTACATTAGTTAACAAAGGTGTTCTCATGTCTATTGGATTGACATTAAAAGCCGCTCATCATGTCAGGCAGCAGTTGGATCAAAGACAAGCAAGTCGAGGTATTCGCTTGGGTGTCAAGACTACCGGATGTTCCGGTCTTGCTTATGTACTTGAGTTTGTAGACAGTGTGGATACCCAAGATGCTCAATTTGAAAGTGAGGGCATCCACATTTTTGTTGATCAAAAATCATTAAATTTCTTAGATGGCACTGTGATGGACTATGTAAAAAATGGCTTAAACGAGGGCTTTGAGTTTACCAACCCGAACACCAAGGGCGAATGTGGTTGTGGCGAGAGTTTTACGGTTTGAAATCAGCATTTGAGCAATTTAATTTACAATCAGCGCCAAGTTTACAGCTAATAAGTGGTGGATCACTTAATACTTTGCAGCTAAAGGCGCTTTATTTGCGAGCCCAAGCTGCTTGTCATCCGGATAACTTTGCATTGTCCCATCAGCAACAAAAAGACTCGGCTGCTAGGGCTAGTGCTCGATTAACTCAAGCTTATAAACTTCTCAGTGATGATTTAGAGCGCGTGCGCTTATGGTTAGATCTATCTGGTGTAGACCTAGAGCAACGTACTACTGTTCCAGATATGGCTTTATTTGAATTACAAATGGAGCTTAATGAGCTGCTGGGCCAAGTGAAGCTGGGGGACTTAAAGGCTTTAAGCCTTATGGAACAAAAGCTAGAGCAAATTAAGTCTCAATCTATGCTGGAATTAGACCAACTTTACACGCTAACTCAAACCAGTGAAAACAAGTCTTTAGACCAAAAAGCCTGTTTACAATGGTTTGGACGACTTGCTATGGTGAGCCGATTAACGGCACAGGTTCAAAATAGGCATTATCTAATCAGCTAACCGCAAAATCTTATTATTAATTATGGACGGTGTCACGCTTTTATCGTGCGTGCCTGTTAGATCAAGGAGTATATTATGGCTTTGATGCAAATCGCAGAGCCAGGGCAATCACCACAGCCGCATGACAAACAGCTCGTGCTTGGTATCGATTTAGGCACAACCCATTCACTAATAGCAGCCGTTAAGAATGGTCAACCTACCATATTGGCTGACCAGCATAATCACGCCTTGCTTGAGTCAAGAGTTATTTATTCTAAAAACACAGTCGAAGTGGGGGCGAGTAGTCGATCTGAGCAGCAATGTGAAGAGTTAGAGTATGTGGAAATCACTTCTATAAAACGTTTTATTGGCAGATCTTCTGCGGAAGTGCTTGAGTTACTGAGTCAATACCCCGTGTCCTACACTTGGGATTTTTCTGATCCAAAGCTACCAAAGGTTAAAACACCACAAGGGCTGAAGTCAGCAGTTGAAATTTCAAGTCACATTTTATTGGCATTAAGGCAGCGAGCCATTGATCACTTTAATATAGATGATGTCAATATAAACAAGTCAAAGGCATTTCAAACAGTAATCACTGTACCTGCATATTTTGATGATGCTCAACGTCAAGCGACTTACAGTGCTGCCAAAATAGCTGGCCTGCACGTTTTAAGGCTAATTAATGAGCCGACTGCAGCGATGCTTGCCTTTGGAGTCGTCAATAATGGTCAATACGTGATATACGATTTTGGCGGCGGTACTTTCGACGCCAGTTTAGTATCAAAGTCGGACGATATTTACGAAGTCACGGCAACCACTGGTAATACATTTCTGGGCGGTGATGATATCGACGAAGCCTTTACGCAATGGTTCTTAGCACGTTATCTAGATACGCAATATTCTTCTCATTTACGCTATTTAATACGGGAGGCGAAGCAATCTTTAAGTGTAAGCGATGAAACTTTAGTGCTTGATAAGCTGCTCACTAAAGAAAATCTTCAACAGGCAGCAGAGCCTATTGTACGCAAGACTCTTGATTGCTTAGAGCGACTGTTAAGAGACGCTCAACAGTCGTGGTCAAATATTCAAGGCATTTTAATGGTAGGTGGTAGCACTCGCAGCCCTATGGTTATTGACGCTATTAGCCAAGCAACCAATCATGTGCCCAAGCAAGAAGCTAATCCAGATGAGGTAGTGGCTCTGGGCGCATTAGCGCAAGCACGGAAAATGACATCCAGTGACGTTGAGCATTTACTGCTTGATGTATGTCCACTTTCATTGGGATTAGAAACGATGGGTGGCTTAGTCGAAAAAATTATTCCACGAAACACGCCTATTCCAATCACTCGTGAGCAAATTTTTACCACGCAAAAAAATCATCAGTCTGCTTTGTTAATACATGTACTGCAAGGTGAGCGGGAGCGAGTAACGGACTGTCGAAGTCTGGCTCGATTTGAGTTACGAGACTTACCACCACTCGCGGCAGGTGTCGCCAGGATCCAAGTGCAATTTACAATGGATGCTGATGGGCTTTTAAGTGTTCAAGCAAAAGAACTTTCTACTCAAAAGCAGACAAGTATTAAGATTCAGCCAAGCCAAGGGCTGACTGAAGATCAACTGCTTACCCTGTTAAAAGAAAGTCAAACCTATGGTCAAGAAGACGTGATGAGCCGTATGCACATGACTTCAAAAGTGGAGTTGGCAAGACTTATTGAAGCTTGCGATTTTGCCCTTGCCGAAGATAAATGCCTGCTTGATGAGCCAGAGTTAGCCTCTATAGAAGAGGTTCTTATGCTCGCCAAACAAAGTTTAGCTGATGATGCTTTGAATAGGCAACAGCTTGACACTATCGTTGCTCAGTTAAAAGCAAGCAGTGAACCGCTCGCCGAACGGCGTATGAATAATGCGATTCAAAAAGCTTTAACAGGCACTTCAATTTATTAATTAAAAGTATATTATAAGGATGAGTCATGCCAAAAATTACCTTTTTACCTCATCACGAACTGTGTCCTAAAGGTCTAATAGTGGATGCTTCCGAAGGTGCCTCTATTTTAGATATTGCTTTAGAGCATGATATTCATATTGAGCACGCTTGTGAAATGTCTTGTGCGTGCACCACGTGCCACATTATTGTACGACAGGGCTTTCAATCTTTAGATGAAGCTGAAGAAACGGAAGAAGACATGCTCGACAAGGCCTGGGGATTAGAACCAGACTCTCGCTTAAGCTGCCAAGCATTTGTTGAAAAAACCGATCTTGTTATTGAGATCCCAAAGTACACCATCAATCAAGTTTCTGAGAGGGCATAGGCCATGGCATTAATATGGACCGACGTACAAGATATAGCCATTGAGCTAACAGATAGACATGAAAATATTGACCCTCAGTGGGTAAGATTTACCGATTTACACCAGTGGGTCTGTGATTTACCTGGCTTCAAAGGTAATCCAGACGACAGTAGTGAACGTATACTAGAAGCAATTCAAATGGCATGGATAGCAGAGGCTCGCGAATAGCTTTTTTGACTATTGTTACTGTATATTATGCTCGCTAAACATGAGCAATATTGATCAAGGAGGATAATAATGAACCTAGCAACGCACTTAATCTTCAAACAGGCAGTGCACACCAAATTAAAATCTAATAGCCCTTTAAGACTTTGTTATCTAATGTTTTGTCTTGCCTTTTTTATTCCAATCCAGGCAACTGCAAGCGATCTAGCACCCCATGTGAAATTACGAGGGTCTTGGATTCAGGGTGGACTTATTATGGGCGTGGCGCCCAGCCAATCACTAATAGAGTTGAACGGCAAACAGCTTTTGCAAAGCCCGGATGGTCATTTTGTTTTCGGTTTTGGCCGAGATGAATCGGGACCAATTCAACTTAAAATTCAGCATAACGGTGATGTGTGGCAGCGTGAATACGCAATTGAACAACGAGACTATAAAATTCAAAAAATTGAAGGTATTCCCGCTAAAATTATGAATCCAGATACTCAAAATCAAGCTCGCTCACAAGCTGAAGCCCGTCTTGTTGGCCAGGCAAGGCAAATTCAGCGGTTTGAATTAGATTATTTAATGGGCTTTCAATGGCCAGCGAAAGGGCCGATTACCGGGGTTTACGGCAGTCAGCGGGTGTACAACGGTGTGCCTGGCAGGCCACATTTTGGTGTTGATGTCGCAGGTCCTATTGGTACGCCGGTGTACGCCCCAGCGCCCGGCGTTGTTACGCTTGTTCACGACGATATGTTTTATTCAGGTGGTACGCTTATCATTGATCATGGATTAGGCGTATCATCAACTATGATTCACCTTAATAAAATTCATGTCAAAGAAGGGGCTATTTTGAAGGCTGGCGATTTAATTGCTGATATGGGTGCATCAGGTCGTGCAACTGGCTCTCATTTAGATTGGCGCATTAACTGGTTTGATATCAGGCTTGACCCACAGCTGCTTGTCCCTTAACCGCCTCGCTGTTGTTCTTCTGTTATAGAATTAAAATCGACCGGATTAACACTATGATCTAAGCCTTTCATCACTAGGTCATGCAAAATGCTAGTATGAGCTAAAAGCGCTAAACCTTTATCATTACTTCTTACACTAGCTGCTTTTATTTTAGTCTCTTTGTCTTCCTTGTTATCCACAAACCCGTCTGCAGCCGTAAGAAATAATTCGTATTCAATTTTATGTCGATCAGCTCTAGAAAGTTCTTTAAAATCCACTGTACCGGTTGAAGATAGAGGCCCATTTATCTTGTGACGCGTAACTTCTGCTAATACGTTATTATCAAGTGTCATCGCCCTAAACGAAAATCCTTCTTTCTGATTGATTTTATTAGTAACACAGTCCATGAAGCTAGAACTTCGTTTAACCGCAAACTCAGTACTTACTTTGGTCATATAAGGTGTTGTATTCCTATAACTTACTCGCATACCTTCAATGTAAGCTGTATATCTTTGCCCGGGCTGTACCGTAGTCTCGTTACTGCCGCATTTCTTTAAAATACGAAAACTATCAATAACTTTTTTAGCTTGTCGAGCAGTTTCTGGCGAAATAGGGTCAGCTGCTGTGTCAGCATCTTGACCAAGCGCAGCCAATTCGAGTAAATCCTCAGCCGCCGCATTGCCATCAGCATACTGTCCTTCTGCCAATTGCTCGCCGAACGGTTGATCAAAGACATTATTATCAGCAAAAGCGTTATCTGGTATACCCATGCTCATGTGCGGCTCTCTCTCTGGCTATTATCATTAGTATTGACTATCTATATTACTTGGCAATAACGTCTTTTAATAGCGGTTTAGACTGTTTTCTTTGTAAGAGTATGTAACAGTTGCTATCCATAACGTTTAAAACCTGGTTTTTACCAGGGTTTTTCAACAAACTGCAACACAAACTCAACAAAGTGCTAGAGATCTGTAGACTTGAATTTGCTAATCTTAAACAACGAGATTTGAAGCATTTAATGACATGGCGAGTCAAAACTCTTAATGTTTCAATATTTTTTAATGGAGTTCCGAAGTATGGAAGTCAATACAGTCAACCTTTCTGACACTCTCATAAAAATGTATGATTTAGACCCAGTCATGATTGAGGCTCTTAAAGCCGGGGACGAGTCTGTCGTCTTTCAAGATCTGGTTTTTGGGCTTTTTTCTGCCGTAGACTGCTTAGTCACTGAGCGCTACGTTGATTTAAGTCAGGAAGAAGAAGTCAAATATCAGTTTTTTCAAATGATGAATTGGGCTGGGAACAAATTTGCAGAGATAGATCGATAACAGTATGCAAGTAATATTTTTTTTGGAGTGTGTCAATGAATACCGAAGAATTTTTGGAAAATAATCTTAAGAGTCTCATAATTTTAAATATATTTAGTTATGAGTTTAAGAAGGCTGCATATTGGAAATCTATATTAGATACAGCATTTACTGAAAATAATTTTTCACTTAACATTTACATAATTATGAGATTAACGTTTACAGAAGACCTTACATCAGAGCTTACAATGATGGCTAAAGACTGTATAAATTCTTTGAGTATCGAAGATCCCATGCTTTATGACGATGCATCGAGCTTTATTTCAGCCTTGCGTAAGAAAATTGATTAGGAATTGTATATTATGACATTTAAAGGTAATGACTTCCACGCGGATATTTCAGCGGTACTCGAAGAGCAAGGGTATGAAAATACACTAGAACTATTGAAAATTATAGAATGCGGTATTGGAAGCGATGAACAGTATGATTTTTATGAAAAGCTTCGGGTCGCTTTTAGTAGCGTATCAAGTGTAGGTTTACCGCTTCGAAAAAATTCTGATGAGCTTGTTGAAAACGTTAAAACAAATTTGGCGTTATTGCACATTACATTTACTCACTAATAAGATACAGAAAAAATACGATTAAGCCAGAGGAAGTGCGCCTATTATGGATACAGAAGCTTTATATTTAATTGAAGAAAAATTAGAGCCAGTTTGCATTACTTTGTTGGCTCTTAATCAAATTAAATTTGTGACACCGTATTTGAAAATAATTGGTAAGATTAAAAATAATCCATATTATGCGCTACATTATTTGATTTTGAGCCGCGTAAAAGCAGCAAGCTCTGAATCAATCGAAGAAGGGTTTGAATATCTTGAAGAGCTTAAGGCGCTTCCTTTTAGCGATGAATACAATCCAAAGTTATATAGAGATTTACTACAGTATGCTATTAAGTCCCTTAATTTTGAAGTCTAATGTGCAGTCAAATCCTAATAATCAACTAAAGAAGAGTGAAATATGATAGATGCAATAGGCGCCGGCCTCACGGGATTCGACAATTCAGGTGTCGACAAATTTGCAAATATAGACGACTACGACATTGAAAAGTTTGATTTCATGTTAGAAACAGAAGTTCAAAACTTTTCAGTTGAGTCCGGTGTCTCTACTCAGCAAAATAAGGATGTTTCAACCGCTGCTTTAGATTATATGGTGAGTTCAAAGAATTCTCTAATGTCAAAAAGCCAGGCAGTTCATGATAGTTATCTTGGAGATCAGAATTTTACTTTTACTGATAAAATTCAACTTTTAGAAAAAACATACAATTATCAGTTAGAAATGACTTTCTACAATACATTTATGTCTCAAACAATGCAAAAAGTTGATTCATTAATACAGCTTAAATAATAATCATAAAACCCATTTTATCTTTCAAGTTGTCAGGTAACTGATTTTTCTTTTCTCAATACAAAAATAAGCAGTAAAGTATTATGAAAATTAACTCCATTCAAAGGCATTTAAAGCTTATTCTCGTGAGTATGACATTTTTTTTGCTTGTCGGTTGTAAAACTGAACTTTATACAGGGTTAACGGAACAAGAAGCAAATGAAATGATTACCGTACTGCAGGATGCTAAGCTTGAAGTTGGTAAAGTTTCTGGTCTTAAGGGCGCAGTTAATTTAACCGTGGAGTCGCAAGAAATTGGTAAAGCTGTGGCTATTTTAAAGAAAAACGGCTACCCAAAAGACGTATTTCAATCCTTAGGAGACGTTTTTAAGAAAGACGGTCTCTTATCCACGCCTCTTGAAGAGAAAGCACGATATTTATACGCAGTGTCTCAGCAGATATCCGAAACATTATCCAATTTAGACGGCGTTCTGACCGCTAGGGTTCACGTAGTACTACCGACTATCGATGAAGTGACCAAAGAAATAACAAATTTTGCTTCTGCGTCTGTCTTTATAAAGCACTACGATGAAGTAGATCTAAAAGAGTACATCCCTAAAATTAAGTTATTGGTAAATAATTCAATACCGAGCCTTGAGTATGATCGAATTACAGTTCTACTATTTCCATCCGCTGGATACCAAACAATTGGAGAGTATCGTTCTGACATCAATGATATTTATGATCCCGAAGGTGCGTCTAAAGCAGAACGTGTCAGTAAATTTGTTAAATACATCTTATATTCACTCATTGTTATTGTGGCCTTTAATATTGGTATAATGGTGTTCAACAGAATGTCGAGTGGGAAAAGTGCTCCAAAACTAAGCGATTTGCTTGGAAATAGAGGCAAAGGAGGCGAGGCTGGAAAGAAAAAAGGTCGACGTGAAGAATCAACCGATACAGCTGATTCAAACGATGATGACGCAGACTCCGAGGCCAATGCATAGCTCTTTTAAGTAATCGTTCATACAACCAGAATAAGCTACACTTCAATTGATGTTGTTTATTTTGGTTTTTTATTTTATGCTCGACTTCCTCACTTCAAATTATGGTCTTTATTAAATGGTTTTTCTATGAGCGAAACGGATGTTGATATAGTTCTCTCAAGGCTTAAAAAGCGTCAA
>Ga0115546_1002276_pt1 | contig 11141 bp, 7 predicted proteins | sample COGITO_mtgs_1004_FD_87186 | JGI IMG/M metagenome (GOLD analysis project Ga0115546, IMG submission 87186) | Pelagic marine microbial communities from North Sea - COGITO_mtgs_100413 | ecosystem: Environmental > Aquatic > Marine > Epipelagic | place: Germany:Helgoland, sampling site Kabeltonne...
CTTCGGCGCCTGCCAAAGTAGAAAGCGCCATAGGTAAAAATCCTAAAGCTGCGGCCATAGCAGTAAGCAATACCGGACGCAATCGCATAATAGTACCTGCAATAACTCTCTCATTTGTGTTCATATCTGTTGTGTTTTTAAGTTCTCTAAATTCTTCTATCAGTACGATGCCATTCAGCACAGCAATACCAAATAGAGCGATAAAGCCAACCCCCGCAGAAATACTAAAAGGCAAGTCTCGGAGATATAGAAATAACACGCCACCCACTGCCGACAGCGGAACTGCGGTAAATACCAGCATGGCTTCTTTAATGGTACCTAAGGCAAAATATAAGAGTATAAAAATAAGCAAAAGTGCAATCGGAACTACAATGGTTAATCGCTTAGTTGCGTTTTGTAAGTTTTCAAACTGACCTCCATATTCCACCGCGTATCCCGGCGGTAATTTAATATTAGCACTTATCAAGGCTTGCACGTCCACTACAACCGATTCAAGATCACGATTTCGAACGTTCACACCTATTACAATTCTTCGCTTGGTGTCATCTCGAGATATTTTAGCAGGACCTTTGGTATAACTCACTTCAGCTACTTGGTCTATGGGTATTTTCATTCCATCGGAGGCGGTCATATAGGTGTTGGCTAAATCTGCAATTTCATTACGCTCCAATTCGGCATTACGAACCACCAGGTCAAATCGGCGTTCGCCTTCAAACACAACGCCTGCTTTTTTTCCAGCAAAGGCCGCTTCTATGGCATAATTTACCTCGTCTGCACTAAGTCCGTACCTCGCAATTGCCGCTCTATCCAGCTTTACACTCATTTGAGGTAGGCCTGCTACTTTTTCTACGCTAATATCTGCAGCGCCTTCCACGTGTTCAATTAGCTTCTTAATTTGCGCAGCCTTAGCAGAGAGTATATCTAAATCTTCACCAATAATTTTGATAGCTAAATCAGACCTAGTCCCTGTTATTAGCTCATTAAAACGCATTTCTATGGGTTGCGTAAATTCAAACTCGACACCGGGAATAGTGATTAATTTGGCCTTAAATGCATCCGCTAGTTCATCTTTGGATGCTGCGGTAGTCCATGTTTTTTTCGGCTTTAGTTTAATAATCACATCACTTTCTTCCATACTCATGGGGTCTGTTGGGACTTCGGCAGCGCCTATCCGCGTTACAGTCTGTTCTACTTCAGGAAATGTTGCGAGTATTTTCTCAATTTGAGTGGTTATTTCGATGGTTTTACTCAAAGACGTTCCCGTTTTTAAAACAGGTTGTATTACAAAGTCGCCTTCATCCAAGGTAGGTACAAATTCACCTCCCATTCTGCTAAACAATACGCCAGTCAATAGAAGCATAACCATTGCCGAAGTAAGTAAGGTTTTCTTGTGGCTCAAGCACCATACAAGAGCAGGTCTGTAGGCGTTTTCTATTGCGCGCATCATTCGTTTGTTAAATGAGTTTGGATTATCTTTCTCCGGCCTAAGTAATAGGGAAGAGGCAACAGGAACGTAGGTGAAACAGAGTATCATCGCTCCAATTAGTGCAAAGCAAAATGCCAGTGCCATGGGAACAAACATCTTTCCTTCAACCCCTGTTAGCGACAAAATAGGTAAAAACACAATGATGATAATGAGTTGCCCGAATATGGCAGAATTCATCATTTTACTAGCTCCTTTTGCGGTTATTTTGACGGTTTCTTCTCTGGCTTCGGCGGGTGCTAAAGTAGACAGATATGATCTTGATGCCGTTAATTTAAAAGCAATAAATTCGACAATAATAACGGCTCCGTCAATGATAATTCCGAAGTCAATCGCGCCTAAACTCATCAGGTTAGCATCTATCCCAAAGATGTACATTAAGGAGAGTGCAAAGAATAAACACAATGGAATAACCGAAGCCACCACTATACCACTGCGCCAGCTGCCCAGCATTAAGATCACAACAAAGAGGACGATGAGGAACCCCAAAATAAGATTTTCGGTTACGGTAAAGGTTGTTTTTGCGATAAGCTCACTTCGCTCTAATATTGGATTTATGAATACGCCTTCTGGTAAGGTTTTTTGCGTTTCGGCAACACGTGCTTTTACCGCATCCATTACCACATTGGCATTGGCGCCTTTTAGCATCATAATTTGGCCCATCACTTTCTCGCCTTCACCGTTAGCGGTAATTGCCCCAAAACGGGTAGAAACCCCTAATTGTACTTTTGCAATGTCGCGAATGAGCACAGGAGTCCCGTTTCGGTTAGTAACTACAATTTCCGCAATTTGGTCTATTTCCGTAATTAAGCCTTCTCCACGTATGAAATAACTCTCGTTATTGCGCTCGATATAACCACCACCTGTAACAGAGTTATTTGATTCTAGGGCGTGAAATACATCTGAAATACTCAGATTCATACTGTTGAGTTGACCTGGAATAACAGCTACTTCGTATTGTTTTAGTTCACCTCCCCACGTATTTACTTCTACCACTCCTGGTATTCCTGATAGTTGGCGTTTTACTACCCAATCTTGCAACGTGCGCAACTCCATAATAGAATACTTATCTGCATATCCTGGTTTGGTATCTAGAATATATTGATAGATTTCTCCTAAACCAGTGGTAACCGGTCCCATAAAAGGAGTGCCAAATCCAGTTGGAATTTTTTCAGAGGCACTGGCAATTTTTTCGGCAATAAGCTGGCGCGGTAAGTAGGTGCCTAAGTCTTCATCAAAAACGATGGTTACTACCGACAACCCAAATTTAGAAATCGAGCGTATTTCTTCTACACCGGGCAAATTTGCCATTTCGAGCTCAACAGGCGCGGTAATAAATTGTTCTACATCGGCTGTTGATAGATTTTTGGACGTTGTAATTACCTGTACTTGATTATTGGTAATATCTGGTACAGCGCCAATAGGTATTTGGGTTATGGAAAATATCCCAAATACGGTTATAAACAGAACTAAAAGTCCTATGATTAATTTATTGTTTAAAGAAAACTGAATGATCTTATCTAACATTATTTTTTTTGATTTTTGAAACGTATAAAAGTGCTCAAGACTGATTTCGTCCTTTGGAAAAAGAGCTAATGTAAGCGAGAGGAATTATGCTGTAGGCGGGCCTCGAAACGATGTTTCGTTCCAAAAATACTCAGTAGGCGAATGCCAGTCTGATACTAAATAATACGCATTGGTACTGGATTGTTCTAGAATGAGGGCTAAATCCGGAATCAAATAGGTGAGATGAGCGATCATAGGAGCAGAAAGCGTTACTTCAGATGTCTTCTCAAAATTTTCAAGATGATCGCCACCCATATCTAAGTGAAATGCCAGTTGTAAGTATTCCAAAACATTGCTAGCTGCCTGATGTTCAATGCTATGCTCCATATCCTCCATTTCGGAGTGATGCTGATGTGGCAAGGTATTGTGAATAAGCACAATGCTAGAAGCTACAAAAAGAAATATGTATTTCAGCGTTTTGATGTGACAAAGATAGATTTATTTGAATAGTACAGATGAACGTTGTTTTATACTAAGGTAATAAATCGAAATGGTATAGGTCATTTATGCTGATTACTGTTTATCCCAAAACCCTCCGCCACTTTGTCACCTTCTTTCCTTTGGTCTATACTTTGATAGTTAGAGGCTAAACACAATTAATATATTATGCAAAAAGGAAAAGTTTCAGTAAACACGGAGAATATCTTCCCGATTATCAAGAAATTTCTTTACACAGATAACGAGATTTTCTTGAGAGAATTAATCTCAAATGCCACCGACGCCAGTAACAAACTACGCGTGCTAAGTCAACGTGGCGAGGCTGCAGGAGACATAGGTGAACTAAAGATTACCGTTACCCTTAATGAGGACAAAAAGACCTTAACTATTAGCGATAATGGTATAGGCATGACGGCCGAAGAGATTGATAAATATATCAATCAAATCGCATTTTCGGGTGCAGAAGAGTTTGTAGAAAAATTTAAAGATACCAAAGCAGATGCTAATATTATCGGACATTTTGGATTAGGATTTTACTCTAGTTTTATGGTTGCAGATACCGTAGAAATTGATTCACTAAGTCATGTAGAAGGAGCAGAGCCTGCCAAATGGACGTGCGAAGGAAGTACCGATTTTAAAATAACCAAAGGAAAGCGTAAGACCCGTGGTACAGACATCATTTTACATATTAACGAAGAGAGCAAAGACTTTTTAGGCAAATGGAAAATTCAAGAATTACTCAATAAATATTGTAAATTCCTACCTATTCCTATTGAGTTTGATGGTAAAGTGATAAATGAAATCGCACCTCTTTGGAAAAAAAATCCAGCGGATTTAAAAGACGAAGATTACACTGATTTTTACACGCAGTTATACCCTATGAGTGAGCCTCCGTTATTTTGGATTCACTTAAACGTAGATTACCCGTTTAACCTAACAGGAGTACTTTATTTCCCAAAAATCAAAAAAGAAATAGAGCCGAACAGAAATAAGATTCAACTGTATAGCAATCAAGTATATGTAACTGACAATGTAGAAGACATTGTACCTGAATACTTAATGTTATTGCACGGCGTAATTGATAGTCCGGATATACCACTTAACGTAAGTAGAAGCAGCTTACAGTCTGATGGTGCGGTGAAGAAAATAACTAGTCATATCAGCAAAAAAGTAGCGGACAAATTAGCCGATTTGCACAAAGCTGATTTTGAAGATTACAAGTCGAAATGGGAAAGCATCAGCATATTTGTAAAGTACGGAATGTTATCCGACGATAAGTTTTACGACAGAGCTAAGGGAATATGCTTACTACAAAATACTGAAAAAGAGTATTACAACATTGACGAGTACATCGCTAAGATAGAACCAAACCAAACCGATAAAGATGGCAACAAGATTGGTTTGTATACCAATGATGCCGACAAGCAACACAGTTATGTGGATGCAGCCATAAACAAAGGGTATGACGTATTGCTACTCGATGAGCTAATTGATAATCATTTCATAAGCAACCTAGAGCAGAAAAATGATAAGTTTCAACTTAAGCGTGTAGATGCGGATACGGCAGGAAAGCTTATTGACAAAGACGAAAAGAGCGAAAGCGTATTGAGCGAAGATGAGGTAACTAAATTAAAAGCAGCCTTTGAAGGAGTGGTGAACAAAGACAAGTACACCATCGTGTCTGAGGTAATGAGTCCAGAGGAAGCGTTTATTACCATAACTCGCAGTGAGTGGGAGAGACGCATGAGTGAAATGGGCGGTATGGGCGGCATGCAGATGTTTGGGCAGATGCCAGAGAAATATTCGGTAGCGGTAAATACAAATCACGCTTTAGCCAATAAAGTACTCAAAGCAGAAGGTGAAGCACAAACAGAACTTTTAACCAAGTCTATTGATCTAGCCAAATTATCACAGAATTTATTAACGGGTAAAGAGTTAACAGAGTTTGTGAAAAGACAAATGGCAGCTTTATAGTATTTAGGTGAACCAAAACCTAAAAAGGCCTGCGAAAGCGGGCCTTTTTTTATGCTATATAGTTGTCAAAGTTTTCTTTTTCTGGTTCGAAATCAATCAACAAATCAATATCACTCTCGCTAGATTGCTCATTGCGAATATAAGACCCAAACAAGCTGATTACAAAATTTTGAAGCTTGTAAAAAACCGATGCAAGTCTTCCGATTTGAGTAACGCAGGATCACCCGTAATGGTAAGAAGATAAAACCCTTCTCCATGCGGGACTTCATATGAAAGGGTATTACCTACCATCATGCCAGATTGATAGATACATAGCTCTTTTTGCAGACCAAAATACATGGTGTCTTTGGTGACTTGATACATGTTCATCATATCCGACATGCGACCTCCCATTTCTTCTTTGTATTGTTTTCCGATGGATTCAACCATTTCTTCCATATACGATATCTGCGCCGGTGTGAGTATTTCTTGCATTCTTTTTTTAGGCGATTTTGTTGGTGTATACTCCGCTTCTGTTTCATCATATACCACTTCTGTCGCTTGCTCAGAGAGCTCTTCCACACCCTCCGTTACCGTTATTTCTCTTGCAATTAAATCATCTTGATCGTAATCTATAACTTCAGTATACTCTATCTCTGCTACAACTGAATCGATGTTAGGCTCTATGTCATAGCCACTATATGCATCTATAATTACCGATTCTGCTGCCATTTCCCTAGTGTTTAAAGTATCGTATGTATAGTCATCATATACTTCTTCTGCTGCTATTGCCCCTTCGTATGTATACTCTTCATCTAACTCAGTTGCATACATAAATTCTATGTTGAAACTAGCGATTCCTTTTTGTGTAAATAGATGTATTCCTGCCTCACCTGCGCCTCCGAGCTTAGCATATATCCCCGAGTTTTGAGCAAGTGTAATCCCTTCAGGCAAGTCCACTTTATACTCTTTATGCTTGGTGCTTTTCCATTGGTAAGATCTGTTATATGCCGTGGTTACATTGATTGGCCTCAAGCTATATCCTTCTCGTTTAAGTTGACTGATCAGTCCATTGTCGCTGCAAAGGTGCCCGGCACCTACGGCCATAAATAAGCCACCTTTCTTAAATTCTTCCTTCATGCGCTCATACATGAGGTCGTTTCTGTCTGTAAAAATACGTTTGTAAAATGCAGAACCCAGCGCTTTTCCGTCGTCTGAAGCGGCAACAGTTTGGCACAACTGTGATAAGTCAGCATTGCCGTAAGCCAATATCATATCTTCGGTACCACTCATCCATTCAGCTATGTTCAGATTTAGCTCACTGTTTTGAAGATAGTCTACGATCTTAGTGCTCAGCTGTTTGTCTTCGAAAGAATAGGCGTTAATATCGCCAAGTAATGCCATTATTTGCTCGGTGTAGGTTTCTATGCCCACGATTTCTTTTTCCTTACTTCTTGCGTATTCTTGTAGATACAGGTCTACAAACGAAGCTCGTTGATTGCTAGATAACTTGTTTTTTAACAGGTCGAAATAGTTGGGAAGCAAGTCATTTATTATTTTAGTGCTCAACTCTTCTGGCGTCATACGTTCCATAAGTGTTGGCAGAAAATCGTTACTGATATAGGCCGATAGTTTAGTGATAAACGATGTGTCAATCAAGCCCTTCATTTTTTCTTTTGTGAGCGAGGTTGCTAACTCGGTTTGATCTAGGTTTAACTCAAATGCAGCGATTTTGCTTTGGTCAATAGCCCACATTACACTGTCGTTAAACGCAAAGGCGCGTTCGTCTTGAACATGCAGCGTGCCAAAGAGATAACTCTTTTGTACTATTCCTTTTTTAGCTACTTCAAAAAGCAACGTGTTTTGTGCTATACCGGCTATTGGAACTAGAAGTAAAATGATGAGAAGTCGTTTCATTACTGTAAAAATAAAATAACTTTGAACTTAATGAATGTTTCTATAGTGCAATTGGACATAACGGCTAAAAATACGAAAGCTAATTTCGTTAAGATAGAAGCGCTACTCGCCGATTGTACCTCAGATTTGGTTGTGCTTCCTGAGATGTTTAGCACCGGCTATTTTACAGATGATACAACACTAGCTCAACCTATGAATGGGGAGATTATAAGCTGGATGCTCGATTATTCACAACGACAATCTACTGCTATTTGCGGCAGTCTGTTATGCCTAGAAAACGGTGAATTATTTAACCGTTTTGTGATGGTAAGTCATGGAGAGATTATAGGGCATTACGATAAGGCTCACCTTTTTTCGATGGCCAATGAAAATGTACATTTTACACCGGGTAATACCAAGGTAGATATGGTGTTGAATGGTTTTAAGATAAGACCGACTATCTGCTATGATTTGCGATTTCCATACTCTTCGTTTAACGACTCCGAATATGATATTTTAATAAACGTAGCCAGTTGGCCAAGTCAACGTATAGGGCATTGGGATGCCTTATTACGTGCCAGAGCAATAGAAAATCAAGCTTATGTCATTGGGTGTAATAGGGTAGGAGAACAGGTACATTCAGAGGATAAAAAATCTCATTATCCTGGTCACAGTGGCGTTTATGGACCTGATGGTGAGCGTCTGGTACATTCCGTAAAGGAGGAAGTGCTAACATTAACCATTACCCAAGAGGTGATAGCAACTACTCGGAAGCAATTGCCGTTTTTAACGGACCGAAGAATGTAGTTCGGAGAAAGGATTAATGCATTCTATCGCCTCGTATAGCTAAGGTTTTAACCATTCCTGCTTCAAAAACGACGTACTCTGCCCAACGGTTTAGTACATAGTTTTCGTCGGCGTATTTTTTGGCTAGGTTTATAAATGCCTTGTAATGTCCTGCTTCACTTACCATAAACTCGTGATAAAATTTTTGTAATTCTGGATCTTCTACATTCAAACTGAGCAGTCTAAATCGTTCGCAACTGCGGGCTTCTATCATCGCAAAAGCGAGCAAATATTCTACGAGTTGCTTGGTAATATGATCTCCTCCCCGTATAAATCCATTTAGCTTATTGACGTATTCATCTTTGCGCTGCGGTCCCAATTCATGGCCACGTTTTTTGAGCTCTTTGAGCACCTTTCTAAAATGACCCCATTCTTCAGCTACAATAGGAGCAATAATGTCTACCACGTCGGAATAATCACTAAATTTACTAATCATACTAATGCCGTGGGTAGCAGCTTTCTGCTCGCACCAAGCATGATCGGTAAGAATAAATGCTATGCTTTTTTCGGCGATATTTACCCAACGAGGGTCAGTTGCCATTTCTAGGCCTAAGGTAGTTTTGGATGTGGGTGACGCCATAGGTGCAAAAGTAATAAATGAGTGTTGATATAGAATGTTAGATTTATGATTTCGGACTAGCGTTAACCAGCTTGAGATACTCGTTTTTATTGATTCTTTAATTCGTTTCCAATCCTTCGCTACACTCCGTCGGACAAAAGAACTGATTTACGCCAAGCTTCCCTAAAACAGCATCAACACCCCCACAAACACCAACATACCTATCAACATAAGAATAAGCGTATAAGGCAAGATATCTTTGGCTTTTAATCCTGTGATGCTTAACAACGGCAACGCCCAAAAAGGTTGCATCATATTGGTAAGTTGGTCACCGTAGGCCATGGCAAGTATGATTTTGGGTAGGGGCACCCCCAGTTTAGTAGCTGCATCTAACAAGATCGGGCCTTGTATAGCCCATTGCCCGCCTCCGCTGGGCACAAATAGATTTACTAATCCTGCACTTAGAAAAGTGTAAAGCGGGAGCGTTTGTGCATTTGAAATCGTTATAAACCAATCCGAAATAAGGTTAATTAATCCGCCGCTTTGCATTAAGGCCAGTATTCCAAAGTACAGCGGGAATTGAATTAGTATTCCCGACGAACCTTTAATAGCATCATCCACAGCACCCAGAAAAGTCTGAAAGTTTTGATGAAGGAGAAGACATAAGGCTAGGATACCAAAATTGATATAGTTGGGTGATATAAATCCTAAGCTCGGTCCCTCAAAAATAACGGCAATGTAAATGGCCAGTACAACCAAACCGACGCCTATAGATTTGCTAATGAAACCGAGGTGATCTATGTATTCAGCACCTTGCAGATGGTTGGGTTTTTCGTGTTTTAGTTTAACGGCTTCAATACTAGGTATAGATGATTTTAAACGTTTACCTAACAGATAAAACGCTATTGGAATAAGAACCAGTAGCAATACAAAGGCTGTAATGTTGAGCGAAGAAAAAACCGTTTCGGCATAGGTTACAGCATTGGGCAGTGAAGTGTTATGGGCTATTTCTTGTAGATGTCCCTTTTCTGCTGCCTTTGCCAATGCAGATCCAGATAACCCGCCGTGCCAAACCATTAAACCTACATAGCCAGAGGCTCCTATAAGCGGATAGTTTAAAGGTGACTGTTGTTTGGTAAAACGTTCACCCATTTTTCGAGCGATAATGGCTCCAAAAACCAAGGCCAATCCCCAGTTGATAAAAGCAACCAATATGGTCGTAAACGTAATAATAGCAGCTGCTTTTGCCGTGGTGTTAATGGGTTTAATCAGGGATGAAATAAGCGCGTCAAAAAAGCTACTCAAGGCTAAGCTATGTCCTAAGACCAGCATGAGCATCATCTGAAACGCAAATGCGAGTAAATTACTGTTCCATAAGCCTTCTTGCCAATCTAAAAGTAGTTCGGTGGTAGGTTTAGGACTGTATACTAGGGTAAGAAAGAGGGTGAAAAGCGTGAGCAACACCGCAATACTAAAGGGAGAAGGGAGTAACCTCCGAAACCAATTCGCGTAGTGTTGCGTAAAACTCATAGATAACTTACCAGTTCTTCCAAATAGGTGGCATCTACGTTGTCAAATGCACCAAATGCTGTACTGTCTATATCTAACACCGCGTAAACCTCATCATTGCGAACACATGGAATTACAATTTCAGAATTACTAAGCGCACTGCATGCAATGTGTCCAGGAAACTCATGCACATCTGCCACAATTTGTGTTTGTTGAAGTTGCCATGCAGTGCCGCATACACCTCTCCCAAATTGGATGCGCGTGCACGCTATAGGTCCGTTAAAAGGGCCTAATATTAGTTCGTCATTTACCACACGGTAAAATCCAATCCAATGATGTGGAAAGTGTTCCATAATTAATCTGCTGAGGTTCGCCATATTAGCTACATCATCTACCTGCTTATCTACAAGCGATTTGGCTTGTTTCAGTAAAATTTGATATACTTCTTCCTTTTTCAAGATTACAATATTATTACTTATAAAATAGATGTACATTCCAAAACAAATTTAGTTTTGAAAGAAATAAACTGGTAATGAATTTATCTCATCAAAAAATCCTCCTGATTGTATTGGCGATTAATGCCGTGTTCTTACTTGCTTTATTTAATTTCTGGGAATAGGAATAAATAAGAAGCAGGTTGTTCGTTTGATTTACTTCTTTTTCAAAATGATATAACCCCACACATCTATTACTCCTGTTGCAGCATCATACTTATCAGAAAGGTCTACACCGTAACCTTCCAAAGCAGATTTAGGGTATGAGGCCTCTGCGGTAGAAGCAACATTTACTACAATTCTGTATTCAGCCTTCTCGCCTCGATCTATGGTAATAGTGTTTTTACCTTGCAGTGCTGTAGGAAAAACCATCGCACTATTAATAGCCATGGCTTTA
>Ga0115546_1002281_pt1 | contig 11128 bp, 9 predicted proteins | sample COGITO_mtgs_1004_FD_87186 | JGI IMG/M metagenome (GOLD analysis project Ga0115546, IMG submission 87186) | Pelagic marine microbial communities from North Sea - COGITO_mtgs_100413 | ecosystem: Environmental > Aquatic > Marine > Epipelagic | place: Germany:Helgoland, sampling site Kabeltonne...
ATTCGGTGAGAATTGATCCCCACCCCCACGAAAGATTACAGTGATTGGGCAAATTTCAAGACGCGTAAGGATTCACAATCATGGTTGGAGCGCTAGCAGATCAGGTTGCCGTTGTGACAGGCTCGTCGCGAGGGATTGGTAAAGCAGCGGCGCTGGCACTGGCCGGCGAAGGCGCGAAGGTGGTGGTGAACTATGCGAGTTCTAGCGGGGCGGCAGACGAGGTGGTGCAGCAGATTGAGGCGGATGGGGGAAGTGCGATCGCGCTTCAAGCCGATGTCTCTAAGTCCGATCAGGTCGATGCGCTCATTAAGGCCACGATGGACAAGTTTGGCCGCATTGACGTATTGGTGAACAACGCCGGGATTACTCGCGATACCCTGTTGCTCCGGATGAAGCCCGAAGACTGGCAGGCCGTGATCGACCTCAACTTGACGGGCGTTTTTCTCTGCACTCGCGCCGTTAGTAAAATCATGCTCAAGCAGCGCTCGGGCCGCATCATCAATATCTCCTCAGTGGCCGGACTGATGGGTAACCCTGGTCAGGCTAACTACAGCGCGGCTAAAGCAGGCGTGATTGGCTTTACGAAGACAGTGGCAAAAGAGCTAGCGCCGCGTGGCGTAACGGCTAATGTCGTCGCCCCTGGATTTATCGCGACAGATATGACTGGCGATCTGAAGAACGCCGAAGAAATTCTCAAGTACATTCCGCTAGGCCGCTATGGACAGCCAGATGAAGTGGCCGGACTGATTCGCTACCTGGCTGCCGATCCGTCCGCTGCGTACATTACCGGCCAGGTGATGAATGTGGACGGTGGGATGGTAATGCATTAGCTTGGGCCGCCACCTCGACGGTCGATAGTACTACCGCCTCCGGAACTGCTGCTACAGCGGGCTGTTTGGGCGTAATTAAACCCTTCATCCAGCGTCTTGAAGGCTCTTCAATCAGGTGGTTGGCCGCGATCGCAACTACCACCATTACGCCTAGATACCCTAGTAACGCCGCTGTCTTCACCATCAGGTCCATTTCGGCAAACCTTTCTAGGGGCAGCGCTCGCCGCAGAACGATCAGGCACAAAAAGTGAGTGATATACAGCGCGTAGGAAAGCTCGCCGCCTTTCATCGCGATTCGAGTGCTACAAAGATGGGCGATCGCGCCTTTTTCCCAGGCGAGTAGATAAATTGCGATCGCGCAGAGCGGCGTTAGCCACAGCGCATCTAGCTGATCGGGTGTGCCGATAATCGAGCCGAGCTGATTGGACAATATGTTAGGCGTTGAAACTACGGTGATGCCGGCAACGGTCACTATCCCAGTGGTAGTGGCTAAGCCGCGCCACCGGTAGCCCCATCTGGCCGCGTAGAGGTTGTACAAAAGGCAGCCGGCCACAAACTCTCCGGCAATGCGCAGTACGCCATAGCTACCCGCGCCGCGAATGGCCTGCCAGTTTACATCTAGTCCCTGGCAGGTGGCGGCCATTAAAAGGAGCACTGCGACTGTCGCCGCGGCTGAATAAGCCGAACTTCGAATGCGTAGCGTTGCCGCGATAATGGCCGGAAAAAGCAGGTAGGCTAACCATTCGCAGCTCACAGCCCAGGCGATCGCGTTCCAGCTAAAAGCGGTTGGCAAACTCCAAGCCTGGACTAAAAATAAATTTTGAATCAGCCCCGATAGGGAATAAAACTCGGGATAACTTAGCTCCGAGCCGCTGGCATTTGCCGCTACCACCAGCAGAATCGTTGCGCCTAGCGTAATAAAGTGCAGCGGATAGATTCGAGCTAGGCGCAGCCACAGAAATTTTCCGTAGTTCTTTAAGTTGAACGACTTGAAGCGGGGGGCATAGCTGTAGGCAATGACAAAGCCGCTCAAGATGAAGAAGAAGTCTACTCCGGCAAAGCCCGCCGCCGCAAAGCTTAGTAGCGGTGGCCAGGGTAGAAGCACCGCTAGCTCTTCTTTCAGGTGATAAAGAACAATCCAGATAATTAGAAAGGATCGCAGTCCGGTGAGCGTGTCGATGTTGCCGCTGCGCTGCGCGAAATTTCTCATGTTGAATGGTGAAAGAGGTGTACCCGCTGTCCTTACTGCATGGAGCGAAGGGCATTGATGAAGTCTAGAAAGTTGATAAATAGGCTAAAGCTGCGCTCCACCACGGCTACGTACCTCTAGATTGAACCCAGCAACCTATAGCAGGTAACCGCTTCACAAGATACGACGAGGAGCCGCTGTTTTAATTCCGACGCATCGCCCTCGTTGATGCATTCCTTACAGGAACGTTGCTTCTGTAAAGCGCTTGATCGGATGTTCGCTAAACGGATGCCATCTGACGTTGAAAGATAGTGCCGGCTAACTTCTGCCTATGGCCGCTTTTACCGCTGTTGGGTCGCGCCTGCGTTTTGCTATCGCCATAATTACCCCAAAAAGATTTCAAGGGTGTTGGCAAAAGCACATTTAAGAAAGTTGCTAAAGCCTCTAGCGCGGGGGCAATGGGCGAGGTCAATGGTGCCACGCAGGCCCAGCGTCTTTCTACTCTTAGGCCCAGTCGAGCCGCCTTGAGCCGTTGATTTATCTTAGAAACCTGTTTGTCTAAAGCGAGATTCTGTCATACGCCAATAGAGAGAGCTAAACGGCCTATGGACTGCCTATGGACTGCCTATGGACTGAATGTCTGCCAAAGGAAATATAGAGGAAATGTTTTAGACCCAGCGTTAGTTGTTACGATAGCTAAAGCTAAGAAAATCATTAAGCATAGGGTACGCAATTCACTATGGGCCGTGTGGGAGTCTTATTACTAAACTTGGGCGGGCCAGAGAAGCCAGAGGATGTGCGTCCTTTTCTGTTTAACCTGTTTTCCGACCCTGAAATTATCCGAATTCCGTTTCCCTTTTTGCAGAAACCGCTGGCTTGGTTCATTTCTAGCCGCCGGGCAAAAACCTCTCAAGAAAACTATCAGCAAATTGGCGGTGGCTCGCCGCTAAGGCGGATTACCGAGGAGCAGGGTGAAGCGCTAAAAGCGGCGCTCGCTCAAAAAGGGCAGGACTCCGAAGTCTACGTCGGTATGCGCTACTGGCATCCCTTTACCGAAGAGGCCATCGACCAGATTAAGCAAGACGGCATCAAAAAGCTAGTCGTGCTGCCGCTGTATCCGCAGTATTCTATTAGCACCAGTGGCTCTAGCTTTCGGCAGCTAGAGCAAATGTGGGACGAAGACGACCAGCTAAAGCAGATTGACTACACGCTGATTCCCTCCTGGTATTCGCGCCCTGGCTACGTCAATTCGATGGCGAATTTGATTCGCACTGAGCTAGACAAGCTATCGAGCCCAAACGACGCTCATATTTTCTTTAGCGCCCACGGCGTGCCGGTGAGCTACGTCGAAGAATTTGGCGATCCGTACCAGCGCGAAATTGAGCACTGTACCGATTTGATTATGCAGGCGCTGGGCCGACCCAATGAGCATACGCTGGCTTATCAGAGCCGGGTCGGGCCCATTGAGTGGCTACAGCCCTATACCGAAGACGCGATTGAAGAACTGGGTGCGAAAGAGACTGAGCATTTGGTCGTGGTGCCTATTAGCTTTGTCTCTGAGCATATTGAGACGCTGCAAGAGATTGACATTGAGTACCGCGAGCTGGCTGAAGCGTCGGGCATTCACCATTTTCACCGGGTGCCTGCGCTCAATACCTACGACGGGTTCATCAACGACTTGGCCGACATGGTGGATGAAGCGGCGACGGCGAATCCCGTGCTGTTTTCTGATCTAGAGAAGTCTGAGAAGAAGGTGAAAATCTATCCTCAAGACAAGTCCGCTTGGGGCATGACGCCGGTTGCTGAAGTGTGGAACGGTCGTTTGGCGATGCTGGGCTTTTTGGCGCTGCTCGCCGAAATTGTGACGGGCCACGGGCCACTGCACGTAATTGGGCTGCTGTAATTTCTCTTAAGTCCTGAGCGATCGGGCCCTTTTTTAATAGGTTTATGGAAACGAAGCGATCTATTTTTTCGACGGTAGGCGAGCAGATTACAACGCTCTTGAGCTTAGTAGCGCTGCTATGGGTGATTGAGATTGCCGACTGGCTGCTGTTTGGCAATCGGTTGCCGCAGTTTTTAGGCATCCGGCCGCATTCTGTGGCGGGGCTGTGGGGTATTTTGTTTGCGCCTTTTCTGCACGGAAATTTCGCCCATTTACTGGCGAATACGCTGCCGCTGCTAACGCTGGGCTGGCTGGTGATGCTGCGCGGACGGGGCGAATGGCTGGCGGTAAGCGCGATTACTGCTTTGTGTAGCGGGCTGGGCACCTGGCTGTTTGGTAGCTCTAATAGTACTCACATTGGGGCTAGCGGCGTTATTTTTGGCTACTTTGGCTTTTTGCTGCTGCGGGGCTATTTCGAGCGCAGCCTAACGGCGATCGCCTTTTCGCTTTTAGTGGCTTTTCTATACGGCGGCATTATCTTTGGCGTTTTACCGACCTCTCAAATGATTTCTTGGGAGGGCCATCTATTTGGCTTTTTAGGCGGTATTTTAGCGGCTAGACTCTTGGCCAAACCGCGACGGAAACCCGAGGATAATTACGACAACTACGACCTCTAGCCTTCTGAAGTTAGGCTTCTAGGGTTAGCCTTCTGGGGTTAGCCGATCGTCAAAATCTAGCGTGGTGGCTACGGCATCGGTGAGGTAGTTGGCGGCGGCTTCTACTGCGGCGATCGCATTTTCATACAGCATTCGAGTGGGGCCAAGCACGCCCAAGCTGCCAACTGGCCCCGGCGACTGGCCGTAGGGCGCGGTGACCAGGGCGCAAGACTGCATCGGTTCGACCGGGTTTTCGGCTCCGATCCAGATCCGCAGCCGCTGGTTGTGGGTGAGGGTAGCGGTGAGCGGGCTGGAATTTGAATAGGCGCTGCTCGCCGTTGAAATCAGCGGCCAAAGCTGGTCGCGCCCGTCTTCTAGAAGCTCTACGATGCTGCGAATTTGGCTGCGCTCGGAAAATTCTGGCTGGGCGAGGACTTCGGCTAGGCCGCTGACGAGAATTTGGGTGGCGGGCTTGGTTTGCGATCGCACCGACAAATCTCCAATCGCCTGCTGCAAGGCGCTGGCGTAGCGGGTGAAGGCCCGATCGAGTTCCGACCAGTCTAAGGCTGCATCTTGGAGCGATCGCCCCTTAAGCTGATGGGTCAAAAAATTAGAGAGTACTTGCAGCTCGCTAGCGATGTCTTCTGGCGCTGTGGACGGTTCAGACGGTGCGGACGGTAGCGGCAGCAAGATGGAATGGTTGTTGTAAACATCGAGCACCACCACCAGCAAAATTTGGCGATCGCTTACCTGCACGAGCTGTAAGTGCTGAATGCTGGCCGATTCTACTTGAGGCAGCGTGACTAAAGCGATATAGCCGCTTAGGCTGGCGATTACCTGGGCCGATTCCTGAAGCAGCGCCTCTATACGCGAACTGTTGAGGAGCTGGCCGCTGAGCCGAGAACCCTGGCCGCTGCGCCGCCCGATGCGCTGGCTTAGCTTGTTTTCCATTTGGCGAATCAGCGGGCGCGACGGCTCCATCAGCTCGTTAACGTAGGCGCGGTAGCCAGAGTCTGAGGGAATGCGCCCGGCTGAGGTGTGGGGCTGATAGAGCAAGCCAGAGCTTTCTAACGCGCTCATGACGCTGCGGATGGTGGCGCTGCTGACCTGAAGATTGTAGCCGTTGGCTAGAGATTTGGATCCTACTGGCTCTGCGGTGCTGACATAGTGGCGTACAGTTGCCCTAAGAACATTTTGCTGCCGGGAATTAAGCTTCATTGCTTCTATCGGTTAGGTGAGCCGGAAATGAAGGGTTATTTTGTAGTGTGCCAAACATCTTCTCTATAATTGTGCCTCAGATTAGCAGATTGCTCCGCTGCCGCTGTGTCGGTTATGGCAAAATGATCCCACGTTTTTAGCGGTTGCTAGCTAGAGCGCTAAGCGCGACAAATGCAATCTTCCCAATATCCTGGTAAATTCAGAGAGTTGCGGCAACCTTGACCTTTGCAATCTTGCCCTTTATTGTTCACTCAACATTTAACCCCATCTACTAGCTCATTCTTTCGGCCCTACTGGATGCCCACTCTGCTGGGAAACGCCACCATGTCAGATCTTCCTTTTACCCTCGATCAGCTTCGCATTCTCAAAGCTATTGCTGCCGAGGGAAGCTTTAAGCGGGCCGCTGATAGCCTTTATGTTTCGCAGCCTGCGGTTAGCTTGCAAGTGCAAAACCTGGAACGATCGCTCGCGGTGCCGCTGTTTGACCGGGGCGGACGGCGCGCTCAGCTAACGGAGGCGGGGCACTTACTGCTCGAATATGGCGATCGCATTCTCAGCCTGTGCCAGGAAACCTGCCGCGCCATCGAAGATCTGCAAAACTTGCAGGGCGGCACGCTGATTATTGGCGCCAGCCAAACCACGGGCACCTATTTACTCCCGAGGATGATCGGTCAGTTTCGCCAGCGCTACCCCGAAGTGGCCGTACAGCTTCACGTGCATTCCACCCGGCGAACGGCCTGGGCCGTGGCCAACGGTCAGATTGATCTAGCTATTATCGGCGGCGAGCTACCGCCCGAACTGCAAGAGTCGCTAGAGGTGGCCCCCTACGCCGAAGACGAAATGGCGCTGATTATGCCGGTGTTTCATCCGCTGGCTACTCACGACACCATCGCCCGCAGCGATTTGTACAAGCTTAAGTTCATCACGCTCGACTCCCAGTCTACTATTCGCAAGGTGATCGATCAGGTGCTCACGCGAAGCGGGATTGAAACCCGGCGGCTGCGCGTAGAGATGGAGCTGAACTCGATTGAAGCGATTAAAAATGCGGTACAGTCTGGATTAGGCGTGGCCTTTGCCTCGACCTCTTCAATTGAAAAAGAGCTGCAAATGGGCGTCATTCACCGGGCGCGGATTGAATCGGTTGAGGTGAAGCGAACGCTCTCCGTTATTTTTAACCCCAATCGCTATCGGTCTAAGGCGGCAGAAGCCTTTACGAATGAGATTTTGCCTAAGTTTACGAATCGTGAGATTTCGTTTAGAAGAGGCAGTGCTAAAAGCAGCAGCGAAAAAGCGGCGGCTAAAGCGGTTGCTAAAACGGCTGCCGCTAAATCTGCTATCGAAGGTTCAACGATTAAAGACATAGGCGAAGCCAAAGCAGCGGTAGATGTTTAATAACTCGATTTGACGCTCGATTTGACCCCATCGACCTGACTTGAAACCATCCTCTGGGCTTTACCGTCAAACCGCCAATGCAACTGCACTGCACTCGTCCTCACTGCCCATCTCCTGTCAATCACTTTAGCGATTTGGATGGCGCTAAGCTGCCGTATCCGCTAAAGCAGAGGTATTGCAGCGCTTGCCGGATGGAGCTGGTACTCAGAGGTCGCTATTTACCGCAGAGCGTACTGGGTCAGGGGGGATTTGGCACGGCTTTTTTGGCTATAGATATTGACTCGCCAACGCGAAGTAAGTGCGTGGTGAAGCTGTTTCAGCCGCCGGTAACGCTTAACGATAGCCAAATGGAAACGGCGCTGACCCTATTTGCTAGAGAAGCGCAGGTGCTGGAGCGGCTGGGTCGGCGGCATCCGCAAATTCCTAATCTGTACGCCTATTTTCCGCTGCCGGTAACTAGCCCGCTGACGAATAAGTCGGAGGAGCTGTTTTATCTGGTTCAAGAGTTTATCGATGGCGAAGATTTAGAGAAGGTGCGCGATCGCCAAGGCAAGCTGTCTGAGGCAGCGGTGGTGGAGATTCTGCGCGAAATTTTGGGCGTGCTGGATTTTGTTCATGCGGAGGGGGCCATTCACCGGGATGTGAAGCCTTCTAACATTATGCAGGGGTCGGATGGGCGGCTGTCGCTGCTAGATTTTGGCGCGGTGAAGGAAGTAACCACGCCGAACAGTGCGCAGCGCGGCCCGACGACTATTTGCTCGCCGGAGTATGCGCCCCCCGAGCAAATTATGAATGGGCAGGTCAACGCAACGTCCGATTTGTATGCGCTAGCGGCTACCTGCCTTGTTTTGCTTACAGACAAAGATTCGAACGAGCTGCGCGATAGCGCCTCTAATAGCTGGCAGTGGCGGTCTTCTGCCTCGGTATCGCCCGCGCTAGCAGATGTTTTAGACAAAATGCTAATGGCTAGGCCAAGCGATCGCTTTCCTTCGGCTAAAGCGGTGCTGTCGGCGCTAGATGCTACTCGCAGCGCGTCGTCCATGCCATCGCCTTCTGTCTCGATGGCTACCCCACGGGCGAATCCTCGACCTGCGCCCAGTCCAGCGTCAAGTTCTGCGCCGAGGCCAGCTCCTGCTCCTGGGTTAGCGTCGAATTCTCCTATTGGCTCGCCGCTGCCGACCTCCGGACAAGCTGCCTCCGGACAGATTGCGCCCAATACCCCAAACGCACCGATACCGGCATCCGCGCCGCCCATGTCGATGATTCAATTTCTCTCTAGCGCGGCGTTTATGGGCGCAGAAGGCGGGCTGTTGGCGATCGCGGCGTTCAGTCTATTGGGAACTAGCCTCTTCGGCGGCGCGGCCTGGCTATTGATGGTGGGGGCGCTGTTTTTCTTACAGCTACGGCGCACTATTGAAGGGAAAGATTTGGTGATTATTGCCGGGCTGACCCTCGCAGCCGTCCTTTTCTTTGGTGCGCTCAACAGCGGGATATCGGGCGGTACTCCGCTCATTATTTTGACGATGGTGATGGCAGCAGGCGGAGTTGTCGCGATCGCAATTATCTTTCGACTTATTTTCCGACTGGTTTCCCGTATTATGTGATCTAATATGATGAACCCGTAAATAAGGGCTAAAAACTACCGATGGCCAAGAAAAACGAGCTTCCAGCCCTAATTATCTCGCTGCTGATTACGGCAGTAGTTTTGGGTGGCGGCGCTTGGTGGCTGGCCCGCAACTTTTTAGGGCCGGGTGGCGGCTTCGACCCGACGGCCTCTACTGACCGTTCTGGCAATAGTTCTGGCAATAGTTCTGGTGATAGTTCTAGTGCCAGTCGTTCTGCTCAAGATGGCTATGATGTTGCTGGCGCGGACGGTCGCTCTGGCCTGTCTGTTTTGCCGGGGAATATTTCTAAGGCTAAGCAAAGGGGTTTAGATGCGTTAGCGAATGGAGATTATGCAACTGCGCAAACCGAGTTTGAGGACGTGCTGCAGGAGAATCGCAACGATCCAGAATCTGTTATTTACCTCAACAATGCTGAAATCGGGGCTGAAGATTCCTATCAAATTGCGGTGTCTGTGCCTACGGGCAAATACCTGGGGCCAGCGCTGGAGATTTTAAGAGGCGTTGCCCAGGCGCAAAGCGATATCAATGCAGCGGGTGGCATTAACGGAGAGCCGCTGAAGCTGCTGTTGTTTGACGACCAGGGCAGTAGCGAGACGGCTCAAGAAATTGCTGCTGCGCTGGTAGATTCAGAAGATGTATTGGGCGTGGTGGGCCATTACTCTAGCGATACAACATTAGATGCGGGCGAAGTGTACGAAGCAGGTGGGCTGCCCGCGATTTCTCCGACTAGTACGGCAGTTAGAATTTCGAGCGCGGGCGACTATATTTTTCGGACGGTGCCCAGCGATCGCTTAGCGGCGGCTGCTTTGGCCCGGTATGTGCTTAATACGCTCAATAAAAAGCAGGCTGTTGTTTTCTACACGGGAAGCAGCGCCTATAGCCAGTCGGTAAAGTCGGAGTTTACAACTGAGCTGTTGAGCAACGGGGGTGAGGTTGTTGCCGATTTTGATATTGACGATCCGGGGTTTAGTTCGGGGAGTGCGGTGCAAGATGCAAAGGCTGCCGGGGCCGATGTGATTATGCTGGCGCTGACAGAAGAGACTGAGGCGCGTTCTTTGCAGATTCTGTCGGTGAACCAAAACGAGCTGCCGGTGGTGGGGGGCGATAGCCTGTACGACTTTAATATTTTGGATTCGGGCCGCGAGGATGCGGTGGGGCTAACGGTGGCGGTGCCCTGGCATATTTTGAGCCATTTGCAGAGTCCGTTTGTAAAGGAGTCGCAGCAGCTTTGGGGGGCTTCTGTAAACTGGCGAACGGTGACGGCTTACGATGCGGTGAAGGCGTTTGCGGCGGCGATCGCATCGGGTGGTGCAACTCGAGAAGGCGTAATGGCTGGTCTGACTTCGGGGGAAAGCATAGAGGGCGCGACTAATGCGGTGCGATTTTTCCCAAATGGCGATCGCAACCAACCTTCGGCGCTAGTAAAGGTAGAAAAGACCACTAACGGCCCTTCTGGGACTGGGTACGACTATAGTCCGGTGCCGTAAGAATGGCGGCTGAGGACGTTCATCAGCGGTTTTTAGCGATCGCACCCAAGATTAGCCCGCATCTATTTCAGGCCATGGTTCAAGTTGGCCCGGTCGATATCGTTTCACCACAATATTCTTCGGGCGCGCCTTTTGCCGAAAGGCTGTGCCGAGCCATTGCCGGGCAGCAGCTTTCGGTAAAGGCGGCTCGCGCTATTTGGGGGCGGGTGGTCGCTAGTAAGCTAGAAGAAGGTGAAACGCTGATAGAAGATGAAACGCTGATGGCGTATTTTGCGCAGGTGGATCCGAATGTGCTGCGCGGCTGCGGGCTGTCGGGGGCGAAGGTGAAGGCCGTGGGTGCGATCGCTCAGGCCGCGCTTTCGGGCCAGCTAGAAGCAACAGAACTGAGCCAGCTAAGTGCAACAGAACGCACCCAAAGACTCACCGCTCTGTGGGGCGTCGGCCAGTGGACGGCGGATATGATGAATATATTTTACTTTGGCGAGCCGGATATTTGGCCCGATGGCGATGTGGCCGCTCGTAAGGCATTGGAGAGATTGACGAGTAAGCGGAGAAAAACAACTCGAACGGCTGCGTATTTTTCGCCCTATCGCTCGTATTTAGCGCTGTACATGTGGCGACATGTAGATGCTACGCCTGAGGAGTAGCCGTGACTAACGCCTTACTTAACACGACTTACTCAACGTCAGTTCGAGTCAAGCAATTGTCTCAAGCAATTGCTTGACTCGATTGTCAATCGGCCACCACAGCATCCCGACTAAAGTAAATCCCCTCTGGAGGGGTGGCGCGTAGCGACGGGGTGGGTTCGTTGTGTAGCGCGAGTTATCGACCCACCCCACCCTATCGGGC
>Ga0115546_1002307_pt1 | contig 11073 bp, 13 predicted proteins | sample COGITO_mtgs_1004_FD_87186 | JGI IMG/M metagenome (GOLD analysis project Ga0115546, IMG submission 87186) | Pelagic marine microbial communities from North Sea - COGITO_mtgs_100413 | ecosystem: Environmental > Aquatic > Marine > Epipelagic | place: Germany:Helgoland, sampling site Kabeltonne...
TAATTTTTCATCTAGCCCATAATCTTTATATTTAACTCCTGCTAAACCGTGAATAACAGGGTTTGAAGTATCTATTGATTCAATAAAAGGCATATCTTTGTACCAACTAAATTCCTGTGGTATATTACAACCTAATAGATGTACTCTATCAAATTTACTAATTAACCCCTTATTATAAAATTCCTTTATAGTGTTATATCTACCATGAGCTTTAGTTACCCATTTGTTATTTTTATCAGGGGTAGTACTTAACCCCTCATTATAAAACCAATCAGCACCATAACTAAAAGCAATTTTGTTATATCCTTGAGTTTTTAAAATATTATAACATTCCCAAGCTTCTGATTTATTATTTGCTTGGACTACTGCTACCGGTATTGTTTCTTTAGGGTATATTTTACTAATCCATTCTTTAGCTGTAACTAGTGTTCTAATTTTATCTTGCCAATAATCAGGTACTATAAATTCATTAGGTTTGAAATAATTCATCCAATACCATAATCTATCAGAATTATAAGGTTTACCTAATTCATGTAAGGAATTATCCATAATAACATATCTTCCCATTTCCTTAGATTGAACAAAATGTTGTTTATATTCTTTGCTTTCATCTAAAAGATGAGGTAAACAATAATCATAATCATTAAAACTTCTACTTTGTCTTAAATATGGAATTGGAACTTCATGCGATACTTTCATTCATTAACTTTTTAGGACGTCCACGTTTGGACAATTTTTTAATTCTTTTTCCGAACTTATTTTCACAATAAATATAAAAATTTTTTATAGAAGAGCCAAACTCAATTAACTCCTCTTCATATTCTTTTTTACTAATAAAAAAGTTAGCTATAAATTCTTTCTGTAATTGTTCTAGTCGATTTTTTTCATCTTTTTCAAAATCAATCCATAAACGTTTTCTTCTGGCTCGTTGAAGTGATGCTCTTTCATTAAATAATGATAAGTCAGGATTACACTGACTATAGATTTTGTTTATTTCTATCTCATTGAATTTGGCTTGCCAGTAAAAATGTGAAAATTCAAAATCTCCATTCAATATTTTATCCCATAGTGGGGATTTTTTATCAAGAGGTTTATTAGGGGAATCATATTGTCTCCACCATCTATAGGCGTTATAGTTAAGAGACCTTAATTTATTAATATTCTTGTGGATTATTTTTTTGTTTAGATTCTTATATAACATATACTTAAATATAAGTATTTTTATTTAAGAAGCCAAATTAATTATTTTGTTTTCTAAACCTTCTTTTTCTTCTTTGGTTTGTACGAAATTTTTTCGTTTTCTTCTTCTTTTTATTTTCTTTTTAGGGAATCACTCAACTTCAATAGGTTCACTCCAAGCAGGAGTTGACATTAAAATAAGTGCCTCTGAATGGGTTAAAGTTTGACTTGGTGTAACTGTTCCATTATTTATAAATGTAGGTTCTGCATTGTATTTAATTACAAATAAAGTATCATCTAAACTTCTTCTAATTGTTCCTGCTGAACTTTGCCCTACTTGTGAAAAGTCAATGTTTGCTAAATCTGTTGCAATATTACAAATTGCATAAGTTAAATTATTTAATCTTGTTTCCATTTTTATATATTATTTATTATAAATACATGTTTATTTTATGAGGGTACATCTGTTTCTCTATCCACTTCATCCATATTGTAGCTTAAAGCATTTGAAGTGCTGTTTGGCGCATCTCCTACCCTTCCTGTATCTAAAAATGTATTGTTTGATGTTCCATCACTACTTCCTACTTGGTCAGGTATAGTCCAAGTTCCTTCGGGATTAATATTATATACAAATGTTGCATCTTCACCCATTCTCCAATGTGCTGCCGGTTCAAATTCGAAGAATGCAGGAGTACCGCTATTATATATAGAAGTTATTTCTTCTTGTGTTATAGCAGAAGTAAAAATAGCAAATTCATCTATTTGTCCTTTAAATGGAAAAAAAGATGTACTTATTTGAGCTAAAATAGCTGTTGAATAAGTAGAGCCATAAGTTAAAACAGTAGCACTAACAACCCCATCTTTATAAAATTTTACATCACCATTTGAATAATTTACAGTTTGTGCTATATGATGCCAATTCCCATCATTTAAACCTGTTATTCCTGTATAATTTGCACCACCAAGAAAATAGTTAAACCAACGACCATCCGAAACTAATCTTGTATTAAATTGACTTGAAACACCGCCTGTACCTCCATTACTACATAACCAATTTAAACCTGCACCTACACCATCATATTTAACCCAACAGGACATAGTTAAGCCATTTGTAGCATTAAAAGTAATAGAACCTAAATCTACATAGTCATCCACTCCATCAAATAAAAAGCTATAATTTGAAAATTTGGTTTTATTCTCATTATTAGGAATTAACCATTGTGGACTTTTAAAAGTACTACTATCTCCCATTCTGTACCAAGCAACAGGATTTAAACTTGTTAAATCGTTAGGCACTCCTGAATTATAAATTGAAGTAATAGTTGAAGATGTTAAAGCAGTATTGTAAACAGAAACCTCATCAATGTTTCCTTCAACACCTCCATAAAAACCATTTCCAATTCTATTGTTATTTTGAGTAGCAAAATTTGTATTACTTCCAGAGCCAGAACTTGAACCATCAACATAAGCGGTTAAATTAGGAACACCACCGCTACTATCTTGCACTATACAAATGTGATGCCATTGACCATCATTTATTGCTCCTGCCGTGGGCAACCAATTGTAATTACCAAAAATAGTGCTACTGTTACCAGCTCCAAAAGCAAGTTTTCCATTTCCTGTTGCTAAATAAAATCTGTATGTATTACCACCTAAGTTAATAATAGTTCTATCTAATGAAGATGATGTTGATTTATACCATAAACTAACTGTATAGCTCTGTCCTATATTGTATTGAAAAATATCTAAACCTGTACCTAAATCTACATAATCATCCACACCATCAAAGGCTAACGAATAGGTGTTGGTAAAGCCACCTCCACCTCCACCACCTGTTATTTCAGGGGCCCATAATCCGTAATTTTTATAAGGAAATGAGGAGTTTATTCCTCTTAATTGAGATGGTGTAAATGTAGTTGTTGCCATAATTTAATTAGTTTATATCTTCAGGAAGTTCTTGTTCGATTCTAAGCCCATACTCATATATTTGAGAAGGTAATTGGAATTTATAATTTTCTGTTTCTACAGCGTCTCTATAATAAGAATCACTTCCAGCTATAGAATTTACCTCAAATTGAAGTTCTTCCTCAGTTAACCAATTCAATAGTATAGGATGATTAGTTTGAACCTCTGTTCCAATATCACCTGCGTAACCAAACACTTGTAGTGATTCTTCTCCTGTTCCATTATCCTTTACTAGGAACCATCTTTTTGTATCGTTTTTTTCTAATGTATTCATATTATCTTCCTCCTAAATCTGTAAATGTCCAACCTCTAGTAATTAATGCTGTTCTTGCAGTTTCACCGGCCCCACCTAAAGTATAATAAGCATTAACTCTAAAAGCTCCACCTGGGTTAACACTATTTGTTGCTTCAAATCTTACTAATAAATTATCATATTGAACATCTGTCATAGTTCCATCTGTTAAAAAGTTTACCATACCCCCTGATGTGACAGAAGCAAAACTCATATTTGTTGGAAACTCCAGAGAAGTCAAATCATCAGTATCATTAAAAACACGAGTCCAACTAGTAACACCACTAAAATCATTTGAAGAAGTACCACTACCAAAAGTAACAGTAGTTAATTCTGTTGATCTAAAAGAGTCTGACATGGTAGTTAAAGCGTTAGTAAACCCTGAATTGGAAAAGTCAAGTGTAGTGGTTCCTCTAATACCAAACATAAATTGTTGTAAAGTTGTTATCTTTGATAAGTCCCAACTACTAACATCTATAGATGTGTCAAACCTAGCTCGATAAAACATATTTTGCATACTAGTACAATTACTAGAATCTAATCCATCTATTCCATTGGGGGCTTTACCATAATTACCAACTCCTCTACTATATCCACAACTATTAAACATTGAAGTAAAATTAGTACAATTACCTAGTTTGTTAAAAAACCCTGTAGCTGGGAAATCATAATTGTCAAAACTAAGATGGAGTGTTTGACCAAACATATAAGCAACATTAGTACCTGTTAAGTTAGCTGCAGTTATAGTGTTCAAGCCACTCAGTCCTCTTATTTCACTAAATCTAGAAGTGTAAAAACAAAAATAGAAAGTACCTGCATTAGTAAAGTCCCAACCTGTTATATCTAAAATACCATTTGCCTGGGCTCCTCCTGAGTCGAAGAAATCAACATTTCTAAAAGTCTCTTGCAATGCAGATATATTAGAGGTATTAACCCAACCACTTAAATCTAAACTAGTAACCCCTTTTTTCATGTGACTATTGAAAAATATTTTAGTAACACTAACAGTTCCACTAGCTTTTAATGTCCAATTATTTACATTATTTATACCTTTAGCACTGGAGAGGAATGAAAATAAATTACCACTATTTGTCCATGTTATATTATTAATATTTATATCACCCTCTCCATCTGCTAAACCAGCTGAAATATTACTAGCAAATTGAGATGTACTGCTAGCATTGATTGTATTACCAACCATAGTGAAGCCTGCTGCAGATTGAAAACTAACTGCAAAGGGACTAGTCATTGTTGAAGTTGTACCTAATAGATCCCAATTACTTATATCTAATACTCCTGTAAAAGTGTTTACTGGTGTTGAAAGAAAGGCATAATTTGCAGTTACTGAAGGGGCTAGATTTAAAGTAGGATAATCAGTGGCTTCATATCCCATGTTTGATAAACCTCTAAAAGATTGGTCAAAAGTTGTAAAAATTGTAGTATCTTTACCCCAGTTTTTTAACTTAGTTACAACAGATCTAATAGCAACATTTGTATATAAGCGAGGTGCCCAAACACCATCTACTTTAATATCATAAACTCCAGTGTCGTAAGTGTGAGAAACATCTCCTGTGTTTCCTAAATCACTATTACCATCTCCCCAATCAACATTATAGTTAGTTCCCACACCTCCACTGTTCATGGGTAAGGTTATTAAGTAACTATCACTAGGTATTATAACTTCCATTACAAATTTGGTTTCACCTGCTGCCCCTGCAGATATCTCAGGAGCCCATAATCCATAATTTTTATAAGGAAATAAGGAGTTTATTCCTCTTAATTGAGATGGTGTAAATGTAGTTGTTGCCATTAAGTAGTCAATATTAGAGTAAATTCACCTGTAGCCCTAAATATCGACTCAGATACTGGAATTGTAGCTCCTGGGGAGAAATCAAAAGATGAAGTACCTGGAGGTACAACAACACCCCAATGAAATCCACCATTAACATCACCTACCCCATCAGTAACTCCTGTTGTCCAACTTGCTACTATAGGATTTGTTACCGAACTTGTTAAATTAGAAAAACTAGACCCTGAAAGGTAAGCTATTTGAGCTGATGAACTTGGATAAAAACCATCAGAAGATCTTGGTAGAAGATGAAATACAAAGTAAGCCGATCCTGAAGGGTTATGAAAAGTGAAATTTGCCATAATTAATTATATGGCTATAAATATTATATAATTCCTAAATCTTTAGCTCTTGTGTAACCTACTATTCTACCATCATCTAAAGCATATTTTCTTTTTGTTTTTGGAAGTAGTTCTTGGGTTTGTTCCCAATCTAACATTCCTTTAGGCCATTTAGTTTCTGTTTTAATTGGACCTTCTGTTCTAATTGACTTGTCCCAATACCAAGTAGTTACTGCCCCATCCTTATGTTTAACTACATGAGTGTACCTTACTATTTCCTCTATAGGGGAATCTTTTGGTCTACCTCTTTTTGCCATTTTTATAAGTTTTGAAAGGAAGCTGTTAATTTATCATCCTGATGGTTTATATTGGAAGCTATTATCCATACTCTATCTAAGGATTTTGCTTTTTTAGTACTTTCAATTAAATTGTATTTTTTTATTTTAGTAGCTTTATATAAATCATTTTCGATTAATGATATAAGTTTTTCTTTAGCCTCACTTATACTTTTTGTTGCCCATATTTCTTGAACACTTGTTGTTACGTTATTAAAACCTTTTTTCATTTTTTGTTTTTTATTTGTTTTATATGTTTACATTCTCTGGTATATGACCTCCAATATCCTGGACAGTTGCATTGGTATTTATCACCTGTTTTTTTAACTTGATATATAGAATCACTTGATGAAGATTTAAATTCATAAGTTTCAGGTGGTAATTTCTTTTTTAATTTTTTTGGTTTAATCCATTTTATATCTAAAAATGTTGTTTCTGGATGGACTTTTATATCTCCTGGAATGATATATTTTTCTCCATCTTTAATTTGGAATTGGGGATTCATATAAGCATGATGATACTCATATCTAAATTTTTGTACATTTATAAAATCACCTAATCCTCTAGGATTAATAATTAGTTGTGAAGTTGGACTATAAATAATTCTAGTTCTTAACGTCCCGTATTTGTTTAAATTTTGAAATTTGAATAATGCCATAACCTTAATTTATTATATCTAAATATAACATCCTTATTTAGGAAAGCCAAACATTTACTAATAAGTGATTTGGTTTTCATTACCATTGTTTAATTTTTTAATTTGAGAATCAATTTCATTTATTTGTTCATTTCTTCTTTTTTCTATAATTCCACTTTTATTAATTATTTCTTTTTTATTTTCTAAATAATCTATTTCTTTTATTCTATCCATGTTCTCTTTTAATTCAGCTAAGGCTGCTAAATCACCAACTGTTGTCTTATTAGGATTTTCTTCAAAATCATCAGACTCCATATCTTGAAATTCTTCATCTTCAGGGTCTACATATTCTTCACCCATTATATCATCAATATCATAAGGAGTATCAAACTCTTTACCTTCAGGGACAGAACATTCTACTATTTCTCCATATAAATTTTCTCTTGTTTTTAATTTTAATCTTTCAAAGGCAAAATTAGCTGCTATTACTAAAGCTATTGCCAAAGGATCAAATACAAATATTATTGTTAATAATAAATAATTAATAATTTTATCCATAGGAGTACCTGTTAAACCTGATAGGTATTTAAGGGGGCCTAATTCACTAGTAGAACCATCCTCAATTCTAGTCTCTACTATTTCAGTTTCATATTCAAATATTTTTGTATTTAAACTATCTACTTTACCATTTATTTCTGTTTGTCTTAATATGGCTTGATCTAATTGTTTTTCTAATGCTCTACGGGTTGAAGATGAGGTTGTTGTTATAATTTGATTTGTTTCTCTATCTCTATATTGAATAGTATTATTTGCTAATCCATTTCTTAAATCAGTTATAGTAGTGTTAATTGAAGTTTTTTCTTCAGTGTAAATTTCTAATTGTTCTTTAACATTGTCTCTTTTAGTTTCTATTAGAACTACTCTAGCTTCAGTGTTACCTTCTCTATTTGCTGTGTCTTGGTAAGCAGCACTTAAAAACCCATAAATACCCATTGAAGTAATTAGTATTAGTACTATACAGGCAATAGATAAATAAGCTTTTAATATTAATGGTAAAGTTTTTCTATATTGGTAAAGTAAAGATGCTATAACTAATTTAGCTACCTCTAATGAGGCTGCCATTACTATGACTGCAAATGCTGCTCCTGCAAATAATTTTGATAAACCACTAATGGAATAAAATGCAGCTGAAGCAGACACTGATAAAGCTGAAAGTGCGATCAGAAAAGGAAAAATTCTTTCTGTTATTTTTTTAAACATAACTATTTTATTTTAATTTATATCTTTAGATTCAATTAAGGTATATGTGAATGAATTACCCCAAATGTTTTTTGCTTTATTACATATTATCATAAAATCATCAAAATTATCAGGATTAGCAAACACTTGGCAACCTGCTGAATATTTGTCAATATATGTACTTGTTGAGTAAGCTGAACTTCTATGGATATTAATTCCAAAATAACCAGACTGAATAGTATCAGCATTATAATCATAAATGTCATCTTCATTGTCATCTCTATAGACTTGAACTTGACCATTTCTTTGACACAATGCTTCATATTTCCCGCCATGTAAATCTATTTGATAAACTCCTCTATATTGATTAGGTACTAATATAGCACAACCATCACTATTTGCAGGGTGATCAAGATAATATAAACCAGGGTCTGTAGTGCAAGGCCAACTGTAAAATTCCCATTCCCCATCTACTTTATAAGATATTGTCATGGTATCATCATAATGGTTAGTAACTCTTCCTTCAGTGTCAGAATTTCTAATACCTACAATATTTACATCATATCCTTTATTATTAGTATCTTCAAACCAAACATATCCTTTAGATTTTACAGTAGATTCAATTTGATTCATAGTGTAAGGAGGAGCTTGAGGACTATCTATTCCTAAAGCATCCCAAGTTACAGGTCCTACTATACCATCTACATCTAAATTATTTTGACTTTGAAAATTTCTAACAGAAAGTTCAGTCATGTTACCAAATATACCATCAACAGTTATCTGAAGGGCTTCTTGGATCTGTTTTACTTTTTCTCCAGTATCACCTTTTTTAATTACTATCATCTTTTTTAGGTTTTGCAAATGATTTTATTGTTGATACTCCTAACATTGTAGCTGAAAAAATCAACATTGAATTAAATAAATTTTCATTGACTGTAAACCAATGAAAACCATCTCCTATAAAAGCAAGACATACAAGTACGCCTGAGATTATTCCAAATGTTTTTTTAGATGAGTATTTATCATCTCTTTTGTCTTCTGTAAATATGTCGCTTATAAATTTCATTTTAGCTAATGTTTGTTATAAATATTATTAACCATCACAAGATACACAATCGGCCATTCTTGAACCTAAATCACCTTTAATAACTGAATCTGTTCTTAAGTAATATAATGTTTTAATTCCTAGTTTCCATGCTTCCATATGTACTTGATTTATCCATTTAGGAGAATCTGTGGGGTCAAAACTTAAATTTAATGATTGAGTTTGGTCTATATATTTCTGACGGATGGCGGCTTGTTGAACTAATCCTAATTGATTAATTTCTGAAAATGTTAAAAATACTTCTTTCTCATCCTCCGTTAGGATTTTATTTGATAAGTTTTGGACTGACCCATTATCTACTAAAATTTGATCCCATATTTTTTCAATATTGTGTCCTTTTTCTTCTAAGACCTTAACTAATTCTTTATTTTTAACTATAAAAGTACCTTTAGCTCCATTAAATGTGTAGACATTTGCGGGTTGGGGTTCAATTCCTGCGGAGCAGCTATTAATTCTAGAATTAGATACTGTAGGAGCAATTGCTAATAAATGAGTATTTCTCATTCCTGTTCCTTTACACCATAAAGGCTCACCATATTCTTCTGCTAATTGCCTAGAAGCAGATTCTGCTTTTAATTTTATTTGAGAAAATACTGTATGTGTCCAAGCTGTTGAAGCTATAGAATTAAACGGTAAATCTTTTTGTTGTAAAAATGTATGCCAACCCATAACTCCTAAACCTAATGCTCTACCTTTTGAAGCATGTCTATGGGTTCTAATCATAGATTCTTTACCATTTGTTTTTTGAATAAATTCTTCCATTACCCCATCTAAAAAGTAAATAGCAGTTTCTACTACATCTGTATCTTTCCATTCATCATATTTAGCTAAATTTAAACTAGATAAACAGCAAATAAACGAATGTTCCTCATCTGTATGTAATGTAATTTCAGTACAAATATTTGTCATTGAAACATTAAGATTATTCATTAGATAAGCCATTGGGTTATCTTTATTAATATTATCAGTATACATTAAATAGGGCTCACCTGTTTCAACTCTTGATTTTAAAATATCTAACCATATTTTTTGGGCTTCTTGATTCTTCTCATAAAATACTGATTTCATAAAAGCATCATCAATTCCAACACATTGATGTAAGTTTAAACATTGTCTATTTGGATCACCTTTTGGTCGTCTTATTTGTAAAAATTCACTAATATCATTATGATTAATGTCTAAATTAACACTAGCAGCTCCTCTTCGAACACTGCCCTGATTTGTAGCAATTATAGTTGAATCAAAAATTTTAGCCCAAGGAACTACACCTTCACTTTTACCATTTCCTTTTATTGGGGTTCCTCTTTCTCTAATTCTAGATAAACCAATTCCTACACCACCCCCTTGAGAAGTTAATTTCATTAATTCAGCATTTGTTAAACCAATTCCTCTAATTGAGTCAGGAGTATCAACACCAAAACAAGAAATAGGTAATCCTCTATCAGTTCCTGTATTTGATAAGACAGGGGATGCTAAACCAATCCATCCATTCCAAATATACTTGAAAAACTTATTTTCTAAATCAGGTCTATTTAATCTAGAGGCTACAGCTCCAGCTACTCTACGATATGCTTTTTTGGGTGTTTCTCCAGGCAAAAGGTATCCTTTAGAAATGGTAGATAAAGCTACTTCATCCATAAATTCAGGATAATCTTTACCCTTTTCCCATTGTGTGTAATCTTCTATTAAATTATTATCCATATGTTAAAATATTGAGGAAGCATCCCATTCAATGTGTCCTTTACTATAATTTGTTACTCTATTTGCGAAAAAATCTGTATGCTGTTTTCCAGCTGATAAATGGTCAAACCATTTCATATTATTAACTGCAGACATATCTACATCTAAAATAATAGGATTGTATCCTAAATCACTTAATTTTGTATTTACTCTATTTTTAATAAAATTTTGTAGATTGTATTTTGAGCATCCTTCAAGATCTCCTAATTCATATACTTTATCTATAAAATCTAATTCTAATTTAAGAGAAAGCAAAGCTGCCTCATTTATTGCTGCTTCTAACTCTGGTGTTTTTAAATTTGGGTTTTCTTTAATTAGTGTTCTAAATAACCAACATCCAGCTTCTGAATGAAGTGATTCATCTCTTATTGACCACTCAACTATTTGTCCTACTCCTTTAAGTTTATTTCTCATTTTAAAAGAAAGTAGAATAGCGAATGAAGAAAATAAA
>Ga0115546_1002319_pt1 | contig 11027 bp, 8 predicted proteins | sample COGITO_mtgs_1004_FD_87186 | JGI IMG/M metagenome (GOLD analysis project Ga0115546, IMG submission 87186) | Pelagic marine microbial communities from North Sea - COGITO_mtgs_100413 | ecosystem: Environmental > Aquatic > Marine > Epipelagic | place: Germany:Helgoland, sampling site Kabeltonne...
TGCCTCTCATGGGTAAGTTTGAAACCCATTTCCTCGACGTGCCCGCCGAAGCGCTGATTTCATCCATGGCTCAGCACCAGAAATACTTCCATGTGGTCGACAGTGAACAGCGTTTGATGCCGCTGTTTATTACCGTCGCCAATATTGCCAGTAGCGACCCCCAGCAGGTGATTAGTGGCAACGAACGCGTGATCAGGCCTCGTCTCGCCGATGCCGCGTTTTTCTACACCACCGATTTAAAAACATCCTTGCAGGCCCATCGCGAGTCGCTCAAGCATATTGTCTTTCAAGCGCAGCTCGGCACAATTTATGACAAGACGGCGCGTGTTAGTGAACTGGCGGCCCATCTGGCACCGGCCACAGGCGCTGACCCCGCGTATGCGCGGCGCGCCGGTGAGCTGTCCAAGTCTGATTTGGTCAGCAATATGGTCAATGAATTCGACGATCTTCAAGGAGTGATGGGCCGCTACTACGCCCTCAACGACGGTGAGCCCCATGAGGTTGCCGACGCACTCTTAGAACAGTATCTGCCGCGTTTTGCTGGAGATGCAGTGCCATCGTCCGCGACCGGCGCGACATTGGCATTGGCCGACCGCTTGGACACCATCGTAGGTATTTTTGGCATTGGGCAACAGCCCTCTGGGTCGCGCGACCCCTTCGCACTGCGACGGGCGAGCCTAGGGGTACTGCGTATTTTGGTTGAACGCAAAATTGAGCTTGATCTGAAATCTGCCATCGCGGCAGCGGCGGCTCAACTAACTCTTGATTTGGATAAAGAGGCGCTATGTTTGCAAGTACTTACTTACATCATAGAGCGCTTTAAAGCTCAGTATAGAGACGAAAATATCGCGCCAGAAGTGTTTGTATCGGTAGCCGCGCTGGGGCTTTCAACACCCCTTGATATCGATGCTCGCGTGCGCGCCGTGGATCACTTTTCCCGCCTGCCGGAGGCCATTGCACTGGCCGCAGCCAACAAACGAGTGTTCAATATTTTAGCCAAGCAGTCCGCGAACAGCATTCCCAACGTGATTGACCCCGCGTTGCTGATGGAGGCCGCAGAACAGCACTTAGCTGCGGAGCTTGCGCGTCTGGAGCAGCTGACAGCCCCACTTTTAGCGCAGCGTGACTATACTAATGTTTTACAGACGTTGGCTTTATTGCGCGAGCCGGTCGATCTATTTTTCGATCAAGTAATGGTCATGGCTGACGATCCTGCGCTTCAAGCGAACCGCTTAGCCCTGCTGCAGCGCTTGCGCAGTCTGTTCTTAAACGTGGCCGACATTTCGCAGCTCGTCGTCAGCCAGTAATCGCAGCACAACAAGGACAAGCCCATGGGGAGAATCTGGCAAGCCATCAGAGCGCTACTGTTCTACACAGGGCTCGTGGTTTTAGTGCTGGTAATGAGCCTATCGGTTTGCCTTGTGGTCTTTTTCCCTGTGGGATTTCGTCAGCGCTGGCTCACCTACGGAAATAAATTGATTATGGTGTGGCTGCGCATAACTTGCGGCGTAAAGGTCGCAGTGATGGGCATAGAGAATATCCCCAAAGAACCCTGTGTAGTGCTGAGCAATCATCAGAGCACGTGGGAGACTTTCTTTCTGCAGCATCTGTTTGTGCCTGCCAGCGTCATACTTAAGCGCGAATTGCTCTGGATTCCCCTATTTGGCTGGGGCCTGTATGCCATGCGCGCTATTGCAATTAAACGCTCAAACCCAGCCGGCGCCATACGGCAAGTCTTAAAACTCGGAAAACAGCGCATCCAGGAAGGCATGAATGTCGTTATCTTTCCCGAAGGGACCCGTATCCGCACGCCAGAGCTTGGCACGTTCATGACCAGCGGTGCGGCCCTCGCCAAAAGTGCCGGCGTCAGCATTCTGCCAGTGCGCCACAATGCCGGTGACTGCTGGCCCGCTGCAAGCTGGCTGAAAACACCAGGCACTATTACTGTGGTGATTGGCGCTCCCATTTCGACAGACGAACTCAGCCCGCGGGAGCTGACTGAGCAAGCCAAACAATGGATTGCAGGCGCACTCTAACAGCCCGTCCACAAAGAAGGATGAGCAAACTCAAGCGAGTGCTGTCAGCTATACTCTTGGCGGACACGACAGGAGGCCATTAAAACCATGGATAGTGCTAAACCACCAGCCAAAAAACCCAACACAAGCCTTGAAACGCGTAAGACCGTGCGTCGCGAAAAGGCTGACCGCCGTATCGACATAAGATTTGAACCCACGAAAAAAAACCGCCGAGCCGATAAAGGCCGACGGTCTTCTGACAGCGACTGCTGGGACTCAAAGCCCGAATAATGCGCTCTTTTCAAACATCCCGCAGATAACCAGTAAAACGCTAAACCATTCCGGCTTTAAACGTCGAGATTGACCACGGATAGCGCGTTCATCTCAATAAACTCACGGCGCGGCTCAACCTGATCACCCATTAATGTGGTGAACATTTGGTCGGCCGCGATGGCATCCTCAACGGTGACACGCAGCATTCGCCGCGAGTCGGGATCCATCGTTGTTTCCCACAGCTGGCTGGGATTCATCTCACCCAATCCTTTATAGCGCTGTGTGCTGAGACCGCGACGCGACTCAGCCATCAACCACTCGAGAGCCTCTTGGAAACTCTCGACTTGCTGCTGTCGCTCGCCCCGCTGAACAAAACCACCCTCTTCGATCAAACCCTGCAACACCTCGCCCAACTCGGCGATAGCTTTATACTCGTTCGAGGCAAAAAACTCTCGGCCTAAAGTGTGATAATTCGGAATACCGTGGGCAGTCACTTCAACGCGAGGCACAAAAATACGACGTTCGCTGTCCTCGTGGACTTGCACATCGTGACGGTGCGTTCCCACAATCACTTTTTCAAGACTTCCCTGCAGTTCGCGACACCAAACCGCAAGATCGGTGCTATTTTGTAGAAATTCGGGCTTAAATCTCGATGTATAAATCAGCGCATCAAGTACTTCTTTGGGGTAAACCTGAGACAACCGCAACACCACTCCAGCCACATGGCGGAACTGACTCACCAAGGCTTCAAGGGCGGTCCCCTGAATACCCGGCGCAGTCGCGTTGACGTGTAAGCTGGCATTTTCGAGCGCCTTGGCGGTTAGATAGACCAACAGTGCGTCGTCATCTTTGACGTACTGCTCGCTCTTGCCGCGGCTGACTTTGTAGAGCGGGGGCTGGGCAATAAAAATATGGCCGTTTTCAACAAGATCGCGCATCTGCCGAAAGAAGAAGGTGAGCAGGAGCGTGCGAATATGCGACCCATCCACGTCCGCATCCGTCATGATAACGATAGTGTGGTAGCGTAGCTTCTCAAGCTTAAACTCCTCCGTACCAATGCCGCAGCCCAGCGCTGTGATCAAAGTACCCACTTCCGCACTGGACAGCATTTTATCGAAACGCGCCTTCTCGACGTTAAGGATCTTACCTTTGAGCGGTAAAATAGCCTGCGTGCGACGATCACGGCCCTGCTTGGCCGATCCACCTGCCGAATCACCCTCCACGAGATACAGTTCTGACAATGCAGGATCTTTCTCCTGACAGTCGGCCAGCTTACCTGGTAGCCCAGCAATATCGAGCGCTCCTTTGCGGCGCGTCATCTCACGAGCCTTACGGGCTGCCTCGCGGGCTCTGGCGGCATCGATCATTTTGTTAACCACGGCGCGGGCATCTTGGGGGAACTCAAGCAAAAACTCTGCGAATTTCTCACCCATTTCCTGCTCAACTGCAGTCTTTACCTCAGAGCTGACCAATTTATCTTTGGTCTGCGAGGAAAATTTAGGGTCTGGCACTTTTACCGAGATAATCGCAGTCAACCCCTCACGGGCATCATCACCCGTGGTGCCAACCTTGGCCTTATTGTTGATACCCTCTTTCTCGATATAGGAGTTCAAGCAACGCGTCAAAGCAGAGCGAAACCCCGCTAAGTGGGTGCCACCATCGCGCTGAGGGATATTATTGGTGTAACAGTGGATATTTTCTTGAAAACCATCATTCCACTGCAGAGCAACTTCAACACTCGTGCCGTCCTCGCGATGGGTATTGAAATGCATGATTTTGTTGACCGTTGTTTTGTTTTTATTCAAATACTCAACAAAAGCGCTCAAGCCACCCTCGTAGGCAAACACTTCTTCTTTACCCGTTCGCTCGTCATACAACACAATACGAACACCTGAGTTCAGGAACGATAGTTCCCGCAAGCGTTTGGCGAGCAGATCGAAATGGAATTTGATATTGGTAAAGGTATCAACCGACGGGACAAAGTGAACCATTGTGCCCGATTCTTTGGTCTCCCCTACAACCTCGAGAGGTGCTTGCGGCACACCGTGAACATAGAGCTGCTCGTGAATTTTACCGCCGCGGCGAATAGTCAGTCGCAGCTGTGCAGACAGGGCGTTAACCACCGACACACCCACACCGTGCAAACCGCCAGAGACCTTATAGGAATTATCGTCAAACTTTCCGCCAGCATGGAGCACTGTCATGATAACTTCAGCAGCTGACACGCCCTCTTCGTGCATTTCAGTGGGAATACCGCGGCCATTATCTGAGACAGAGACTGACTCGTCTGGATGAATCACAACCCGTATCTCTGAGCAGTGGCCCGCTAACGCCTCATCGATGGAGTTATCGACCACCTCAAAGACCATATGATGCAAACCAGTGCCGTCATCCGTGTCGCCGATGTACATACCCGGTCGCTTGCGAACCGCATCCAAGCCTTTTAGTACCTTAATACTCGAAGAGTCGTAATTCTGCTGGTCACTCATATCTACTCAATTCCCGTTATCTATTCAACTGCAACTACGCCATGTTCCATGTGGAACATTTGATGGGGTATATTCTCCACCAAATCCGTGAAATCCTGCCTATCAACGCCTGTAATAAAGTACTGACAACCTAACTTGCTCAGAAAGGCCATCACCTGTTGGCGATGAAAGTAATCTAGCTCTGCGGGAAGATCATCTAGAAGAAACAAACAAGACTCCCCCGAACTTTCTTTGTAATAACTGGCCTGTGCCAATTTTAATGCGTAGACCAGAAGCTTCACCTGTCCACGCGAGAAATGGTCAGCGGCTGGCTGGCCATTCACCTTAATAATGACATCACCCCTGTGAGCGCCATGATTCGTGGTCTTGGTCGCCATATCTCGCGACTCGTCTGCCTTATAGACCTCCGCGAGGCCCAACTTGCGATCCCAACCACAATAATACTCAAAACTCACTTCGCCCAACCCATCGAAGGCAGCCACAGCATCCTGAAGGGGCGCGCGGAGCGCCTCGAGATAACGCTCTCTGCGCACCGTGATCTGCTCACAGAGGGGCACCAGCTCTGCTGTCCAGGTGCGTAAAACATCGGGGTCTATTCTACCATGACGAAGCAGTTGATTGCGCTGTTTTAGCGTTTTTTGGAAGCGACGCCAGAGATCGGTGTAGCCATGTTCCACGTGGAACACCCCCCAATCAAGAAACTGGCGGCGCTGTTGAGGGCCACCCTCGAGCAGCATAAAGCTATGGGCGTCTATCAGCTGTAATGGCAGCTCTGCAACCAATTGCGCAGACGATTGGAGAGAAGCGCCATCAAGGCGCGCCTCAAACTGCCCTGCCGACGTGCGCTTAATACCAAGCTGGCGTCGCTTGCCATCGCTGCCACGCGCCACTCGAGCGGCTACCACTAACTCGGTCGCAGCTTGATTGATCACCACCCGAAGATCACGGTGACGAAAGGAGCGCCCACGACCCAGCAGGTAGATAGCCTCAAGCAGGCTAGTTTTACCGCTGCCATTGGCGCCAAAGATAATATTTGCTTGGGGATGACAGGTAATATGGACGCTTTCCAAGTTTCGCACCTGGAGAACGTCCAAATTAGAGAGATACATAGTGCGTCGAAGCCGCGTCCAACGCGCCCCTAAAGGCGCATAGGCATAACAACATAGACTGCGGCACCGCTTGCCGCGTCTTCCATCAGCGCACTGCTGCCAGAATCAGACAAGGTTAAACGAACCGTGGTGCCCTTAAGAACATTCAGAACATCCAGTAAGTAACTGACATTAAAGCCAATTTCGAGATCGTCACCTGCATAATCGACGCCAATCTCTTCCTGAGCCTCTTCCTGCTCTGGATTATTAGCGACCATTTTCAGGGCACCGTTGGATAGCATTAAACGCACACCACGGTATTTTTCGTTCGATAAAATAGCGGTTCGACCAAAGGCTTGCTTTAACTCTGCACGGTCACCCAGCACTAACTTATCGCCACCCTTGGGTAGCACGCGATCGTAGTCAGGGTATGCGCCATCAACTAATTTAGAGGTGAAGCAGTAATCTGGACCGTTAACGCGAATATGGTTAGAGCCCATCGCCACACCCACCGAGCCCTCGTCACCCACCAGACGCGCCAACTCCATCACCCCTTTGCGGGGCAAAATCGCCTTGGTGATATCATCAACCGCAATATCACAGGCAGCGTCGGCCAAGGCCATGCGGTGTCCATCAGTCGCCACAGCTCGGAGTTTATTGGCGCTCACTTCCCACAACATGCCGTTCAAATAGTACCGAACATCCTGTTGCGCCATCGCAAAGCTCGTTGATTCAATCAGTGTTTTCAGCGTTGCGGCTTCAACATCAAAACGAATGTTATTTTCGCCATTATCCACGGAGGGGAAATCATTGGCCGGCAAGGTGGCGAGGGTAAAGCGACTGCGGCCACTCACGACCTGTGCTTTGCCGTCACTATTACTGAAATTGACGTTCGCCCCTTCTGGCAGCGACCGGCAAATATCCAATAATTTGCGCGCAGAAACCGTGACCTCACCTGGCTCATCGCCCGCTGAAACCTCGGTGTAGCCAATAATTTCGACTTCAAGATCCGTTCCCGTCAGCGAGAGCCGCGAACCCTCTAGGCTCAGCAACACATTGGACAGAATAGGCAGCGTTTGACGCCGCTCAACCACGCCCGTCACTAACTGTAACGGCTTAAGTAACGCTTCTCTCGACAAGCTAAATTTCATAGTAGGTCTCTATCTCCGGCACTGATAATGGCGTTTTTGATCTCTCACAACTTTTCGGTCTTTCACAACTGTTTGTTCTTTTAAAACTGTTAAATCTTTTAGACTAGACGTTAATTGGACAATGTTCTGAAGAGGTTTTTTAAATCTCGCTCTACTTCGCGATCACTCTGCTCCAACTCTTTAACTTTGCGGCACGCGTGTAATACGGTGGTGTGGTCGCGGCCACCAAAAGCCTCTCCAATCTCGGGCAGGCTGTAATTCGTCAACTCTTTAGCCAGAGCCATGGCGATCTGCCTGGGCCTCGCTACAGAGCGGCTACGGCGCTTAGACAAGAGGTCCGACATCTTTAATTTATAGTAATCGGCCACCACGCGCTGAATGTTGTCTATGGTAACGAGCTTGTCTTGGAGCGCCAACAAATCTTTCAGCGATTCCCGAATTAAATCAATGTCAATAACGCGACCGCTAAACTGGGCATGGGCCATTACGCGCTTCAGCGCGCCCTCAAGCTCTCTGACATTGGAGCGAATGCGCTGGGCGATAAAAAAGGCGGCATCACGCGACAAATCCATGCCCGTCTGCTCTGCTTTGTTGATCAAGATCGCGACCCTTGTCTCAAGCTCAGGCGGCTCAACAGCTACCGTCAACCCCCAACCGAAACGGGACTTCAGACGCTCTTCCACACCATCAATCTCTTTCGGATAGCGGTCACAGGTGAGAATCATCTGCTGGCCGCGCTCAAGCAGCGCATTGTAGGTGTGAAAAAATTCTTCTTGGCTGCGGTCTTTACCGGCGAAAAACTGAATATCGTCGATAAGTAGCGCGTCAACGGAGCGGTAGAACTGTTTAAACTCATCTATCGCCTTCAATTGCAGGGCCTTCACCATATCCGCAACAAACCGCTCGGAGTGCAGGTAGACAATTTTAGCGTCGGGTTTGCGCTCGCGCATGGCATTGCCCACAGCGTGCATCAAGTGCGTCTTACCCAAACCAACGCCGCCATAAATAAACAGCGGGTTGTAAGACCCACCGGGGTTCTCGGCGACTTGCTGCGCAGCCGCCAACGCTAATTGATTCGACTTGCCCTCCACAAAGGTATCGAAAGTGAAGGCGCTGTTGAGATTGCTCTTTAAACTGTGCTCTGCAGCCGAAGTGATAATCGCCGGAGCGGCGAGGGGTCTTAAAATTTGCGGTGCATCCGGCAATATGATGTCACGGGTGCGCGCTGGTGTGGGGTCTGCTACAACAGACTCGACGCGATCGCCGATCAGTGGCTGATCGGGCTGAGCAGCAATTGAACGCTGTTGTTCGCGAAATATTGGCGCAGATTCTGCTTGCGCGATTACCGCCACACTGCAGTGCCCACCACCAAACTCTACAAATAGCTCTTCAATGCGCGCCAGAAACTTACTCTTAACCCAATCTTCAATAAAGCGGTTGGGCGCTAACAATTGCACCTGCTGCCCCGCTCCAACACTGGCGATATCTGTTCCTTGACTCGAGTCGAACGCATTTGGATTGGCAGGCGCTGAATGAGGGCTGTGGGAATGAAGGCTGTGGGAATGAGGGCTGTGGGAATGAGAAAAAAGCTTTACCTTTAACGGCCGTATCCATGTATTGAACTGCTGAGCTGGCAACTCTCCACTTAGGCGGTTAGCGCAAGAGGACCAAATTGATTGAATAGCGTCGAAGCTTAACAGTGAATCACTGTTCGCTGTCTCTCCATACTGATGTTGTGAAAAACGACTTACATCCACAAATTTATTTCCCAGTTCAGTGCAAACCCAAAAGGTCCAACAGATCAAATCAAAGGTGGTTAAATGGCACTATAAAAGCCAAAGCGTTAACGGTCTGGCGCGACCACGTTGTTTTTTTGTCCTACCGCGCAAGAATATTGGCCTTATTCTTACGTCTGGCAATTCTATACACCCAATCGACTTTTATCCACAAAGAAAAAATACGGTTTTTCCCAACGTAAAAATAATATTGTTTAAAATCAATACGATAAATAATATCAAGATATTTTTTATCAACAGGCGCTCGATTAAAAACTGCACACTTTTTAATCAATACCTGTGGATAACTTGTGGGTATACAGTTGAAAACCAGTGTTTTAAGGGAATTTAAGCACCATTTCTGGGCTCACCTATCGCCGCACCATTAGGTTGATGACCGAAAGAAATAGCTTGGTCACTTACCGATACAAAACGACGAAAAAATGCGCCCAAGGAGGTCGTCCGAGGTGAATCGTCCAGTAATCTCGGACAGGTGGTTTTGCGCCTGACGCAGATCTTCGGCGAGCAATTCACCCGCGCCAAACGCCTGTAGTTGCGCACGGCCAGTATCAACCAGCAGCAACGCTTTCTCGAGAGCATCGAGATGGCGGCGACGAGCGGAAAAAACGCCCTCCTCTTGCCCCTGAAACCCCATGCTCGCCTGTAAAAAGGCGACAAGAGAATCAATACCGGAGAGGTTTTTGGCTGAAATCGCAAAGGCATTACCTTCTGGATCCATAGCCCCGGGCTGATGCCCTGACTGATCAATTTTATTAAAGACCATGGTTATCGCCTGTCGGCTATCGCCGAAGCGCACAAAAAACTCAGGCCAAATAGCCTGCAAGTCGGGCGTTGTCGTCTCTGTCGCATCGACCAAAAAGAGAATGCGGTCTGCCCGCTCAATCTCTTGCCACGCGCGCCGTATACCCTCTATCTCCACCTCGTTATCCGTCGCTCTCAACCCCGCGGTATCGATCACATGTAATGGCATACCATCCAATACAATTCGCTCTCGCAATACGTCGCGCGTAGTGCCGGCAACAGCGGTCACAATGGCCGCATCGCGCCCCGCGAGCGCATTTAGCAGACTTGATTTACCGGCGTTGGGCTTGCCTGCGAGCACCACCGTCATGCCGTCACGCAAAAGTGATCCCTGCTGGGCTTGGCGCAGAGTCTCGTGCAGCGCCGAGGATAAAGCAGTGAGATTATTCGCCAATCGTTCGTCGGCGAGGAAATCGATCTCCTCTTCCGGAAAATCAATCGCCGCCTCAACATATATGCGAATGGCGATCATCTGCTCGACCAAATCATTAATACGGCGCGAAAAGTCACCCTGCAACGAGCGCACGGCGCAGCGAGCAGCTTGCACAGAGGATGCATCTATCAGATCGGCAATCGCCTCTGCTTGGGTTAAATCGAGCTTATCGTTGAGAAAGGCGCGCTCACTAAATTCACCTGGCCGCGCCATGCGCGCACCCAGCTGGAGGCAGCGCTGTACGAGAGTATCGAGAATAATGGGGCCGCCATGTCCCTGTAATTCCAGAACATTTTCCCCAGTGAAAGAATGTGGCGCCGGAAACCAGATAGCTACTCCCTCATCCAGTATATCGCCGCCCTCTCCTTTAAAGCGGCAGAATGTCGCTTCACGCGCAACAAGGGTGCGCCCTACTATTGATTCAATAAACGTTGCAATATCACTCCCCGAAACACGCACAATGCCCACACCGCCGCGCCCTGGAGGCGTGGCGATGGCGACAATAGTATCGAGGTTATTTTGCACGAGTGCGACACCGCCTTTTAAGTATGACGGAAAACAGTGGCGGGGCCCAAAAGGCTAGAGCGCCACTGTTGATCATCGTTATCAAAGTCCAGCGGGTTTATTTTTTACCCGCACTGCTCGTGCTGGCTTCCAGTTGGCGATTGACATACCACTGTTGCAGCATTGAAAGCAGGTTGTTGACCGTCCAATACAGCACTAGACCTGACGGGAAAATCATAAAGAAAAAGGTGAAGGCAATTGGCATGGCCTTCATTACCATGGCTTGGGTGGGGTCGGTTGGCATTGGCTGCATTTTCTGCATTAATAGCATGCTGGCGCCCATCACCAGCGGCAATATAAAGTACGGGTCTTTTGCTGAGAGATCATGGATCCAGAATATCCAAGGTGAATGCCTAATCTCAACGCTTTCCAACAACACCCATTAGAGCGCCAAAAACACCGGCATCTGCAACAACA
>Ga0115546_1002321_pt1 | contig 11024 bp, 12 predicted proteins | sample COGITO_mtgs_1004_FD_87186 | JGI IMG/M metagenome (GOLD analysis project Ga0115546, IMG submission 87186) | Pelagic marine microbial communities from North Sea - COGITO_mtgs_100413 | ecosystem: Environmental > Aquatic > Marine > Epipelagic | place: Germany:Helgoland, sampling site Kabeltonne...
GCCGCCCGGAAAGTGGATCTTGAGCTTTAGGTAGTCTCAGAGTCGTATGCTCATTTTAGCAGCATGTAATGTTTTGCTGCAAAGTTTTTTACGGCTCTCTATCCAGCGTTACGAGATAGAGATACGATGCCTTCTGATTTGATAAATAGAGAACGGGCTTCAACACCAGAAACCCATCGTTTAGATCCGCTACCAGCTGATCCAAATGGCAAACGCCTTTGCGAAATATTTGGTAGATACCTCTACTGCTCGATCTATGCTGATGCACCTGACGATGCAAAAGCAAAGGTCAAATGGTATACCCAGCGCCGTTATAAGCTGAAACCCCGTGTCCTGTATAGAGATTGGCTAGACGCAGAGAAGCTAGTCGGTGTCAGACCTAGCCATGAGACTGCTTATGCTTTGCTCGATATTGACATCAACAGCCCGTATCATCCCAGGCAAGATGCAGGGGCGATCGCCCGGATAGAAGCAGCACTAGAAACCATCGGCATCACGCGAACAATCCGAATTCGCAGTAGCTGGAGCGAAGGGTTGCATCTATACATACCGCTGCCAGAACTCGTTAAGACGTTCGACCTGGCCGTGGCCCTAAAAAATTGCCTAGAACCACAAGGATTCAAGCTAAAGCTAGGGCAGTTAGAGTGCTTTCCAAACGTCAAAGCTTACGGCAACGTCATTAAGACCGAGTATTTAGCTCACCGGCTACCGCTGCAACCGGGAAGTGGATCTTGTCTTTTAGATGAGTCATTTAATCCAACCAGTAATAAATTAGGCGAGTTTCTACCGCTGTGGGATATCGCTGCCGCAGGGCAGGATATTTCAACGCTGCGGCAGGCACTACCCCTAGCTCGTAAAAATCGGTACAAGAAAGTTCGCAGCCGCCTCAACAAAGTAGATAGCTGGAAAAAGGATTTAGAAACTGTACTAGCAGAAGGCTGGAGCGGGTCAGGGCAAACCAATCAGCTCTTAAAGGAGTTTGGTTGCTACGGACATGTATTCCTCGGGTATTGCGGCGAGGAGCTAGTTGACTTCATACACCAACAGGCCATCACCAGTCCTGGGTATCAGCAGTGGTGCCGACATCAGCGTGAAATAAAGATGCGATCGCGCGTCTGGGCAACAGCTATCGAACAATACTACTGGCCCATGGGCACCTACGGAGAAGCTCAGCAGAAGCGAAAGGAAGCTACGGGCAAAATCGTACCTTTCAACGACTTTCGCGCTCGAAACGCTCAGGAAAGCATCAAAGCAGCCGTTCAGCATCTTAAAGATACAAACGCGCTGCCGGAGGCAGCAACAGCGCGTGCTCAAGCAGTTAGGAAAGCTCAAGGAAAGCTATCTCAAAGTTCCAGCAGTCTGGAAACACTCTACAAGACTGAGAACAAGAACTTTTGGCATCCTGACTTCTGTTCTAACTATTCTGAAGACGCTTCAGGCGAACTGCCCGTAATTGACGAAGTTACAGGTCTTTCAGAGGCTGAGAACCTCGAATTTAACGAACCTCGAAGGGAGCTAGAACCTTTTGAGAACAAGGAATTACGGACTAAAAGAAAAATAATGAAGTGTGAGAGCATGGTGGATGACGTTTTGGCCTCTTCTAAAACGAAGTTTCACTCCGGGAAGGGGGGTGCGGGGGGAGTAAAAAGTTTTCCACAGGTTGAGCTTGAAGCAGACACTCTGCATGAAGAGAATGATCGCGCTGAGAAAAGTAGCGTCGTGGTAGATAGCCCTATAGCAATCCCGCTTACACAAACAATTACTCAAGCAGTAAGTAGAGAAAATAAAAAAGCTCCTGCACCGAAATTACAGCCGAGACTGCGTAGGAGAACTGTTCCTAATACTAGCTTTAGAGAAGATGGAATTCCTAGAGCACTGAGCGAGACCATTGCGGCTATTCAAGATGTAGTTCAGAAGCTTAGCTGGCCCATTGAACAAATTAACAGCTTCATTGGCCAGGAATTCCATGGGCGGCGGCGGGCTCAGCTGTCTGATGAAGAGCTTGTACAACTCTTATATCGTTTGCGAGTTCAGTGCCTTGAGAATGTACAGGTTAATCCAAGCAAAGCTCAAGATTTTCAGGCACTATCACCTATACCTATTGGTTAGTCAGTGGCAATCATTCGTGTTACTTTTTTGGTATACTTTAAAGAAGTAACACGAATAGTTCTATGGACATTCGCACAGACGTAAAAACAGAAATAGAAGCTCTTCAGCAGCAAATCTTATCTATTAAAGAGAAAGGCCCTTTTCTCCAGGATACGCGAGTAGAGAGGACACCTGCTGGCGGCACTGCCTCTAGGGAAGCTAAGAACGAGTGCAAATACGCCAGACTTAGAACAGGCAAAGGTAATCTCTTAAACAATGGTAAAAAGTCAAAATACGTTCCTGTACGCGAGATAGATAAGTATTTAGAGATTTGCTCCCGAGGAAAAGCAATTAGTCGGCTAGAAAAGCGACTAGAAAAACAGCAGCAAAAACTGGCTCGTCTGAATGCGGTCGCTGCTAGCTTTGGTTTATCTTGACGCTCTAAAGAGAGGTTTAAATCTACCAAATTTAGGAATTTTGGCAGATAGATTTTTACCAATAAGTGCTTTTCGCTACAAGCTATTCGTGTCATTTTCTGAAAAGCAATGGAGAAATAACACGAATAAATTTTCTGAGGCTCCAGGTACATACCAGACCGGAGAGGGATTTAGCTTCTTAGCTTACCTGTCCTGCATCGTATATCCAGGAAATAGAGCCAACCTCACGCAGTCTTAGTCAACCGATAGGCTCCGCGATCACCTTTGAACCAGTCTCCGTCGCGGACGCCACCAGATAGGATGTTGGAAATTCGGTTACGCGCCTTCAGATACTGATCCCTCGGTATGTCTTCTTTGAAGAGTGATGACATCACTTCTGCTATCTTAAAGTCTTCTTCTGGCTTGGTTGCTAAAACCATCTGAACAGATTCAGGCATAGGGCGATCGCCTACTCCAGGAAGTGCATATTTCTGCCAAGCCGCAGCCCGCCCATCTTTTTTCTTGCTAGCTGTCTTTTTCTTTTGAGTGGTTTTTGCAGCAGGATTTGGTTTCTTAGAAGTTTTTGTTTTTGCCGTAGGTGATTTTTTGGTGACTTGCTTCTTTTCAGTAGGAATCGGGACTTCAGCACTATCGCTTGCGTCTGATAATACTGGGGCAGTTTCCCCAAACATAGGCAGTACTGCACGAATGCCTTTCAGCTTGGCTTGTATATCTGTCAATTGGGTAGAAAGAACTGTTTCTTGTGATTCAAGGTCTTTAACAACTTCTTGGAGTTGAGGCAATACATTCTGGGACATAGGTCAGCTACGGTATCAAATTATAAGCAACGACAATATTAGCGTATGCGCTTCGTATCAAGACAACATCAAAGCTAATCTATCTCAAAAAGATTGTAAGAACGTTCAGACCTCTAGCAGTGACAATAGCTGTCCACCCGAGTTATGACTTGTGCTAACGCTCTGAGAAGAAGTTGGAAACTGACAGGATTGGAAATCTTAAAAAGTAGCTAGCTAGCCTACAACCCTCTGGCCTAAATACTTGAGGATTTGAACTACTTGATCTAACTCATCCCGCTGAAGAAACAGAGAGGAAATACGTTATATTTGGTTCCAGCTCCCAGCTTCAAAAAATAGATTCATCACCATTAATGGCCATGCCGTAGTTAGGCCACGGAAGCATCCTCCTCTTTCTGCAAAAACTACTGCTGCTGACTTATTCAGAGTACTTAGCGATGTGAGTGGATTAGCTAGGTGCAGCAAAAAGAACGGAAAATATTCGTGTTACTTTTTGAGGTAGTTATGGGAAGTAACACGAATAGTCTATCTAGCAGAAGAAAATGCAGTCACACCGAGAGCTCTGACCAATCAATCTAAACTTCAGGGAACTTTCTACGGTGTAAGATGAGGGCTATTTGACTATGTGGAAGCAGATCCGGGCATTTCTTCCTGCTCCGAAACCTAACCAGCTAAATATCAGTAGCCATGGTCAAGAAGCCTGCGGCCTGCCTTTTGAGCAGATTCAAGAAGTAATGAAATGGCTGGGACTAAGCCTAATGGCAGCTAGCTACAAATCCAATGCACATATCATCTGGGATAGCCCTGAAAATCCTATCGACCTGGGCAGCGTACTGAAAAGAGGTCTCAAACGTGAGGAGCCAATATTTTTGCATCGTTGCGGCGAACGTCCCACACCACCACCGGCAGGGTACTACTGGCGGCTCATGCCAGAATATCTAACTTTGCGGATGTATCAGTTAGAACAGCAAAAAGTGCAATAGATGCAGCAGCTATCGCTGCACTGAAGCTATAGGGTAGAGCCTCCACCTGCTTTTCATTCGTGTTACTTTTTTTGATCAGTGCAAAAAGTAACACGAATAGTTTTTGTTAACGATCTTCTAACCATCAGCATCAAGCCAATGAAAGACCATCCGTTCTTGAGGTCTCGGCCCATGCGGTTTCCCACTACCTGCTAAGGTTTCCATACGCTCAGCGATCTCCTGCCAGTCTCCGGGCAGCGCCCAAACTGCTTCTGTTATCTCCACTGGAATATCTTCTGGCAGCGTCTCAGCAAACGACCACTTCTTGAATTCATCCGGCACGTCCCACAGCACCAAATGAATCTCAGACCATCGGTTGAGGGGCTGATCGCTCAGTAGCGAACCGATGAGCCCGACCCCACCTACCTGATGTTCAGTGACCAGTCGTTGAGCAATTTCTCTGGCCCGCTGCTGCCACTGCTCCTTTCGCTTGGCGTCCTGCTGTTGCTCCCTCATGACTCGTCGCAGCACACGCACCCACTCGTAACCAGATATCAGCTTGACGGTTTCAACCAGGCCCAGACTCATGAGCAGCATGGCGATCGCATTCTTTGTTCCCGTTTCTCCTCCACCAATCAACGGAAAAGGCCCACTTTCGAGTTTAGTTTCCGGGCACCAGGAGATGAACTGCTCTGGGCTAATAGGCACTGGGTTTAATTCAACCTTGGGTACGAACGGTAGGCTCCCGTAGTTCAATTCTGTACCGGGCTCTTTACGAAACACCCACTCTCTATCCTGACTTGTGCTCGTAAATGCGGGGAGCTTCTGAGTATAGGGCGATTGATTCTCCTCCATATTGAGCCAGAAGATTTCTGGGCTGAAGCTCATGTCGCCGATACGTCGCCGATACCGCGATAGCAGCCGTCTGGGTCTAGCGTGCCAAGTTGATATCCATCCGGCGACCAGTGCCAAAACTCAAACTGCTGTTTAGCTGGATCTACGATCCAGTAGTGCTGTACTTCAGCTTGCTCATATCGTGATCGCCTAACTTCTCGATCAACGGCATCCTGTTCAGGGTAGGTAATCTCAATAACGAGATAGACGACGGCTTCTGTGTAGCAGCCATAGACAACATCCTGAGCGAGCTGACGAGTGCTTAACACCAAGATATCCGGGGTTAGGACATCTTGAGCAAGCTGCATACCGTAGTTCGGCCCAAAGCACCGGCCCCATCCGCCTTTATCAATTGCTAGTGAGAGTGCCTGCCTGAGATAGTCACGAATCCAACGGTGTTCGCCTACATATTTTGAACCCAGGGGCGGATAGTATGCCTCGCGGTAGTCTGAAGATAGCGGCAGAGAGTCCGCCCAGAGTAGCCAGTCCTCTTGAGTTTGACAGGAGATGCCGTAGGCTTGGCGTAGTGCTTTCCACCACCGCTCGATTGGGGCGAAGGCGATCGCCGATTCTAATCCCCAACCAATGAGCGCTTCTTTTAGTAGCCACTGGCTACCTTCGAGCGTGCCACCGACTAAAAATTGACCATTCACTAGCTCTAGCCGAAACTCAGGCCATTGCCAAAATTGAAGCTCTATCGACTGTGAAGCACAGGCATTTCTAAGCTCTTCCTGAGGCGAGCGGCCTGGGGGCTGGTGTGGAGTAGGCATGACGGGAAGAGGTCTGTACGGTGCCTTTAGTCTATAGCCAATGAACTACCTAATTCCGAAAAAGGGAAGTCCCGCACTTTCAGCTATGGGAGTATGTCAAGAGATGGCATATTCAGTAAGCTTACGACGTTCTAAAGATCGATATGCCAGGACGATCCGCTCTTTAGGAATGCCAGCGGCTTCTAGTTCGTAAGCGATACCGTCTTCCGTCCCGTCATGCTGAATCCAAACTTTGTCGCCCTTGATATCAATATGAAGGAAGGGGCCATAGATCCGTCTGTGGTTTTGCCAACCGGCTTCGATTAGTAGGTATCGGTCGTGTTCATGGTCAAAAACTAGCTCCTGCTAAATAGTGTCGTCTTGATCCAAGAAGTTAGCGTATTCCTTTAGAAGCTTTTCGATAATCTGCCGATAGTCCATGCTCAGGGAACCCATCTTATTAACTCCTCCCGATTGGCAATCAAAAGTGACTAAACTGGGTAGCCCATCTTAGATCAGTATTTGGTTCGATACAGAATTCACTTCCAGAAAGGTACGAAGGTATCGGCAGGCTCAGTTCTGTGCCGCTTACACCGTCCATAGAAAAACGGTTCTGCTGAACGATAGGATTATCCTAACAACGTTATCAAGGAATTGAGGTAGAAACCTCCGCATAAGCATTCGTGCTACCTTTGGAGGCATTCTCACAAATGACACGAATGCTTATGCGATAGAGAGTAGCGTGGTCGTACAGCAGACTCTAATTGATCGATCTGAACTTTAGGGAACCCTCTACGGTGTAGAAATGGGGTCATTTAACCATGTGGAAGCAGAGCCAGACATTTTTTCTGTGTTGAAGCCTCGTCAGCTAAACATTAGTAGTCACGGACAAGAAGCCTGCGGAATACCATTTGAGCAGATTAAGGAAGTAATGGAATGGCTGGGACTAAGCCTAACCGACAGGGTGCTACTGGCAGCTTGTGCCGGAGTATCTGACTCTGCGAATGTACCAGTTGGAATTACAGGGTCAGCTCTAGAAAATAGTTAAAGCTCTGAGCACAAAATTGGAAGGTGAATAGGTCTAACTTTGGCATAGGCAATGCTGAACCTACTCAAGATGCCTAAAGCCTACCAGTAGCGTAGCGAACGTCAGCAATCAGACTATTGTCGGCAGAAAGACCTGCGCATACGCTAGGCGCTCACTAGAAGCTGTGGTAACAAATAAAGATAGGACTCACCTGCACTTAGCAGAGGTTTCTACTGATTATTGAGAATTCGTCTATTATTTCAAACGTCAGGGCTTCCCTAAAATTATTAATTGATATAGGTCTCTTAACTTAGGTATCCTTTAAGGCATGGAGCAGCGATCGCAGGAAGCAGATTAAAAATGAAAGGAGATGTGCTAAAACGCTTATTTCGAGCAGTTGCCAGTGATGATGCACAGGCAGTACAGAGCATGTTGTCCGTTGTCGTAGAAGAAGAGCGTAAGCTAGGCCATACGAATTTAGCGGAGCAGCTTGATTTTATTATTCGTAAAGGCTCTAAACAGCTTGCTCTGTCTGCTTTATCTAAGAACTCACTATCCTCCTCTGATCGCTCTGCTATAAATCCGACCGTTTTACAGCCGCTAGCTCCACTATCTAGCGATCGCAGGTTTAATCATCCTTTTATTTTGACCATTCCGCGCGATCGTCTGCGGCATCATATGGTTCTTTCAGAAACGATTGAGGATCGATTTTGCCGCATTGAACAGGAGTATTCGGCTCGCGATCGCCTTGCTCATTACGGCTTTAAGTACCGGCAGAAGATTTTGCTCTATGGTGCTCCGGGCTGCGGGAAAACAATGGGCGCAGAGCGAATTGCTTGGAATACGGGTCTTCCTTTGGTGAAAATACGCTTTGACGCTATGGTTTCTTCTTACCTAGGCGAAACAGCCACTAATCTACGGGAGGTGTTTGAGACGGCTGCGACTAATCCTTGCCTATTGTTTATCGACGAATGCGACGCCCTAGCAAAATCGCGTGAAGACAGCCAGGAGGTGGGCGAAATTAAGCGAGTTGTGAATACTTTTCTTCAGCTGCTAGATGAATATGAGCTATCGAATGGGTTACTGATTGCCGCTACAAACTTGACTAAGTTTTTAGATGAGGCGGTATGGCGTAGGTTCGATGATGTGATTGAAGTCCCTAAACCGACTGAATCAGAAATTAGAACCCTGCTTGAAGAAACGCTGGCCTCAGTTGAGATAGGTTCGATAGATTGGGATACGGTCGTAAAGAAGCTAGTTGGCCTTTCTGCTGCTCAGGTTGTTAAAATATCGCAGAATGCTGCAAAGCGTGCCATCTTGGAGCGAGAAGATCTTGTAATTCAAGAGCACCTAGAGGATTCTATTCAAGATGTCATAGTTTCTTATGCCGGATAGCCCAAATAACTTTCGTCACCTTTCACTTCGATTGGCAACACAAGGTAGTGCAACTTTTCCTGGAGGAGGTGGTAGGAAAGTCTCATCAACCACGTTGGCAAATAAAGGTGATGCAGGAGGGCATGGTCGCAGTCTTAACACTTCAGTAGACTCGATCACTGCAAATTGGGATATTGAGCAAAAACAGAGAAAGGAAGACGACAAACCAGCACTTCCAGAAGCTATTTCCTTAATTCTTGAGGTTGACCCCAAAGCATTCGATGCCGACGCTCTCAAAAGCTTTGGTATCGAAATTGTGGCTGACTTAGAGGAAGGCTACATTATCGGTGCTTCGGCAGATACAGATCTTTCTGAGCTAAGGAAGAAAATTGGTAACTTTATTAATGCTGAAAGGGGTGGAGGGAAAGTTCCAGAGATTTGGCAGATTCTAGATGGTACTCAGCGTCCAGAGTATATTCTGTCTGACGCCTTAAAAGCGGAGTGGGAAAATCTTTCAGACGGGCAGGAATATATTGTTGATGTTGGTATCGCTTGTATTGATATACGAGAGCAATACTCTCGATGCCCAAAGCGTAAAGTATCTGAGACAAATGAGAAGTATCAGCAGCGTGTTGATCGTTGGCTATCTAAGCATAATCTGACTCACATTGAGTGGGACGATCTGTTTTATGAGCGCTCGGAGCAGCTAGAGGGCTTTGTAAGACAGTACGATGGAAAAATAGGAGAAACTATTGCAGGCGATGAAATCGGTGTTTCGCGTTTACCTGACAGCTTTTCATGCCGAGTTCGTATTTCTGGGAAGGGGCTAAAAGACCTCGTTCTCAATTTTCCCTATATCTTTGATGTGAGCGAATGCGATGAGTTTGGCGTTCCTGCGGTGAATCTGGATGCGCTTGGAGACGGCAGAGATCGTTTTGAGTTAGAGGCTCCAGACTCGAACGCACCGAGAGTTTGTGTTATTGATAGTGGCATTCAGGAGCGACATCAACTCTTGAAAGTGGCCATTGATGCGGATCACTCCAGGTCTTGGGTGCCCGGAGAAAGAGAGCTGACTGCTGATCATGTTACAAATGGCGGGCACGGTACGAGGGTTGCTGGAGCTGTTGTTTATCCTTGTGGAGTTCCGAAAGCTGGGAAGGCGCAGGCGGCGTGTTGGATTCAGAATGCCAGGATTCTTGACCGGCACAACTACTTGCCGATAGGTTTATTTCTTCCAAGTGTTTTAGAGAACATTGTTGAGTACTATCACGCCCGCACAGGAACCCGCATTTATAATCACTCTATTGCTGGTATTACGCCTTGCCAAACGCAGTCTATGTCTGCCTGGGCAGCAGCTATTGATAAGCTTACATGGGAAAAAGGTGGAGATATTTTGTTCGTCGTAGCTGCCGGAAATCTATCGCCGCATGAGAATTTTGTGACTCGTCCCTCGCTATCGAGACATTTACAGGCAGGTAGATCTTACCCTGACTATTTGTTAGAACCATCGGCTAGAATCTCGAATCCGGCTCAAAGCTTTCAGGCTCTGACGGTGGGGTCAGTAGCGCATACGGACTATCAAAATCCACCAGTGAAGTCACTAGCTGCGCAGGATCGCTGTTCTGCTTTCTCTTGTACAGGCTTAGGAATTTGGGACACTATCAAACCTGAAGTCGTTGAGTATGGCGGTGACTACGTTACTGACTCAGCGAACTCGCCCAATTTTTCAACGCCAGAGTCTGTTTGCCCTGAGTTGGTCAGGTCTACGCTAAGCGGCGGTAGGGCTGTGAGTGCTGATGCTGTTGGCACATCGTTTGCAGCTCCGAAGGTTACACATATCGTGGCGGCCCTAGCAGCAGAATATCCCGAAGATAGTGCGCTTCTCTATCGCGCTCTGATTGTTCAGTCTGCTCGTCTACCTAACTGGGCAAATGAATCGATTGAGCAGCTTTATCACGGAATTCGGACGATGGGTTATGGCATTCCAAATCTAGATCGAGCCGTGAAAAACTCTCTTCACCGCATCACGCTTAAAACAGCGGGCAATGAATACATACAGGCCAAACAAGCGAATGTGTATCAGGTTCAGATCCCAGAGTTTGTACTGAGGCAGGGCGAGGGCTTTGATATCCTGATTGAGATTACGCTGTCTTATGCTGCTGAGCCTCGTCGTACACGCCGCCACCGCAGGAAGTATCTTTCGACTTGGCTTGATTGGAACTGTAGCAAAAGCGGAGAAGACCCAGATGTTTTCTTAGATAGAATTCTCAAAGAATATGATCGAATATCGCCAAAGGCCGATGAAGGCGAGGGGTTATTTGACTGGACTTTGGGTAAAAGGCAGATGAGACTTAAGCCTGACGGCTCTAGTAGCTCGATGGGAATTGACGGGAGGGTGAAGAAGGCTTCTAGAAATAGTGGCACTATTCAAAAAGATTGGGCAGTCGTGAAGTCCTTTAACCTTCGTGAGGGCTTCTGCATTGCTGTGGTAGGGCATGAGGGCTGGAGCAAAGACCCAGAAGCGGCTGTCCCGTATTCATTGGTTGTTAGTTTTGAGGCGATCAATTCAGAGGTTCCGATCTATGGGCCTTTTGTTGAGGTGCAGCAACCTATACAGGTGCAACAGCAACGAGTAGAGCTACTAACTTCCTAGCAATATAGTAATAGGCTATGCCTTTGTGAGGAAGTCGAATAAAGAC
>Ga0115546_1002324_pt1 | contig 11020 bp, 13 predicted proteins | sample COGITO_mtgs_1004_FD_87186 | JGI IMG/M metagenome (GOLD analysis project Ga0115546, IMG submission 87186) | Pelagic marine microbial communities from North Sea - COGITO_mtgs_100413 | ecosystem: Environmental > Aquatic > Marine > Epipelagic | place: Germany:Helgoland, sampling site Kabeltonne...
AACTGTGTGAATGCTTGCATATCAGCATAGTCATCCTTAGAATACGTATTGGTTTCTGTGACGAACTCAGAGTGATATAGAGTTCTGAATGTAGAGTTCTCATTTCTCAAGCGAGTGGTCTTGATACCATACTTGTCAATATATTCTGGATCTGCTGCTGGAGCATTCGGTAATAACATAAAATCATGGACACGTAGATCATGATGAAACCCAATCTCCAGCATATAGCCAAGATTGTGTTTCCACTTCTCTACTGTGTCACCTGGATTCCCTAAGATGGATACGCCAACAAGAGGGATATTGTTCTTGAAAGCTTCGTTCAGTTCTTCTTGCAGCTTGTCTTGCTTGATATTAGAACGGTCAATAGCATCAAGTACAGCATCGTCTGTATGTTGATAGGATATCTGAGCACCATTACACATGTTGGCTTCATACAGAATCTTGTGTGCTTGGTTGCTTACCTCTTTCTTGTTCTTCGCTGCCGAAAATTGAATCTCTTGTGGATAGCCTGTAGTCTTCTTCAGTTCTACCGCTCTCTCAATGTACTTGATATCATCCTTGAATATACCAAAGTTAGCATCGGCATTGAACACATAGGTGACACCTAGTTTTGAGAATGCCTCAAGGTCTTCCATGACGGTATCTTCGGTTAGTCTACGGATCTTATCTGACGTAGCAGAACCCCAATCACAGAATGCACATTTATATGGGCAACCTCTATTTGTTTCCCACATCGTAAAAATCTTACCATGTCTCTCTTTAATAGTTTTACCTATCTGGACATATTCATCCCAGTACAACTTATATGGAGACCGAAACTCTTTTAAAAAGAGACGTTTCGCTTTGACTTGATCTATAGGATTTTTAGGATCGACAAGTAGATTATGGCTGACTATCTGCCTATTTACTTTTTGATGGAGAACCTCTGCAAGAACATCTTCACCTTCCCAAGGAGTGATCCAATCACAGACTTCATACGCTTTCGTGTTTTGGTGTGGTCTATATTGGGCTTGTGGTCCACCAGCAAGAATAAGGACATCAGGGTTTGCCGCTCTTGCTTTCTTGGCGATTTCCAGTTGTCTTTCTTCATTCCAGACATAGAAAGATAGTAGTAGTACATCAACATTTTTTAAGTCGTGCTCTTCTATGAGATGATCTACATTAAACCAACCCTCAATGAGAGGTGGTAGCCAGTTTATTTGAGTTAGATCGTGTTTACTTTGGTAGTCGCAATACTCTCTGAATCTACCCCACGCATAGGGTAACCATATCTGCCTTTCTTCAGCAGCAGGGTTCGAGTATAAAACGTTGATCATTTTGTGGCAATTTCGACATTCTCTGGCAGATCAATCCTAGCTGTAGTGTGGTTGTGGTGCAGAACAAACTGCTTATCTGGAAACTCTTCAAATAGTTTTACCCAGATAGGACGCCAGTTATCAGCTAGCCTTACTTGGTTCATATCAGATCTATCGCTGTTCAAGTAGAAATCTGAACAACTCTTGAGATTCATATCAAAGATAGAATCAAACCCATACATGTGAATGGTATCGGCACCAATCTTATTTGGATGACAAGCATACCGTGTAGCCATGTGACCACAGTTCCAATCAGTAAGTGTTGGAGCATACGGTGGTTTGTCTGTGAAGTAATCTCGGATCTGTGCACCCCATCGGATACGAAGATCTGGATTCATCTCTAGATATTTGTGTGGTCTGAACCCCAAGATCCAATCACCAGGAATGACAATCTCTTGTGTATGCATGGCATGCATTATTTTAAAATCTACAAGGCACGTTGCATATGCTCCTTCGACACTAAATGGAGGAAGGTTACACGTGATCTTGATACCTTTTTGAGGTTGCTTGAACATTCCTGCTCTATCACCATTTCCAATAATATGTGCTGTTCTAGCCATTAATCAACCTTTCGATATGCAGTTTACCTTTTCTGCCTGTGTGGTGCAAAATGAGTTTTTCTTTCGGCTCCGTTTTATCTGTCTTCTGTAATCGGAGTACGTTGTATTTATTAGGCAAATCTTCAATAAGACCCATTTTCATTATATCGTTGTCACCAATCATATGATGCAACACCTCTTGGTCTCCAGACTGTGCTGGTACGGCACACTGGTGTTCCCATTCTCTAAGAATCTGTGGTGTGCCTTCAAATCCTACCACACCAGAGTTGTGCCACTTAATTCCTTTACGTGTTGACCAAGGTTTATCCTCAACCATGAGTAGTTTGTTTGGTACAATGCAATCCCATATGCCAGATATGTCACCCAACACCTCACAGTCAGAATCAATCCAACATGTTTTCTCTGAGAGTTTACTCTGATGTAGCATCGCTGCTGGTTTCTTGAACCAACCTCTTGCCACTGTTTTCAGTTCCACTGCACCGTACTGACCAGCCATATCAGGCGTCATACCAAAATTGTACACAACAATCTTTTCTTTTTTGTTATGCTTCTTGAAGTTGTTCATAAACCATGGCAGCATCCACTGAGTGGTCTTGTCAACTCCTGTCATAAATGTTCGCTTAGATAATGTCATAGGTTTCCTTATTGTATTGGTGCTTTGCCAAACATCCTCTTTCAACTTGGATTGTGCTGAAGTTATCTCTTGCTTCAACAGGCCATGGATAATACTCTTGTAGGAATCTAAAATTATCTAAGTGAAGGTAAACGTCTGTAGGTGCCGCTCGGCTTTTTGCTTTCTTAACCAGAACCTCGGCTGCTTGCCACGATACTTGATAGGCATGTGCTCCACCAAAATATCTCTTATGCTGTAGTTCTTGTACACCCAGATATCTAGGGATGTTGTATTGACCGTATGACGGTTTTCCAAATGTAATGCACCCTTGGTAACCATTGACTTCTGGGATTTCGTTCACTATCACGGCATCGTGCTCAAAGATCAGTACATCGATCTTCTCCCTCACAGCCTTCGCCCACAAAGAATAGTGTGATAAAAATGCCGCCATACAGTTATCTGTACGAGAGTACACCTCATCAAATGCTCGTGGGTCGATACCAAAAGAAGCAACTCGATTTATCAGATCACGGTTTGGTGTATATGCTTTCCATTTTTCTATTTCAAGTCCATGTTTTTTACCAGACTTGATACACCGTTCAGCCACTTGTACGGATCTCTCATTATCGAGAATAGTAATGACGTATGCTTTTCTCATCTTATGTTCCTTGCCGTGGTTTCAAAGTCCCACCCAAACTTATTAATATCATATCTAAACCACTCTCGAACTTTTTCGATTTGGTTTTTACTATAATAACATGTATAGTGTTCTTTGTAAACCCCTTTGTTTGCAATCGTTGTCAAAGGTGTTTTAAAAAGTTTTTCATAATCTTCTGACAGATGTTCGTATCTGAGAAGCTTAACCTCAGGCGTCAACCAATCAGACTGTGATGCGAAATGGTCATAGGGATGATTGTAGTAGAATACTGATGTTTGAATGTAACTATCTATACGATCTATAAACTCATCCCAAGAGATCTTTTCTCTCTGAAAATAATCACCGACACCATGTTCTCTTAAATGATCAGCATGCTCATACAGAGATACAAGCCTTGACCAAGGATTACGAATCACTGCTACCTTTGGATGTGATTTCAACTGCCTATGTAAATAGGTCGCTGGGCAGTGATGCACCATGAAGTTAAGGTGATCTGGTGTAACCGTCTTTGTTACATTCTGTTTCTGAATGGCATGTATAAGTCTTCCATCCGCATTCTCTCTTATACTTGTACCAGCATTCTTGGGTATGTGTATTAGAATGTACTTATTTGGATGTATGCGAATCAATTTTCTGTACCTTTGTTACAAAGGGATAGAGTTGTTGGAGTTTCCCTGGCATTAACTGTTTGCACATCAGAGCATCATTAGGCCATATGCCATGCTCTGATGTAAGTTCGATCAGCTTCTTTGCCCCTGCTGGTTTGATTATATATGCGCTATTCCCAGGCAATCCTTGTGGAATAATCTTGTCATCAATCCACGGTACTAGGACTACGTTGACGTCACTCTTCTTCTTCTGCATTCTTACCTTTTTCTCAACGAGTTCCTTTACTTTTTCATTGTAAAGAGTAGCTTTTCTCGTAGCCCCCATTGGTGAGTTGAGTGCAAGAATATCTCCATTGAATCTATCTTCTATCTTGTCCCATTCAAACCTACGAGTAAACTGAGCATCGTGCTCTAGAATCATGATAGGCTTATCATCTTTCACACACTTGAGCCATAGATTATAGTGGCTCATGAAACACGAGATCCTCTTGTCTAGATGTGCTGTGGGATATGCAGACAACTGCATTCCAGATTTCATGTCAAAGCGAGATCCTTCGATAGGATATGTGTACGAGATTGGTGGTAGGACATTCGACTGAGGAAATACCTTGTCCATGTTTTCTTTTAGATTTCTTGGAATGACTGCATCATAGATAAACGCATTGATATCGGATCTACTGTCTTTGATAGAAAGCATAAGTCTACGAGTCGCAACTGTGCTCTCATGATTATTGGTGATTGATATGATATAAGCGTCCATTCTATACTTTGTCCTTTCGAGTACCTTTTCTAATGATGGTTTGTCAATATTAAATGGTAATGGTATGGTCATGTTCGATCAACATAATAGTGCTGTCAGAAATCCACTCTGGTTTATTACCCTTACCTTTTTTTACGAGACTTGAAAGTTTGTTCTTTTGTCTCACATCGTACCATTCACTGATATATCCAAAGGAAAACTCATTTAAAAACTTTTTATAGCTAGTCTGGCTGTAACGGTCTGGGTTCTTTTTAATCCAATAATGATTGATATCTTCAATACCCATTTCATCAATAGGCCAAACATCTTCAACAAAATATTTACCCCTTTCTTTCAAAAATGGTGCTGTGTGTTTAAACGTGAGACGATTTGCTTCAGGCCAATGAGCACCATCATCAATGATGATATCAAACTTAACTCCAGGCCATTCTTCTTCAATCTGTGTTTTAATCATTGGGTCCATCGAATCACCTTTGATAAAATGAACCCTCTCCTCTTTCAAGATTTCTAAATCTTCTGGACTTGTACGAACAAAAATGTCGATGCCATAGATGTTAGCATTAGGAAAATACTCATGAAAAGCAGCAGTGCTCTCTCCTAGAAAAACACCAATCTCTAAGATATTAATAGGATCGTTTCTCACCTTTTCAAAGTGCGGTTCATAGACCTCATTATAAAAGTGCTTACGACTACCCTTGTCGCAGCCATGTTTATCAAAGAGTTTCAACAGTTCACTCATTTCATTCTCCATAAATTTTTGGTTGGACCTGTTCCAAAATCATATCCAAATGTTTCGATATCATCTTTGTACCAATCACCAATAATGTTTCTTGTCTCTGGTGTATATACATCTGTATATATCCCTTTGTTCATAGCTGTTACATTACGTGCTCTGGACATTTCACTGAGATTAAAGTATGCCATTACATCCGAGTTATAATCCTCAAACGATAGTATATCACATTTGATATTACCTTTTTCATCAGTAACATGGTCAAGTGCTGGATACCAGCCTCTTACTGCACGATGCCACATGTAATCTTTATCGCCCCATTTATGCCTTTCCTCGATAAATGCTTCAAAAGAAGTGACATCAGCATACGATGCTGGTTGTCCCATCTCTACCTCGATTACTTTCTTTGCAAAGAAATATCTTGAAACGACACGATCCCATGGGTTTCTTACAATGGCAAATGATCCAAAACCTTCCACCACAGATCTTTTCAGATCTCGCCATCGTGCATGTTCATAGCCATGGTGATCATTGTTTTTGTTCATTGTAGTCAGAACTGCGTTTGAATATTCTTTGGACTTGTGTATATCAGGGGTCGCAACACGAACTTTATCTCTGAGTAGTGGACTGCGCCTGATAGTCATTCCGCCATTTTTGGGAATGTGTATAAAAACCTTTGGTATCATTTTAACCTCACCTTGCTATATAAGCACCACCATGACAACTCGTATGAATATCATCACCATACGGTAAACTCATCACTTGATACCATCCCCATTCTGCAGGCCATAAGTTTTCGTCTTTATGTAACTGCAAAACGTAGTCTGGATCAAAATGTTCTTGTTTGTGTATAATCAAAGCATCTTGTAGATAACCAAACCAATCATCCATTGGATCATAGTCAGTCTTTTCTACAATTTTAACCTTACCGTCTTTTCCAGATGGACCTCTTTTTCCTCTTATAGAAAACCCTACTGGACCTTCTTCGTAAGCCATTTCTATATATGGAGTAAAATCTACTTGCTCATCAAGTGCAGTATCCCATCGTGCACGAATCACAACGTCATATTCCTTCTGGATATTCTTGTGCATCATAGCATATCCAAGGATCTGCTTGGACCCATTTTGGGTCTTGTGACGCATTAAGTTACCTGATTTATAGGGATGCCATTTACCGTGTTTGCAATTTGTTTTAGAATCAGAGATAGGGTGGTATTTTAGTTTTGGCTCTGGATCAGTAAAGAAATAGTCTTGATTCATTTTATACTGCGATGGGACAGTATTTTCAAACTCTGTCCACGTGTGGTAGTAAAAATCTGCTGTTGGAAATTTTTCGTGAAATCTTTTGTGGAGTACTCCCACATGTGGTTTCACATGATTACGGAAGAGTCCGTTCATACATACTGCTAGTTTCATAGTGCCTCATAATAATCTGTCTGTTTGAATGCTTCTAGTTCTTCTGGAGTTCCCATACCATACATTTGAGTACAATCAAAACAAGATACATTTCCTCTGTAATAGTTATACACAGGAGCAAGATAGAACTCTCCATTGATCCTATCGTCTGCTTCCATCATAGCTTTTACTGCATTACTAAACTCTCGCTGTGAACTAAAGTGATAAACCCCCACTGTAGCTACATCCGATATCTTTCTTTTTTCTGCGAGTTCTTTAAGGAACCCTTGCGAATCAACTGTGACATAAGAGTGTTTTGGCTCTGGGTTATCACTAAAGAAGGTTAGAATAGTTCCATCAGATGTTGTACTGAATGTGTGAAATAGAGAGGCATTAAACTCTGCGATCTGATCACAGTTTGCAATAAGAACCTCATCTTCACTATATTGGTCAATCGCCAACATTACAGTACAAGCTGCACCCTCGGTTGGTCCATCTGTTACTACAATCTCAATGTTAGGAAGTGCTTCTTTTAGCTTTTGATCAATCGAATATTTCTCTACGTGGTCTGGTCTAACGATTGCAACAACCTCTACACCTTCATATTCATCAGTGATATTGTCTAGCACTCTTTTAAACATAGGAGCACCTTTGACATCGATTAGGGGTTTTGGTAGATCATAACCAGCATCAAAAAATCGCTGACCATTGCCAGCCATAGGTAATATAATTTTCATTCAAGGCTCTTTCTCATTTCGTAAACTTTTTCATAGATGGTTTCTCCAGTATGTAGCCACCCACCAATGTTAGCCATCCAATCGTTTCCAATCAGACCACGGATCTCTCTTGCAATTTCTGGGTTCATGCCACAACTCAAGGCAGCAACTCGGTCGGTGTTGATCAGATCAGAAACTGCTTTATGCGTCTCCTCTTCTGACTCACCTTCTGGATAGTATCCACCAAGCATACCAACGTGCATGGAATCAACACCTGCCATAATAGCAAGTTTTACGATTACGTTCCAAGAAAGAGAAAATCTGTTGTTTGGATCTGTCCATGTTCGAATACCAGATCTTTGAAAATGTGTTACAACACCTAGTTTATTGGAAGTTGTATATGCACCCATACTAGACCAGAAGTTGATATGACATGCTTCACCGCCATGTTCTTTAATCGTATTCAAATTGTCGATTATCTGTAAAGGATCTGCATTGACACAATACGCATATACACCTTTCCATCCAGAATCTTTGATGGCTTTCGTTACATCATCTACTCTAGCACTCAATGGATAGTAGCTATTATTAGCCATGATCTCATCTTCTTTGATAAAATCAGCACCACCATCAATCATCTGCTGTACAATACTCATCATCTGGTCTGGGGTCAATCCAGATTTTGGTTTAATAATACCACCAAATAGAGGTCGATTCTCTGCACCGACTCGCTCTTTCCATTTCTTGAGACCAAGCACTGGTTCATTCATATATGGCAAACCTTCGATATCAATGACTCGACATCGGTGTACACACTCAATGTCTGATTGACCACCTTGGATAACACACATAAGTTGATTTAGATTAGGCCAATCCCATGCATCTAAAGGAAAGTTTATCTTTACAATATTACCTTCGATGGATTCAATCGTTGCTTCAAAATCTTTGATGTTCTGTGCTGTTTCGATTTCAGATCGAATGTTTGGATTACCAATACTCTGACCGATTGCAATATTCCAAGCAGCCTTTTGGATGTCTGGTCCGTCTACTTCATATGTAACAGTATAATATTTCATTTGTAAAGTCCTATCTGATCACTGCAAACTCCTGAAAAGTTGTCTACATTAGTCTTATTTATCTCTGGTAAAACAGCTATTGATACAGTATGTATTTCTACTTGTTTACCAGGATAGGCCCAGATCCATCCACGTGAGGTTATCGTGTAATCATCATTCTCATGCCAAAAGTAGTTGAGACTCGAACGGTTGAGATATGAAAGAGAACTCATGTCTTTGCAATGAATCCAAAGTTTGTCAAAATTGTCATACAGAAAGCTTGTGCGGATCTTTTCTGATTTATCATCATGACCCAACCACAACGCATTATCTTCTCTTCTTAGGTCTATCTCTACATCGTAACCTTCTTGAATAGCTTCGAGTATATAACTTGTCGTGTTTTCATATTTGGGCTTTGGGCCGTTGATATTGCCTCTATGGGATATAAGTCTCATCGATACTTTCCATCAACTCTTTTACATTCTCGCCCTTGTTAGGCAACTTATCTTTTAAAAAGAAATGTACGAAATCGCAGTACCCAATCTTGGTATTTGCTGCATACAATCCGTTCCATTTCCAATCCATATTTTTGATGCTCATCTTCTCCTTACGAATCCACCAGTTCAGCAGCGTCTGATCTGTGGACCATTTCCAAGCACCATCACCATTAATAAACCTTTGAAACTCACTGCGTTTTAGAAACTCTTGAGGGGTCTGACCTTTGAGGTATTTGGCAAAGCTTTTATTCATTACCATGATACCCATGTTCATAAACTCACCACCACGATTATTCCATTTCCAATCAACATCCTTGAGGCGGTCATACTGCATATGACTATAGTTAACAATCTTGTTTACATATGCTGGAGTGAGTGGCATGTCTCTTTCTACTACACCTCCGAAATCGTAATGAGCAGGTAGATCATCAAAGATAGATGTAGCATTACTCCTAATATATACATCAGCATCCACAATTGCCACTTGATCGAATCTATCGAAGTATCCAAACGCATTCTCTTTTTCATATATCGGAAGGAATCCACCATACTTCTCATAGCTTTCTTTGCTCCTATTGGTTTGGAAAACATCGGGTTTGATTTTTAGGATAGGGTGCCTTTGGCAAATGTATTCTGCGCCTATTTTTTCTGCATATGTTTTGACACTGTTTGTGCATGCATCATACAACTTAGATGGTTTGCCTGTGTAGACTTGATAGATCAATCGTTTCATTTTATACCTATTGTGGGTTTGGTTGTACCTATTTCTGGATTTATATAATGATGAGCACATATATGTGAGTTTATATAATCTCTCTTAAATTTACCTCTTGGATACCAAGATTGATGATTATGTAAGAATCCATCAACAGGCATTGTAATATGATTTATAAACAGAAGTTCTTTTGCCTTTGATGGTTTTATATAGTATCCCAAAGCAGCTAGATTTCTATTATCATCAGTCCTACCAAATGAAAACAAACTTCGTTTAGTAAAATCTGGCGATAGTTCTTTTGTCAATATACAATCATGTTCAATGATTAGTGATGGACCTAGGTATGGTTTTTTATGGTTGTGACTTGATACTTTATGCCAACATCTATAATGAGAATACCATATTGCCTTTTCTTCTGGTAACCATTCTCTTGCCTTGTTTTTAGTATACACTCTTTGTTCTGAGAAATTCAGAAAAGATGGCATATTATCTGGTGTAGCACCATATACTCTGATAACATTAGTGTACCCAAACTTATCAAAGCTTTCTACAGATTTTTCAGCATAGTACTCTGATATAGGATTGTTTGGTAGAACAATTTGATATATTGGAAGGGATTTATCGATAATCATTGAGATCAAACTTTGTGCCATGCATTTTGTAGTTTTTTCTGTCATGGTTCGTATATACAAGAACCTCTGGATCATCTATAAGAAAATCACAACCTTTACAGAAGTCTGGAAAATCTCCCATCTCGTGCTGCTTTCTCAGTTGGTTGTACGGCTCATCATACCAAATCTCTTCAAGTGTGTTCGTGCTCATATGACCCAGAACAGCTTCGTCATCTCTACCCAATACTTGACAACAAGGATGGATTGCACCTCTGTTGCCATCGATACCACCTGCTCGGATTACCACATCTGGAGAGAATGGTCTCCCACAAGTCTTGAGTTTACCTTCTCTTGCATACTCTGGTTCATACACACCAGACCAATTATGCATTTTCCAAATCTCTGTACTGACTCCAGCACCTTCTACAATCTTCTTATATTGCTCAACCTCATAGTCAATGTTGTCATTATCAAGAACAAGGTGATAGGTAGCAACGACACAATCAGATCCTACCTTGGTAACATACTCTTGCATTTCGTGTAGGTTTTTAATCACCTTGCTGAAGTATGGGCTGTTCATCCACTTGCCATAGAGTTCAGCATTGTAGCCCACGATAGAGAACCGAAAGAAATCACAACCAGCGTCAACAGTCTCGTTCATAAAAGCATCAGACATACGCATACCGTTTGAGAACATGAATGCCTTGGCACCATATTTCTTTACGATCTTGATATATTCTGGGA
>Ga0115546_1002339_pt1 | contig 10969 bp, 4 predicted proteins | sample COGITO_mtgs_1004_FD_87186 | JGI IMG/M metagenome (GOLD analysis project Ga0115546, IMG submission 87186) | Pelagic marine microbial communities from North Sea - COGITO_mtgs_100413 | ecosystem: Environmental > Aquatic > Marine > Epipelagic | place: Germany:Helgoland, sampling site Kabeltonne...
AATCCAGAGGGTTTTTTCTATTACGATGCCATAGCTAATGAATTTATAAAAGCTAATTATCCATCAGAAATATTTAATGGTCTTCTTAATATTAATTTTATTTTTCAAGATGAAAATATTTTTTGGTACTCTACACCAAATTATATAGGGTACGTTATTAGAAGTGGTAATGATTTTAATAAAATCCAAGAGCCTTTTTATGCAATTTGGGATCGTCATTTAAAAGATTTTAATAATGTCAAAAAAATTAATAACTCTATTTATGCATTGGGTGTAGATAATGGTATGATATTTCATGACATTGATGAAATTTTAAATAAAACCCCTCCAGTATCTCCCATAATTAAATCATTACAATTTATCAGTTCAAAGGATACGATTAATGCTCCTTTAAATTTGAAAAATGATTTAAACATTCCCTACAGCAATAATTTTTTAAAAATTAAAGTTGCATTACCTAAGTCTCCAATAAGTAATTCAAGACAATTTCAATATAAATTAAGTGGGTTAGAAAATAAATGGTCTAATTGGGTTAATCAATCCGAAATTAAATTGCCTTCACTTAATTCAGGGAATTATGTGCTAGAAGTAAGAGCAAAAATTGAGGTTAATCGTGTAACTGAAAGTATTAAAATACCTTTTTATATTTCTTATCCATGGTATATTTCAAGAACTGCAAAACTAGTTTATCTATTGTTGTTTTTTATAATATTTATTGGTTATAGAGCATTCTTGAAAACAAAGAATAATAATTATGTAAAAAAGTTAAAACAATTAGAAAAACAAAAAAGAGAACGTCAAAAAGAAAAGTTTGAGTTGGAAAAACTCGCTACAGATAAGGAACTATTGTTATTAAAAGAGAAAAATTTGAATTTAGAAATTAAAAAGAAAGACTTTGCACTAGCCTCTTCAACTTTAAATAATATAAAAAAGAAAGAACTTCTTATAGACTTAATTAAGGATATCAAAAATATAGATGAAGCTATAGAAGATAGTTCTCTTCATTATTCTCTAAAAAAATTAATAAAAAAAATAGACAATCATATTGTTGATAAAGAAGATTGGTTGGCTTTTGAACTTCATTTTAGAAACTCACATTCTCAGTTTTTCGATAACCTAAGAAAAAATCATCCAGACTTGTCTTCAAATGAAATTAAATTAAGTGCTTATCTTAAATTAAATCTTTCTTCCAAAGAAATTGCATCGCTTATGAATGTAGCGATTACAAGTATAGAACAAAGCAGATATCGATTAAGGAAAAAATTTAACCTATCTAAAGAGGTGAACTTGTCAATATACATACAAAGTTTTTAATTTTTTTAAAAAACTGTTTTTCAGCTATTTATAATTTTTAACAAAGTTTTTGTAGAGGTTAAATTTCTTTTTTTATAGCTTTTGTAAAGGTTTCTTTATTGTCGTTTGTTGGTTTAACAATTACCTTTGTAATATTAGTGTCAACTATATTTTATTAAATATTTTTTAACTAGGTATATTAAATTATTAATTTATAATTCTTTTACAATGAAATCAAAATTACTATTCATTCTATTATTAAGTTCATTTATTATAAATGCTCAAGAGGTTACTCATATAGATTTTGATGATTACAACGCTAATATTGTTTTTAATAGTTGGAATACTTCTTCAACTTTTTCTAAAGTTGCCAACCCAGTTTCTGATGCTACAAACCCCTCTGCTTTTGTTGGTCAGTTTACTGCAGGTGATAATAATGATATTGGTATTGGAGTGATTGATCCTACAACTGTTTTTACATCGCCTTTTAATTTAGTGTCAAATTCTATTTTTAAGATGAAAGTCTTTTCTACGGAAGAGATAGAGGTCACTTTTCATTTAGAAAACTCACCAGATTGGGGTAATTTCATTGAAGTATCTGACTCTGTTGAGTCATCTGATGTAAATCAATGGGTTGAATTAACGTTTGATTTTAGTAGTTATTCTAATATTTTTATGAATAATATAGTTATTAAAATTGGTGGATCTAATACAACCCAAGGTGATATTTACTTTTTTGATGATATTAAAGGTCCAGAATTATACACTTCTCCTGCTCAAGAATTTTCTCCAGCAGATGGTGAGGTAGACACCACAATATCTACAAATTTAGAAATTACTACTAATGATTTTTTCAGAAATTTAGATGATTCGGAAATCACAGATTTAACAAATAATGTTGCTGTTAAAATAGGTGATGAAAATGGTGTTGATGTTCCTTTTTCCGCAAGCATAAATCAAGATAAAAATAAAATTACAATAAACCCATCTATAGATTTAGAGAATTCTACAATTTATTGGTATGGTATCATTGATGGCTCTATTGAATATTCAGATGATACGCCTGTTACAGGAGTGTCTGCAAGTTTTACAACAAAAGAGGCCGTAACTGGAGATATTAATGAGATGCTTTTTGATTTTGATACCACAAATACAAATATTGGATTTGAATCTTGGGGTGGAGTTGGTTTTGCTGTTATTGAAAATCCTGATCAGTCTGGAATCAACATTTCAGATAATGTTGGTGAATATACATACAATGGAGGAAGTGCAGGTTTAGAAAACTCTTTAGTAAATGGTGTTACTCCATTATTGCCGCTTGATTTTGCTGAAACTCCATTTATAAAGGTAAAAGTATGGGTAAATAAGCCCGTCGGTGTATCAATTAGATTACAAAACTATCCAGATTATGGTCAGGGTGAAGAACAAACAATAGAAGTAACAGAAATTAATACTTGGGTAGAATTGGTCTTTAATTATGGAGCTGTGACTGCAACTAATTATGATAGAGCACAAATTTATTTTGATAAAGACGGTACTGGAGGATCCTCTATTGGTGATACTTATTATTTTGATGACTATCTCAAAAGTAATGTAGCACCAGTTGTTCAAAATACGCTAAATCCAGAAAATAATGCATCAGATGTTGCATTAACAACAAAGCCAGTAATTTCATCTAATTTTCAATTCAGAAATATTGATAATACTTCTATTGAAGATGCTTCTAATGTTGTAGAATTGAGAGAAAATGATGCAAACGGTGCTTTAGTAGCTATGACAGCCTCTCTAAGTTCAAATAATTCCAATATTACAATTAGACCAGATGTATTACTTACTGCAAATACAACCTATTGGTATGGGATTAAAGAAAATACTATTGAATACGCTGAAAATGAAGAACTTGTAACAGCAGTTTCAGCAACTTTTACAACTACTTCAACAGCTATTAACTTAGTTACTTATGATGACTTTGATGGAAATTCATTAACAACTATTATTGAGTCTATGGGAGATCCAGCAGCTCCTTTTACTACTGTTTCTGATCCAGCTGGAGGAGCTAATATGGTAAAGAAATGGGAAAAAGGTAACTCATGGGGTGGCTGGGAAAGAATTCACCTACAACTTAACGCCCCATATGATGCTACTCAGGATGATATATTTTCTTTTAGAGTGTATTCACCAGTAACAACAGGAATTAGATTTAAAGTTGCTGATGCCAGAGATGATAGTGAAATAAGTGCTCAATATGAAACGGATGAAGAAATTATATTTCAAAATCAATGGCAAACGGTATATTTAAATACTTCTGAACTTGCAGACGGTGTTGAGTTTGATCATGTATTTATTTTTCTAGGACGAGGAGATACCACAAATACAACTTTTTATATAGATGACATAAAAGGACCTCAATTACAAGGCACTGCTTCAGTGAATGAATATACTAAAGTAGGTGTAGAATTTTTTCCAAACCCAACAACCGATATGATTTATTTTTCAAATTTAGATGGGGAAAAAGATATTCGTATTTTTGATATTAATTCTAAACAAATTTTTGAAAAAACAATAAATTCAAATGAGTTGTCAATTAGAAACTTAAAACCTGGTTTGTATTTCATACAAGTTAATGGTCAGTTTAAGAAACTAATAAAAAAATAACATTTAAAGTATATATATTAAAAGTTTACAGCAGGAAGAATTGTCCTGCTGTGCTACTTTTTTTTAAACACATTGTATGAATAAATTAACCGTTTTATTTTTTAAAATTATTCCATTTTTATGCTTGTTTTTTCCAAGTATTTTACTTTCTCAAACTGTTATAGTTTCAGGTGAAGTTGTAGATGAAAAAGGTGAAGCACTTCCCGGTGTATCAATAATTGTTGAAGGAACTACAAATGGAGCTGAAACAGATTTTGATGGAAATTATGTTATTAATATTACTACTCCAAATGCAGTATTACAATTTTCTTATTTAGGCTTTGAAACTCAAAAAATTAAAGTTCTAGATCAAAAAAAAATTAATGTAATTTTAAAAGAGAGTGCAGATCAACTAGACGAAATTAGGATTGTTGCTTTTTCAAAGCAGAAGAAGAATAGTGTTATAGGTTCAATGACATCCATTAAAGCCTCAGAATTAAAACAACCAACTTCAAACATTACGAATACCTTAGCAGGTAAAATTTCTGGTTTAATATCTTATCAAAGATCTGGTGAACCTGGTCAAGACAATGCTGCATTTTTTATTCGAGGAGTTACAACATTTGGATTTAACAATAGTCCTTTAATTCTATTGGACGGTTTACAAATTACTACTTCAGATTTGGCTAGAATAGAGCCAGATAACATTGCAACTTTTTCAATTATGAAAGATGCAACAGCAACATCTTTATATGGTGCTAGAGGAGCAAATGGTGTGGTACTGGTTACTACTAAGGAAGGGAAAAAAGGAAAAGCTAAGGTCTCTGTTCGCTTTGAAAGTGCGTTTTCTAGCCCTTCCAAAATCAATAGCTTTTTAGGAGCTGTTGATTATATGGAGCTCTATAACCGAGCGCAAAGAATGAGAGATCAATCAGCAATTTTACTGTATTCAAAACCCAAAATTGAAGGAACTTTAAATGGATTAAACCCTAATTTGTATCCAGATGTAGATTGGTATAATGAATTATTTAATGATGTTGCACTTAATAAAAGAGTAAATGTTAATATAAATGGAGGTGGAGAGGTAGCCCAATACTACTTATCTGTTTCTAATTCTAATGAGAAAGGATTGCTGAAAATAGATCCTTTAAATAATTTCAATAATAATATAGATATTAATCGATCAAACTTGAGAGCAAATATTAATATTAATTTGACAAAAACTACTAAAGTTGCTGCTAAATTTTATTCATTGTTTGAACGCTATAATGGCCCAATCGTAAGTGCCTCAGATATCTTTAGACAAGTTGCGCAAGCTAATCCTGCAAATTTCCCAAAAGTTTTTGAGGCTGACGAAGCCTCGGCTAATTTTAATCACACTCTTTTTGGAAATAAAGGTAATGGTGGCTTTGCTAATCCATATGCAGAAAGTGTTAGGGGGTTTAAAGATAGATTTTCAAACACTACATTAGCTCAATTTCAGATTAACCAAGATCTTGGTTTTATAACAGACGGATTAAAGCTTCGAGCACTAGCTTCTGTAAGAACATATTCAGAAAACCAAAATGAGAGAAGTTTTACTCCCTTTTATTACGGAATATCTGAAGTTGAAACCTCAGAGGGAATTATAAATTTATTGTATCAAATTCAAGAAGGAACTGAGTTTTTAAATAATCCAACAGTTAATAATTATGGGAATAGTAATTTTTACTACGAAGCAGTCTTAGAGTATAATAAAACACTTAACGAAAAACATGATTTTAGTGGGTTATTAGTTTCCTATTTTCAAGAATCACTAAATACAATTTCTGGAAATACTGCATTTTCTACATTACCATCGAGAAATATGGGTATTTCTGGAAGAGCTTCTTATAATTATGATGCAAGATATTTTAGCGAGTTTAATTTTGGGTATAATGGTTCAGAGAAATTTGCTGAAAAGAATCGTTTTGGTTTTTTCCCTTCTGTTGGTTTTGGATGGATTGCTTCAAATGAAACTTTTTTCAAAGAAAATATGCCATCAGTTAATTTATTGAAACTTAAATATACTTATGGACTGGTTGGTAATGATGGAATATCTGGTCCAAGTGATCGATTCTTTTATTTGTCGGAGGTAAATCTTAACAATGGAGGAACAGGATATTCATTTGGAACCAATTATAATAATTACTATAACGGGTATATTATTAATCGATATGCTAATGAAAATGTAACCTGGGAAGTCGCTACAAAATCTAACATTGGTTTAGAGCTCGGTCTCTTTAATAAAGTAAGTATTCAAGCTGATTATTTTACGGAACATCGTAGAAACATATATATGGAGCGAGAATATATCCCTGAAACTTCTGGACTTACAGCTGTAATTAGTAGTAATATTGGTGAAGTTAAAGCAAAAGGGATTGATTTCTCAATCGATTACAACCATGCTTTTAGTGGAGATTTTTATATTACCGGTAGAGGAAATTTCACATATGCAACCAACAAAATATTAGTCAATGGAGAGCCACAATTTCAAAATCAAAATTTAAGTAGAATCGGCTACCCCGTAAATCAACAATGGGGTTATGTTGCTGAACGATTATTTATTGATCAAGAAGATATTGATAATTCACCAGAGCAGTTTAATGGATTTTCAACAGTTAATTCGTATTTGCCCGGAGATATTAAATATACAGATATCAATAATGATGGTGTCATAAATGAAAATGATCAAGTTCCCATTGGAAAACCCACAGTACCAGAAATTGTCTATGGTTTTGGTGTCTCCGCTGTGTATAAAAATTTTGACTTTTCTGTGTTTATGCAAGGTTCAGCACGATCATCTTTTTTTATTAACCCGAATGATATTTCACCATTTGTAAATGAACGAAATGCACTAAGTATTATAGCAAATAATCATTGGTCTGAAGATAACCCAGATCCAAATGCTTTTTGGCCTAGATTATCAACTTATGAGATACAAAATAATCAAAAAACTTCTACTTGGTGGTTAAGAGACGGAGATTTTTTACGTTTAAAAAGTTTAGAGATAGGATATACTATTCCTGAAAATTGGGGGAGTGTTTTTTCTACAGCTAATGTAAGACTGTATTTAACAGGATTAAATTTATTTCATTTTTCAAAATTTGATTTATGGGATCCAGAATTAGCAGGTAATGGTCTTGGTTATCCATTACAAAGAGTTGTAAACATTGGTGCTCAAGTAAAATTTTAATAAGTAACAAATGAAAATTAAAAACAAACACATCGCAATTTTATTAGGTAGTATTTTTATTTTTACTAGTTGTGAAGATTATTTAGATATAGTACCAGATGGTACACAAGAATTGAGTCTACTCTTTAATAGAAAAGAAACAGCATATAATGCTTTAGCCAATAGTTATAGTTATTTACCTCAAAGTGATGGAACATATGCTAGTTATGTTTTAGCTAGTGATGAAGTAGCTGTTCCTATTTCCAAAGAACCGAATTCAATTAAGATGATGAAAGGTCAGCAAAGTATTTCTTCACCATTAATGGGGTATTGGTCTGGTTTTTATGCTAATGGAAGAGGTCAAGGTTCATTGTGGGAAGGAATTCGGAGTTGCAATACCCTCATAGATAACATTGATTTGGTGGTAGATATGACTCAAGAAGAAAAAAATCAATGGAAAGCTGAAGCTAGCTTTTTAAAGGCATATTATCATTTTTTATTAGTAAGTAATTATGGGCCAATCCCTATAGTAGATGTTAATTTACCAATTAGTGCCTCTGATGAAGAAGTAAGACTAGATAGAAAATTAGTAGATGAATGTTTTACTTACATAGTTGAAACCATCGATAATGCAATTAATGATTTGCCTGAAAGAGTTATTGGTAATAATGATTTGGGAAGAATTGATCAAGTAATTGCAAAATCTATTAAATCAAAAGTTTTATTATTTAGTGCAAGTCCCTTATTTAATGGCAATACTCAATTTTATGCAGGATTTGTAAATGCGAATGGTCAAAATTTTTTCAATCAGAGTTATGATGAATCTAAGTGGGAATTGGCTGCCATTGCTGCCAAGGAAGCATTTGAAGCAGCGATTGCCCAGGGAACATCTATGTATTATTTTACTGATACTCCCCCTAGTTTTGATACTAATAATTTTCAGTACCAATTAATAAGAGATCAGTATAATAGCAGATATGTTGTTACAGATCCATGGAATTCAGAACTTATATGGGGAAATTCTAGTCCGGTATCAAACGGTCAATATTGGCAGATACAATCACCAGCGATGATGAAAAGCCCTGCATCTTCGTCTGTAGAAGCTGCTTGGCAATGGTTAGCTCCAAGTGTTCGAATGGCTGAAACCTATTACACCAAAAATGGTCTTCCTATTGATGAAGATTTATCTTTTGATTTTACAAATAGATTGGAACCAACAACAATTGCCTTTAATCAAAGATTTTATGCTCAATTTGCACAAAGAACAGCCAAGCTAAATCTAAATAGAGAGCCTCGTTTTTATGCATCTATTGGTTTTGATAGAGGAGTAAACAGAACTTGGGGAAGTATTTGGAATTTGAAAATGCGAAAAGGAGAAATTCATGGCAGAATTGCGAATACATCTGATTATCTAGTAACTGGCTACGCACTTAAGAAATTAGTTCACCAAGATTCTGAGGGAGATGCTTACAATAAAGCTATTACTTATCCATGGCCAATAATCAGATTAAGTGAGTTGTATTTGAACTATGCTGAGGCATTAAATGAATTTAGTGGTCCATCACCTGAGGTTTATGAGGCTCTTAATATCATTAGAGATAGAGCGGGTATTCCATCGGTTCAAGAATCTTGGACTAACACAGCCTATGCTGCAACACCAAATAAACATACAACAAAAGATGGGTTGAGAGAAATCATTCGTCAAGAAAGAATGATTGAATTAGCATTTGAAGGTCATCGATATTATGATATTAGAAGATGGAAATTAGCCGAAGAGTATTTTTCTACACCAATAAAAGGTTGGTCTGTAGATGAAGAATCAGAGAACAACTACTATCAAATTATGGATGTTAGTTTACGTTCTTTTTCTTCTCCCAGAGATTATCTTCAACCAATTAGTTTTGATGAAATCTCTAGAAATCCTAATTTAATTCAAAATCCAGGTTGGTAAAAAATATATGATTATGAAAACTCAAATAAAAAAAATAATTTTTTTGATCTTTCTTATAACATTAACTTTTTCATGTTCTAAGAATGAGGATGTAGATAGTACACCTCCGGGTATATTGTCAAATATTTCTGTTGTTCCAACAAACGGAGGTGGTATAATTTCTTATTCACTTCCCTCAGATAACGATATTTCTTATGTTAGAGCTGAATATACTAATTCTCAAGGAGAAGAGGTGTTTAGAGTATCTAGTAGTTACAATACCTCTGTTGAAATCAATGGATTAAATCAGACAACTCCTATTAAAGTAAGGTTGTACGTAATTGACGAAAATGAAAATATTTCTGATGAAGTAGAGGTAGAATTTACACCGTTAGAATCATTTATTTATCTAGTTCAACAAAGTATTGAAATATCTCCAGATTTAGGAGGTGTTAAAATTACTTGGGAAAATATTGCTACAAAAACAGTTTTTGTTTATGTCCATATTTTAAACGGAACTGATGAAACAATTAGAATCCTTTCCTCTGATAATGCCGAAGAAAGTCTTTTTATTAGAGGTTTAGATGCCGTAGAAATGACATTTTCAACAAAGGTTGAGGATTTTGATGGCAATATAACTGACCTTCAGGTGGTAGGAAATTACACCCCTTTATTTGAAGAAAAAATTGAAAAAAATACATGGACTTTAATAACCTCTCAATCTATAAATGGAAATGCTTATGAGGGTAGAACTGTTAATTTTTGGGATGATATTGTAGACACTGTAGAAACAGATTCTGATAATAGTTATTTTATTGCTACTAGAGAAAATAATGGTGGAAGTTTAAATTTTCCATTAGATATAGTTATTGATTTAAACAAAAATGTAAAAATTAAAAGATTCAAAGTATGGCAAAGAGCTTATTGGTATCAGGGTGGCGGTGTTACCTATCATTATCAAGAAGAAAATATCAAGTCTTTTAATTTATACGCCAGTAATGATGCCCAATCATGGGATTTATTGGGAGAATTTGACATTGGAGATCCAAGAGATAGTGCAGGTAATATTCCTGCATCTGCATTTCAAGAAGCTATCGATGGTCATGATTTCACTTTAGCTAATACTTCAGAGCAATTTAGATATTTAAAAATCTCAATTACTTCAAATTATGGAAGTACAATAATAACTGTTGGATCTGAGATTACTCTTTATGGTTTAGATAATTTATAATAACTAAGAAACAAATGAATTTAATAAAAAAACACCTTGTTTTTCTTTTTATTTTATGTTCGATTTTATCACATTCTCAGGGCCTGAGAACTTTGGGTAAAAATATTATTAATTTAAATGGTGATGAAGTTCTCCTGAGGGGAGTTGGCCTTGGAGGTTGGATGCTTCAGGAAGGATACATGATGAATTCTTCTGGAGCAGCGGACACACAACACGAATTTATAGAGAAATTAACTCTTTTAATTGGTGAAGAGGAAACCGAGATTTTCTATAGTAATTGGCGTCAAAATTTTATAACAGAGCAAGATGTTAACAGTATAGCAAATCACGGTTACAATAGCATTCGATTACCAATGCATTATAATTTATTTACGTTACCAATAGAGGAAGAACCTGTAGAAGGAGAAAATACATGGTTAGATACAGGTTTTGATATGGTAGATGAACTTTTGACTTGGTGTGAAGCTAATCAATTATACCTCATTTTAGATTTACATGCTGCGCCTGGTGGACAGGGTATGGATGCTGCAATTAGCGATTATGATGATTCAAAACCCTCTTTGTGGGAAAGTTCATTAAATCAAGATAAAACAGTTGCTTTGTGGGGAAAACTTGCAGATAGATATAAAGACAAAGAATGGATTGGGGGATATGATTTACTAAATGAAGTTAACTGGCCTCTTGGAAC
>Ga0115546_1002341_pt1 | contig 10965 bp, 8 predicted proteins | sample COGITO_mtgs_1004_FD_87186 | JGI IMG/M metagenome (GOLD analysis project Ga0115546, IMG submission 87186) | Pelagic marine microbial communities from North Sea - COGITO_mtgs_100413 | ecosystem: Environmental > Aquatic > Marine > Epipelagic | place: Germany:Helgoland, sampling site Kabeltonne...
GGTGAAGGTAATTTTAGACCTTAATAAAAAATGGCAAGAAGCGTAAGAGAAATAGACAGAAATGAAGACAAGTATGTCGGAATAAGATTTCCGTTGGACCATAGTCCAGAGGGATTTTTTTATAAAACGAAAACCGTATTAGAACAATCAAAGGCAAATCTTAGAAACTTATTACTTACTACACCAGGTGAAAGAATCTTTCAACCAAGCTTTGGGAGTCGTTTAAAAAACATTGTCTTTGAACAAGGACAAGATATTCCTAATAGAGTTGAAGAATCTATTCGAATAGCTGCCGATACCTTTTTACCTTATATTAACATTATAAACGTGTTCACTACACAAGAACGAAATCAAGTCAATATTCAGGTTGAGTTTTCAGTTGCACTTAATCCAGATACAATTGAATTATTAAACTTTGACTTTAGAATTGGAGAATAGAAATGTCCGACTACGGAACAAATAAAAAAATATTATCAAAAGAAGTAAGTTATCTCGGTAGAGACTTTACAGATATTAGAGAAAACTTAATAGAGTTTGCGAAATCCTATTTCCCAAATCAATACAATGACTTTAATGAAGCATCACCAGGTATGATGTTTGTTGAAATGGCAGCGTATGTCGGAGATGTATTAAACTACTATGTTGATAATCAATTTAGAGAAACTTTAATTCAGTTCGCAGAAGAAAGAAAAAATGTTTTAGCGATTGCACAATCATATGGATATAAACCAAGATTAGCATCACCTGCTATGGTTGAGATGACATTTAGTATAGATGTTCCAGCAGTAGCTATTGACTCTGATAATTATAAACCAGACTTAGATTACGCTGGTAAGATAGAATCTAACTCAACTCTGGTAGCAAACAATGGAACAGAATTTACATTATTAGATGATATTGATTTTAAAGTGTCAAGTTCATTAGACACTATGGAAGTAAAAGCATTACAACCGTCATCAGGTAATATTCCTACAAACTTTAGATTAACTAAAAGAGGAATGGTGCAATCTGGTATTAGGGAAGAGGAAACTTTTTCATTTACAAATGCAAAAGAATTTGATAAAATAGTTTTATCAAATAATAAAGTTACAAGTGTCGTTGAAGTTACAGATAGTGAAAATAATAAATACTACGAAGTTCCTTTCTTAGCACAAGATACGGTGTTTGAAGATGAAGAAAATTCAACACTCAATGACCCAGCGTTAGCTGAGTTCAAAACCGATACACCATACTTATTAAAGTTAATTAAAACTGCAAGACGATTCACAACAAGAGTTCGTGATGATAATAAAATGGAATTATTATTTGGTTCCGGAGTTAGTGATAATGCAGATGAAGAAATCATTCCAAATCCTGATAATGTCGGTTCAAGATTAGGATTAGGTGTTTCAAGATTAGATGAAGCATTTGACCCAAGTAATTTCTTAAAAACAAGAACGTTCGGATTAGCTCCAAGTAACACAACACTTACCATAACTTATAATTATGGTGGAGCAGTAGAACACAATGTATCAACAAATAGTATAACATCATTTAACAGATTATCATATACTAATAATACACTTGGATTAGACGCTGACTTACTAAGTGCGGTAGAATCAAGTATTACAGCTATTAATGAAGAACCAGCTTCGGGTGGTGCTTCAACAGAAACCATTACAGAAATAAAGCAAAATGCATCTGCTTATTTCAATGCACAAAATAGAGCAGTAACAAAAGCTGATTACATAACAAGAGTTTACTCTTTACCACAAAAGTATGGTAATGTAGCAAAAGCATTTATTGTTCAAGACGAACAATTAGAACAGAATGGACAATTAGTTATTAATGATGGTATAACAGTTGATACGAGAAGTAAAGGAACTGCAGTCAAAAATCCATTAGCACTAAATATGTATTTATTGGGATACGATTCAAGTAAAAGTTTAGTTAGATTAAACAGGGCGGTAAAGAATAATGTTAAAACATATTTATCTCAATATAGATTATTAACAGACGCTATCAACATTAAAGACGGATACATAATTAACTTTGGTGTAAAATATAATATCGTTACAAAAAGAGGGTATAATAAAAATGATGTATTGTTTAGAACAATACAAAAAGTAAAAGAATTCTTTCAAGTAGAAAAATGGCAAATCAATCAACCAATTATATTAAGTGATTTAGCATATCAGATTTCCACTTGTGAGGGTGTGGTATCATTAGTTCCACCAGCAGAAAATAATCCAAACAACGAACTTATACTTATTGAGAATAAATTTGAAACTGGTCTTGGATATAGTGGTAATATTTATGATATGATTTCTGCTACAAAAGAAGGAATCGTTTATCCTTCATTAGACCCAAGTATATTTGAACTTAAATTCCCTAATACAGATATTGAGGGTAGAGTAGTGGGAGATAGATAATGCATTATTTTGAATTTGGAAAAAGAGATACAACACTTTATTCTGGTGGAACAACAGCTTCCAGAAATACGGGTATTGATGAAATATTAGAAATAAATAAAGTTGTAAACAATAATGGTACGGTAGGAAATGTATCAAGAGTATTGATTGATTTTGATTTAAGTTTTATTTCTAAATCAGTTCAAGACGGAAAAATACCTTCTACGGCAAAATATTATTTAAATTTATTTGACGCAACATCAGATGAAGTTGAAGTTGAACAATCACTACACATTTATATGGTTAGTGGTAGTTGGAAACAAGGTTCAGGAAAACTTGACCACGACCCAGTAACACAAAATGGAGCGACCTATCAATATCGTGACCACGAGGCAAAAACACCTTGGGTAACGGGTTCAGTATTGACTGACGGTGGTTCTTGGTTTACGGCGAGTAGTGGACAATATGAAGTGTCATCATCATACAACTTAACATTTGATAAAAAAGATGTTAGGGCAGATGTTACCGATATGGTAAACAACTTTATATATTCAAGTTCAATTTATCCTAATAATGGTTTTATAGTCAAAAGAGAAGATAGTGGTTCTTATGGAGACCACCCAAGTTCATCTATGTTTGACTTTAATACCGGACAAGAGGGTGATAGTTCAAGATTAGGAAATCTACAATATTTCTCAAGAGAAACCCATACAATCTACCCACCTAAATTAGAAGCAGAGTGGGACGATAGTTCTTGGTCAACAGGAAGTTTATCTGCTTTAAGTTCAACAGACTTAGAAAGATTAAAAGTTTACTTTAAAAATATGAAAACAGAATACAAAGAAAAGTCAATTGTAAAATTTAGAGTAGTTGGTAGAGAACTTTATCCTTCATCAAGTTTTAGCGCAACACCAAGTGAATTGGGTGTTAAATATTTACCAAGTGCTTCAGTAGAATATGAAGTAAGAGACGCTGATACCGAAGAAGTAATTATACCTTTTGGTAGTGGTTCAAGAATTAGTTGTGATTCAGACGGAAACTTTTTTAGAGTTCAAATGAATGCATTTCAAGCAGAAAGAAATTATCGTTTTTGTGTTAAGGTAGTTAGTGGAAGTGGAACAACTGACGAACAAATAAATTACTATGATGACAATTATGAATTTAGAGTTGTGAGATAACAATGCCATATTTACCAAGTGAAGCAGCAAAAAAATCTAAACTATACAGCAACATACTTAATGGTGCTGAAATAGAATATCAAAAAGAAATAGAATTTTTAAAACAACAACAATCTATTTCTGCTTCAATAGATGCCAATACACCACTTAGAGATGATGAGGGATTTTTAGTTTCATTCGAAAGTGAAACGATTGGTGTTTCATTAGAAGAAGAGTTTGAACAAGTTCGTTTAGAAAATGCACAATACTTTTTTGAAGGAGAAATAGATAATGAATTTACTTATTATTTTCAACCAGAAGAAGATGAGGAAGAAGATGATGAGGAAGAAAATGATGTTATCGACGAAGCAACAGACGAAGAGGTGGAATTCCAACTGACAAAAAGAGATAATCTAATTCAAGTTATGAATATTTACTTTAATGAAGAATTTACACCAGATATGTCAACCGATAAACTACACTCAGTATTAAATACATTTTTTAAAACTGAGGGTCCTATCGGTGGTAAAAATGTAGAAGGTTGGAAAGCATTCAGACAAGACAAAATTAAAGTAAAAAAATTCACAAAAAAAGGTAAAAAGAAAAGACCAGGTGGTGGTAGAAGTCATAGACACAACTATCGTTCATTAAAAAAAGATTTAGCCGGTTATCAGTATGATGATGTAATTAACAAACAATTATATCATACAAGACGAGGACAAGAGATTTGGTTACAATTAGGTTTTCCATACCAGAGAGATGAAAAATAATGGCATTAGAATACGGATTTACACAACAAGAAAGAAACCAATACTTTAATCCAGAAAAAGTTTATAGTAGTTGGGGTAGAGACTTTGAAAGTGATTTTATGGTTCTATATGTTTATGATATGGAAGGTAGTTTCATTATCAGTAAAATTATGGGTCTTAATGAAGTTAACTTTCAAAATGACGGGGATTTCATAGACCTTGATGTAGGACAACACCTAAGAGATTTAGGATTTAGTGAGGGTGAATATAATGTTACATATAAGTTTCTTAGAAGATTAGCTGGTAGAGAAACTACTCAATTTGTAGATAGAAAAGGAATAATTTTTGATGGTCAAGTTGAAAGAGATGTAGTAAATGATGAAGTAAAGTTTTTTAAAGCAACTGGTGATGAATCAGATAAGACTATGCGTGAAGAAGTATTTATTAAAGAGATGAAATATCAACTCGTAGAAACTTCACCAGACAGAACAGAATTTATATTACAACTTGATGATAAAATAAAAAATTCAGAATATATACAAGAGTTTATTGAAATGGGTGAGATGATTCAATATAAACCAATAAGTAGACAAAATATGGGTTCTATAAAATTTGACCCAAAGGACCCGCAAGTTTTAGAATTTGATATAGACCCAAAAGATAGAGGGTTCACACAAAATATGGTAGGTGGTCAAATCGTTATACCAAAACTATATAAAGTTGATGGAGATGAAGATACTGACAATAGTGATATCGTATTAGATGATGATGATGATGATGGTGATACACCATATCTACAAGGACTTCTTGGTGATGGAGCTTCAACTGATTTTAGAGGCGATGGAATATCAAACAAAGAATTAATTGACATATTACTAAATGACCCGGACCCAATGGAAAGAGAAATAGCAGACGGAGCATTACAAGAAAGAGCAAACGAGCAATACTAATGGCAAGAAGAGCATTCATAGGAGCAAACAGAAGAACCGACGGAATTCGTAGGAAAATGGGACGAGCTGAAATAACACCAGGTGGTCGTACATTATCCAATCCAGTAAGAAAAAAAGCACCGATAAGGGTACCAGACAGATTGGAACCAATAAGAATAGACCTTGGTTCAGGTGGTAGACCAGATTTAAGAAGAGATACATCAGCTGATGACATTGTTCTTCGTCCAATAGAATTAGATAGAGATGATAGTGGTGATAACTTTAAAGACCCAAGAGACCCTGGAGTACCAATCAGAACACCCATACCACAAACATTGGGTGGATTTCCGGTTGACATTAGAGCAAACCGACCAGGTTCCGGTGATGTAAAAGGTGATGAAATAATTTCAGATGTTGATTTAAAAGAAATTGAAAAAGAAAGAGATTTAATTTTATTTCCACCACCACCGCCACCAAGAGGACCTTTTATTGAAGACCTACCAGATTTTAAACCAGTAAAAACAGGACTTGGAGTTATAGGTTCAGGTGGTGTAAGAGAACAAGAAATTTTAGGTGGACCAGTAAAAAGAAAAAAGAAAAGGAAAATTATTCCTATCAAAAGAAAGACCATTAAAGAAGACATTAGAAAGGTAAAATCTAAAAGAGGTAATGCCAGAAATAACATTAAAGCAGGTCTTACAAAGAAAATTCCTGCAGGAGAAACTATAATTGAAGTTATAAACGAACAGATAGAAGTTACAAGAAAAACAAGAAAAGTTTCAAGACCAGCGCCAGTTCGTTCAGTAATACAACTCGTTAGACCAAGACCAAGTGTTCCGGTTAGAGAAGTAAGACCAACAACAAGAATAGCTGGTCAACCAATTAGAAGACCAGCACCACCAGTTCCAGATGTTCCACCACCACCACCACCAAGACCACAAGTCGCAGTGGCACCAATTAGGACATCAAGACCACAGGTAGCATCAGCGCCAGTAAGAACAAGACCTACAAGAGGTTCAGCAGTGTCAGCGCCAGTAAGAACAAGAAGTACAAGAAGTACAAGAAGCACAAGACGACAAGGTGGAGGTAGATACTAATGGCAAGAGCAACAAGTAAGTCAAGACAAGTTGGAGCAGGAAGTCGTTCAAATAGAAAACGACCAACAGGAACAGCTCCACCAAGAATTGCACCACCAAGAACACCAAAACCAAAAGTAGTTGCACCACAACCAAAACCACAAAATGTCGTGTCAGGACCAACTTTTAAGGGTTCACCAACAATCGTTAGACCAGACGGAGTAACAGAAGTTCTTGGACCAGGTGGAGTAGTATTAGAAGAAATAGGTGTTGATGGAAAAATGATTGTTGACCCAATCAAAGACGCAGGATTTGACCCTAAGAATCCACCAGCAAGTATTCAAGCAGTAAGAGATGAATTTAGAGAACACGTTGAAAGTGGTAGAGATGAAGCAGGTGAAGTATTTTTTGTAAGTGATGAAACAAAAGCAGCGTTGGTTAATGACGGATTGGGAAATAGAGCACAATCAAAAGATGATTTAGTAAAAAGAAAAGTTATTAAACCAAATGGTGAATTTACCAAAAAGTATCAGCAAATAGCTAATGAGGAAATTATTAATCCTAAACAAGAACAAGCTAAATTATCACCAAGAGATTATGTTGCAACTATTGAAGAAGTTATAGATAGTAATCGTATTAGAGTTTCTTTGTCTTATAATGATGGAGTAAATCTTTACGGACATAAAGGTGAGGACCAAGTAGCAAATCGTTTTAAAGGATTTAGAGTAAATTATGTAAAGAACAATATAGAACGATATAAAACTTATGTAAAAATTGATTCACAATATTATCTCGTTACAAATAGTGTATTGGGTGTTGACGGACAACAAAGAATTTTAAAAACAAAATTACCATTAACAAATGATATTGAGTTTGGTGAGGGTTTTTCATTTGTAGAAAAAAGATTACCAGACTATATTGATAATGTTAGATTAGTTCCATTTGAAGATGATGTTGATGACGGAATATTCTTAAGACTTCCAAACTTTAATTCAATAGACAACCCAATTAATTTTCAAGGAACACAATACGGAACACATAACGCATTAACAAGTTCAAACGCTGATGATACTCGTGATATAGAAAGATTATTAATATCAGGTAGTTTATTAGATGTTCAACCAAATACAGAATATGGTAAAACCACTACTGATTTAACAATAGAATCAGATGATTATGGGTTTGGAAACTTTATTCACTTTTCAAGTGCAGAAACAAGAATTAGAAATTTTGAAAAAAAATTAAAACTAATAGAAGGATATAATTCAGATAGTTCATCATTAGTTAGTATTTCAAGTTCATTAGAAACTATACAAGAAATAGAAGCAAAAAGACAAAGAGTTAAAAATTCATTTGACCCATTTGAACATCATATGTATTTTGAAAGTTCATCTTATGTAAGTTCATCAGCTGGACAATTCCACGATACAACTTGGCCTAAGACAAATTCATCATCACCATATACATTAGCAGCAGTCGGTAGTTCAGATGCTAATACTTGGTTCAATAGAAGAATTACAGAATCTTCTGATTATGACCAAAGAAATATGAACTCATTAAGAAACTCTTTACCAGAACATATTTACGCAGATACTGAAAACAATGTGTTCTTAGAATTTATGGATATGGTTGGACAACAATTTGATGAGATATGGAGTTATACAAAATCCATAACGGATTTAAATGTAAGAGTAAATAAAATATCTGAGGGTATATCAAAAGATGTAGCGATACATTATGCAAATGCACTTGGTATGAATCTATATAGTGGTAATGATTTATTATCTTTACCAACTTATTTATTAGGAAAAAATAAAGACGGAACAGATTTATATGAATCATCACAAGAAGCAGTTACGGAAAAGATTTGGAAAAGAATATTAGCAAACTTACCTTTCTTTATCAAAACAAAAGGAACAGAACGTTCTCTAAAAGGATTACTAAATTGTTATGGTATTCCAAGTTCTATGTTGAGAGTTCGTGAATATGGTGGACCAGATAAAGGAACAAGAGTAAGTTATGAAATCAAAAGAAAGTTTACAAGAGCATTAGATTTTAAAGCAGCACAATACATTAAGTCTAATTGGAAAGCAGCAGCAGATGGATTAATTCCTGATACATTAGAATTTAGATTTAGAAGTCCTAAATCACAAGACCAAGTAATTTTACAAAAAGATGATAACTTTGCTATCTCATTACAGGATAATGGAGAAACAGATGACTATGGTTATTTAAGATTTACCATTAGTGGTTCAGACGGAAGTGTAAATTATATAACATCATCACTACAACCATTTTATAATGATGAGATGTGGTCAGTTATGTTGACAAGAAAGTCAGCAAGTAATGGTGATGAATTTGATGATGATAGTATTTATGCGAGTTCTTCATTTGAATTAACAACAAAATATTATGAGTCTTCAAGACAAAAGATTTTATATCAAGATAGTCAAAGTATGGAAGTGACATCTTCTGCAATCAATGCAGCATTTACTTCAAGTGGACACGTTTACTTAGGTGGTAGTGGTAGTTCATTTGGAAATCAGTTTACAGGTTCATTAATGGAATATCGATTATGGTCAGAACCATTAAGTTCAAGTGTATTTGACAATCACGTCCGAACACCAAAATCATATAATGGTAATAGTTATTCTTCATCATTTGATGAATTATTAGTTCGTTATCAATTAGATGAAAATAAAAATTTATCATCTTCAGCAACAGCTTCAAATACAGCACACGATTTATCATTGTATACAGAACCACAATCGGTTGATGTTGTTGGATTTACAGGAAACTTCTCAAGAACATTGGTAGACCAAGAAAAAGTAAAAGTTCCAAGTTTAGGACCAACTCGTAGAAATGCGACTAAGATTAGAATTGAGGATTCAGACATACCAAAAGATATAAATGGTAGTGGTTCATTGTTAGTTGATAAAAGACGAGAACAATCCAATGATGACTTCGCACCACTTGATGACCACTCATTAGGAATCTACTTTTCACCAGTTGATATTGTAAATGAAGACATAATGTATAGTATTGCAGATTTTAATTTTGACGATTACATTGGTGACCCAAGAGACCAATACAGACCTTTTTATAAAGATTTAAGAGATTTAAGAAAGGAATACTTTAAACGATATGATATGTCAAATAATTTCTTTGACTATTTAAGAATTTTAGAATTTTATGATAGTAGTATTTACGATACAATTTTACAATTAGTTCCAGCGAGAGCAAAAACAAGTATTGGTGTATTGATAGAACCAAATATTTTAGAAAGAAATAAGCAAGTCATAGGACAACGACCAGAATTTGAAAACACATTTTTTGAAAACGCTGGGGAGTATGATACTGGTATTCTTATTACAAGATACATAACAGGTTCTAATGATAATTACTTTGAAACAAGTGGTGAATATACAACCTATGGTGGAGATATTAATTTAGCATTCTTTGATACAGGTTCATCATTAGGATTCTTAAATAATCGTTCTATAATGATATTAGACGGTATAGACAAACGAGGTGAGTACGGAACAACATATGCAACAGCAAGTGTTACTTTGGGTTCACACAATAATATATTTACAGAAGTATTACAACCTAACATTACAGGTTCAAGATTATCACAAACATATGAAGTAAAAGAATTTTTCTATTCAAGTTCATTGAGTGCTTCTATTGGACCAACATTAGCATATAGTTCATCATTTAAACCATCAGATGTAGAAAGTATGGCAGTATCAACTAATTTATTTAGAGCATTTTATCAAGGAAATATTTTAACAAGAGATAATTCAATTGACGGAGAGGAACCAGTAATAGTCAATGAAGTTGCACCAACAGTATTAAAGACACAAGATTCAGATATATCTAAACTAAGAACGGATTAAAACAATGGAAAATTTAACTTTCTTATATTTATTATTGAAAAAGAATAGTTATATCATTTCCACAGGAGTAAAATAAAATGGGATTTTTAGACAACACGAGTATAACAGTAGACGCTATCTTGACAAAAAAAGGTCGTGAACTTTTGGCAAGAGGGCAGAACGAATTTAAAATTACAAAGTTTGCATTAGCAGACGACGAGGTTGATTACAATCTTTACGATACATCACACCCAAACGGGTCAAACTTCTATGCGGCAGTCATTGAGAATATGCCACTATTAGAAGCGTTCGTAGATGAGAATCAACTAATGAGATATAAATTGACAACACTTCCAAAGGAAACAAACAAGCTTCCTATATTGGAATTACCTTCACCTTCATTGACTTTCAATGGAGCAGGTATTACACAAACCGTATCACCTAACACAAGAAATGCACCAAACGAAACATATACATTTACATTGTTTAACGCAGATGTTGCTAACTTGTCATTAAGTGGTGGAGCTGGACCAGGTGGAAAAAGACTTCCAGGTGGTAGACTTGAACAGGACTTCATTAACGCTGGAGCAACAACACCAGTATTCTTAAATGAAGCAGAAAGAAAACGTTCAATATCAGTTGTCGGTAAAAGTGTAAGAGTTATTTCAAGGTCATTAACAACATTAACAAACACAAACTTGTCAGTAACTGGTAATAGTTCAGGTGCACAATTCACCGTAGCTATCTCAGTAAAAGCAGACCCAAGTAAAGTATAAGGAGTAGGTA
>Ga0115546_1002343_pt1 | contig 10950 bp, 19 predicted proteins | sample COGITO_mtgs_1004_FD_87186 | JGI IMG/M metagenome (GOLD analysis project Ga0115546, IMG submission 87186) | Pelagic marine microbial communities from North Sea - COGITO_mtgs_100413 | ecosystem: Environmental > Aquatic > Marine > Epipelagic | place: Germany:Helgoland, sampling site Kabeltonne...
ATATTAAAGACCCTCATCTTAGGATGGGGGTTTTCTTTTTATGGAGTATTTATAGGTATGGAAGGATACTACGGACAAATAATTTTATTTCCTAACAATTACGTCCCACGTAATTGGATGTTATGTGATGGTAGTAAAATACATATAAAAGATAATATGGCATTACATGCGGTATTAGGTGAGGGATTTAGAGTTGATGATGAATATTTTGTTTTACCTCAACTGTATTCACCACACTCAGAATTAGATTACATAATTTGTGTTGATGGATTATTTCCACAAAGACGATAAAAAAAAAGAATTATGAAAAAAGTTACACTAACAGAAAAACAGATTGAAGAAATGGTACTTAAAGTATTAGAAGAACAAGGTGCACTAACAGGTGCTATGACAGGTGTTGAAGCATTTAATAAATTACCCGATTGTAAAAAAAAGTCTGATGATGAATTGGCGGGTGGTGTTATTATGAAAGTTAAATCTCCTCAATCAAGAGCAGCTGCAGTATCTCAATCATTTAGTAAACAAATTAATACTACAGTTTCTTTGTTTATACAAAAAAATAAAAAACCATTCTGTAAATTGAGATAAGATGGTCCCTGAATCACAGATAGAGAAAGTCCTCAATAGTTTAGGTAAGGAACTTGCCATGAACTATTATGGTTTAGACTTACACTTTACTGTGTTAGGTGTAGAAGTTCAAAATGAAGATTTTTACACCATAAGGGTAACAACCGACAAACCCATACCCACCATATTCGGAGTGTCAATGGAACCCAATATGAAATATGGTCGTTTTGCGTCCATTCAAGATTTGATGTTTAATTTAGAATACCTATTAAGATATATAGGTATCAACCATGCAAATATTAAATTAATACAAGAGAGTTGGCCACCAACATGGGTATCTGGTACCAGTGATGATGCCCCACTTAAACACCCAACCAATTATATTGAACTTCCAAGTGTGGGTGCTATGTTGGAAGTAGACACAGGATATACATATCCGAAATACCAAAGTGGAAAGATAGATTCTCGTGAAGGTTACCACTTAGCCCATATTGATAATGATGAATGGTGGGAATCTTTATCATCTGAGGATATTCGTACTTTAGAAGATATTTATAGATAACTAACTAAACTAAAAATTATTTATTATGGCTTTCAAAGACATTTTTAAAAACGACAATGAATATAACGAAAAGAATATCGTTGGTTTCTTGTCTTTTGCAGTGATGAGTGTTACTGCAGTAGCTGACGTTGTTACAGGTATCTGTGGACAGGAATTAGTTATCTCTGATACTATCTTCAACTCTTTTGTTATCATTACATTAGGTGCTTTCGGTATTGCTGAAGCGGGTAAAATATTCGGTGATAAATCAGAATAAGACCTATAAAAATCAATAAACGACCCTCACATAAATTGTGGGGGTTTTTTATTTACAGATGTTAAAGATAATACTATTTTTAATTTATGAATAAAAACTATTTTGATAACTTAGACTACATCAAACAATTTAAAAAAATTGTTGTCACAGGTGCACACGGAGCAGGTAATAAAATCACTGCGAAGATAATCGCTAATGATACTGGTCTAAAATACCTTAGATGTGAGAATCCATGGGATACTGAAGACTATTGGGATATGGAAGAAGGTCTTAAATTAAGGTATAATAATATTAATGAAAAGTACCCTGATGGATGGGTACTATTCTCACCATCACAAGCAGGTCATTTACATAGATTAAGAGATGAGGAACTTAAAGATACTTTGGTGGTTTTCGTATACAAAGATATGGTATCTCTAAAAGAATATTGGGTTCGTAATCCATTCATTAGATTTCAAACACATAAGTATGAATCAAGAACAAGAGGTCAGATTATACCTGAAGACTTCCCATCTTTTAAACACTTATTAAAATGGGAAATGGAGGAACAGACCTATGAGTTATGGGAGCAATGTCAACGACCCCTGATGAATCATTGGGTGGAGATTGAACATTCTTCATTAAACGGTCACGAGATGTTTATCGACAAATCACAACGAACGGGTTTTGCTCCTTGGCAAACAGAGGTGGGTCAAAAAGGTCATAATTAAAATCTTATTATATTTATGGATATGAAACCATCATATAAAGATTTAATGACGATTTATTATAATTCACAAGTAACACCACAATTGGATTGGGTTGATGCTATTGTTGTAGACAAATTTGACATTGTACGAAAAAAAAGAGAAAATTCAATTATGGATATAAAGACCAGTCAATTCGTAAATCAGACGTTTCCGGCAATAGATGCAAAGATTCGTGTCTTATCTAATGTTGAAGTTCCCGACACCATGACATCTATGCAGTTTTTTGAAAAATTAGGAATGTCTCGTGATGAGTTAGCTAATATGATGTATGATACTAAAATTGAAAACTACGTTGCACTACCTAAAGGGGTAATGTCCGATGTTTTGTCTAATTTTGATATGCAGATTCTAACTAAAGATGAGGTAAAGTCTGAATTAGATGAGAGAATAATTAATGTTTTCAAGACAAACAAACCTATTACCACACTGGGTATGTTTTAATCTCTGTCACCTCATTAGGTGAGTTGTGAGACACTTTACAGTCGTTATGGTCTAAGTACCTCACTTACACCTTTAAAGTCCCTTAAAATCAAAATTTTCCTATATAATAATATTATAATATAATACTATAATTTTTCTATTATTTTCTTATATATTACTTATTCTATTATATACTATATATTATATTAATATAAGAATAATAATTATCACAGAAATTACAAAAAGACATGACACTATCAGATTTTGTTATTATTAAGGACCGAGTATTCACAGAGGAATTTTGTGATGAGCTGGTTTCTCTATTTGAAAAACACCCAGAATACACCTTTGAAGGTCATAGTGGTGGTGGATTTAATGAAAACATAAAAAAAACTACAGACCTGAATATGATTGATATTCCACATTTGATGGATGATTATGGGTATAAGGTATTCGAGGGATTCAATACGGTCGTTGAGGAATTATTAGATAATTTACCTCACCAACCAAAATTCAGTGCCATTGAACAAGTCTTTACACAGGGTACTAACTATACAACATGTCAATTACAGAAGTATGATAAAGGTTTAGGTCATTACAATGCTTATCACTTTGAGACGGATAGTTATGAAACCACACCAAGACTATTTGTTTTTATACTTTATCTAAATGATGTTGAGGAAGGTGGGGAAACTGAATTAATGTATGATAATAAACTCATTCAACCTAAAAAAGGTAGAGTGATTTGCCATCCCGCAACATTCCCATTCGTACATAAAGGACACATGCCATTATCGGATGATAAATATATCCTTACCACGTGGTTAGAGTACACTAAGGAAAGTTAAGTATATTTATTATAGTAAGAATATTGTTTAACAATGGATTATTTTGTATAAAATATCCATTTTTTCGTTTAATACGAATAAATGACTAAATGAAATGTCATGGAAGATGATAAAAGACAGAAAATTAACTCTCTTGATAGTAAAATCAAGGTATTAAGTAAAGAAAAAGAGTCCATTCAGGAGTCTTGTAATCACGAAAACACTAAAGTAAAGTTCGAAAGTGGTACAAATAACATGAAACTATATTGTTCTGAGTGTGATAAGGAGGTTGGATACCCTTCAAAAGAACAAATTGACGATTTTTTGGTTTAAATTTTAAGAAATTTCCTCTTTTTTTAGAAAACAGGTTAAATGTACATTTCCAACCATGTATTCTTCTGTAATTCTTTCTGTATTTTCACCACAAATTGGGCAGATATTAACGTTGTACTCCATTTTTCCTGTATTTTATTAAAAAGTAAGTGATATTTATGGTAAAAACAATATTATGACTTGTGAAAATTGTACATGTAACGGAAATTGTCTCACAGAAGGGTGTACTTGCACCAATTGTGAGTGTCAAATGAAATAACGACCCCTTTTTAGGGGATTTAGGACCGTTATCAGTTATGGTAACGAAAAAGGGAGAGGTTCGCTACCATCTCCCTTTTATTTTACCTTAAAACCGTGTTAAAATGGTTATTTCTTTAATATTTCTTGTAATTTCTTTAAGTCCTCTATTGAGAACGACTCATCAAACCTCTTAAAACCCTTTACAACGGTTCTGGGGTTCGCATGATACTGCATTTGTTTAATAAATTCTTTTCTTTTGTTAATAATACCCATCATTAGGTCTAACATTTCGATGTCGTACTCCGATTCTACGTAGTTCATAAAATCTTCAGTGGTGAACGGAGCTTCGAAAGTATCTAAGTCTACTTTTGGTTCTTCTTGTTCATTTACTGAGTCGTTAAATGGTATTTCTTTGATACTATCTATAATTTGTTCTGAATTTTCAACTTCATAAACTTCTTGGTCCAAATATGTACCATCACTTACATGTAAATCATAATCATCAAATAAATGTATAATATAATCTTCTGAATAACCTTCTTCCGTACCATGATAAAAGTCGGCTTTCCATGCGTTATACTTATCTCTACCTTCCCATTCAAATTTTTTCTTTTGAGGAATCATGTATTCTTCAGAGTTGAAGTTTCCACTATCTAATAAAGACGCATTGTCCTTCATAAAGGTAAATACGTAATCATCAACATCATTTTCACTCACATTTTTGACCCCTACTAATTTCATATTGGTAAATACATCATCTAAAAAAGGATTCTGAGCACTTAGGTTATCAAAACTAATATCTTTATGACTTGATAAGGTATATTGAATTACTTTCAGAAGACCCTCTGTGTTAACAGGAGCAGTCCTTGGCATTTTGTCTTCGTTCATACTATTTTTACTCATGATAATAAATGGATTTACTTATAAATATCTGTATATTTATATTAGTATAGACAATTTTCTTATGGACAAAATAATTCAGGTATTGAAAAGTTGGATTGATATCAATCTAACAGAATTGAAGACAGGTAGATTACCTCACGTCAGTTTTATTATTAATACAATTCTTACTCACCCAACCAGTAGAGGATTGGTAAAACATCTAAGTGGTTATGAGGTGGTAAAAATCGGTTATATCCTGTTCCATATGTATGAAGGTAAGACCTTAGAAGAAGCTAAAAAGATTGCCGAGTATATTCACTCCATATCTGTGGTTGAAGTGGAAGAGATAGGTGATGAAATAGAAGAATGTGACGAATGTGACGGTGACGGCACGATAGAGTGTCGTACCTGTTATGGTGACGAAACACTCGAATGTAGAGAATGTGATGGTACAGGTGAGGACGAATCTTATGGGGGTAGTGATGAAGATGATGAATGTGGTACGTGTCACGGTTCAGGAAAGGTCGAATGTGACGAATGTTACGGTGATGGCGACATAAGATGTGATGAATGTGTTGATGGTGAGGTAATATCAGGATACGAGTACGTTGAATTTGATGAATCCATTTGGTTTTTTACGAATGATAATTTATATAAAATTTACAAATCCAAAATAAATGGTGACATTCAAAATATAGACTTCTATGAGGAGAGTGATGTGTCCAATCTTGGAGACTTATGGCTATATAAAAGTATGAAAGACGGTATGAGGATGGATTACTTTTCTGATGTTTTGGACGACCCCGAAGAAGGTAGAAGTTCAGTCACGAGTATAAATTTTAATATACCAATGAAAATCAAGAAAAGTATGGAGATAAAAAAAATCGGTAGCTCAGGAAGAGACTACCGAATTATTTAAATTAAGTATTTTTAAATACTATTATCTTAGGTGTTTATTTAAAAACTTTTCAACCTTACCTACTGATTCTTCAGGTTTGAAAGAGGCCGAAATATTAGTTAAACCCATAACCTTATAGATATTACAGTCAACTAAATTTACTTCAATAGAAAAACCTTTTCTTTCCAATCTATAAAGACCTTTATCCTCTTGATTAAATCCTCTACCTTCTAATAATAAAATTAAATCATTAAACTGTGTGAAGTCAAATGGAGATACAGGGTCTTTATGTTGAGGTGTTGGAGACGGGTCGTTATTTTTAACAATTGTATCCTCAAGACGTTTTTCTAGGTCCTCTAATTTTTTGTCTTGTTTATCTTTCCAAGTTTTATCTTGTGGTTTTGTATTAAAATCTATTGAAGTTTTTTTAACTTCAGATTTAGTTGTTCCATTATTGAACAAATTTTTTAAAAATGATGATATTCTCTTAAACATGATGAGTTATTTTTAGTTATAAATAGTGTCTAAATAATTAATGGCTGTAGTATTTTTAGTATTATTAAAACTTATTTCACCTGTAGTTGTCATAGTATTCCCATTAATACTAAATGTACCCGTATTGTCAGTAAAATCGGGGCTTGTTTGTTGTGTATATGTAATAGGTGCTCTATGACCAAAGTAGTCATCAGATATATCCACTTTCCATTCTTCTATACCATCAATATTGATAAGTGAGAGGACATGTTGTAAATCTTCAATAGTGAACGGCTCGTGAAATAAAATTTTGTTATTTTCTGTGTTAATCGTGAACTTCATCTTTTGTTTCTCTTTTTACTGTGGTACATTTACCTTCATTAATTGTATTATAAAGGAAATATAAAAGAGAACTCATTATAAGTAAAGAAATTGATTCGGCAATCCAAAATTGAATGTTATGTCCACATTCCACTATTATACCCCCTTTAACAGTGTTAATAATCACTAATGCGAATATATAAATAAATGAGTAAATTAAATTTTTGTATTTCTTAACCATACTATAAATATATGTCTAATGTGTCAGAGTCTCTCGATAGTTCATCTCTAAAGTCTTGAGTGAACTCCATATCTTTTCTTAAATATTCTGAAGGTATCTCTGAAAACACCCACTCTAATGATAAGATTGCGACTAAATTTTTATCTCGGTCGAAGATTGGGACCGATGTATGTGATTTAATACCCTGAGAAAGTGATAAGGACCTTAAACCTAAATCCTCCATATTGTTCACATCTGAATAAAACATTCTATTATCCAAAACAGTTTTAATAAAAGATGTGAAATGGGAAACTAAATGATTTTGATTTTTCTCAGCTTTTCTTTCCAATCCATCTGAGTTTCTTTCGTAGGTTACTGAAACTTTTTGCATTGGTGCGTTGGTATAGAAACTTCCACCATTGTGGAATTGCCATATATATACTCTGTCGGCGTTATATCTTCTTCTTATCTCACGAATGGATAAGTGAACTATTTCATCGTTCTTGATTTGTTGCATTAAAGATTCTCTTGACTTGTTTTTAACTTTTTTGTCAGACATTCTTCTAAAAAATCCAGCACCTACTAACGCAACAACAATAGAGGTTAGTGACGTTATTAATAACTCGGCGATATTTACCCAATCCATGTATTACAATTTATATATAATAAATATAACCGTAATATAGATTTATTGTTTTCGTATTTCTTTTTTAATCAAAAAACCCCACCAATAATGGTGGGGTTTCAGGAAGTAATATTAAGGTATATTACTTTTTAGTGGTGATGATTTCATCAATAATACCATAATCCAAAGCTTCTTGAGAAGACAACCATAAATCGCGAGATGCGTCTTGCTTAACTTGCTCAGGGTCCTTACCACAAAACTCACCCAATAGTCCAAATAGAATATCATTCAACTTTTTCCATTCGTTCATAGTGATTTCGGCATCTTGGATGTTACCCATGGCACCTCCTGATGATTGGTGAAGCATCGTGCGAGAGTAACGAAGAGATGAACGCATCCCTTTGGTACCTGCACCTAATAGAACTGAACCCATCGATGCTGCAATACCAGTGTTAACCGTGGCAATATCAGATTTGATGTAATGCATCACATCCACCATTGAAAGACCTGACTTTACTGACCCACCTGGTGAGTCCACGTGCATTGTAATTGGCATATTATCCACAGAGTCCAAATACATAAGTTGTGCTTGAACCATTGTAGACATATGGTCATTTACAGGACCTGCGACCCATAACAATCTGTCTCTCATCAAACGAGAGAAGATATCCATCTGAGTTACTCTCATTTCACGTTCCTCTAAAATGTAAGGGGTTAATGATGATTCAATTTGTTGACCAGCATAGTCCATTTGTGATGAGGTCATATTAAAATCACTCATTGCGTACTTTCGAAAATCTTTTCCGTAATCCATATTTTCTGTTTTTATTTAATACAAATATAAGATATAATTTTTACTTCGTCCAAAGTTTTATTAAACTTTATTACAAAGAGTTTAAAAATGATAACACCTAATATTGAAAAGATAAAAGTTGGAGACCATTATGTCTACTCCAGTGAGGTCGAATATGTAAAAAATTTAGACAGTAAGGAGTTAGTAGATGAATTATGGTCTGATAACCTTTTAGGGATTAACTATGATGATGAGGGTAATTTGGAAAACCAAGGACCGGGAGTTCACGTTAGTTTAGACCCAAGTGATTTACCACATTTCTTCCAAGACGCATATAATTTTGGATTAACCTTCTCTCGTACTTTAAGGAGTGCACAAGGTAAAAGTTTAAAATTAGTTAATTCTGAGGCTTGGGTTATTGCTTCTAATGATGAACACCGTCCTTACTGGCACGCACATAGAAAGAATATAAATGACCCACGTATTGACAAACAAGTAGACTCTCATTATAGTATGACTTTATATTTGGAAGTTCCGTCATGTGGCTCACCCTATAGTGATTTATTAATGGCACATAAAGATGATTATATATCTGCACCTGTAGAAAAAGGTAGGTTATATTTTTTTGACGGAACCTTGTTCCATAATCCACAATATGTACCTAAAGAATTTGGTTGGAGGTATTGTGCAGTTTGTGATTATTTGTTTGAAGAATGATAGAAGTTAATAAAGAAATATTAGATGGTTTAACCTCACAAAATGAAAGAGTATTTGTATACTTTTATTCTGAGTGGGACGGTATGTCTAAAATGATGTTCCCAAACCTTAAAAAGTTACAACAGGAAATTGAAGTACCTATTACAATATGTAATATTGATTACAACTACGACTTAGGTGCGACCTTTCAGGTTAGGGGGTTACCAACCTTTGGATTGATTTATAAGGGTGAGTTGATAAAGACTGACAGTTCGGTACAGACTTTAGAATATCTTAGAGAATTTATATTTGAATAAAAAAAGGGACCTAAGTCCCTTTTTTGTTATCCTTCGTGATTTTCTATTCCTGAATTTTTGAATATTAAAATAGCTGCGAATATTAATAGGACTAATGATAGTACTGAATTAATTGTACTATTTGGTGGTAACGCGATTTGTAATAATTGTAGTGTCAACAATCCACCTGTATACATATTAGCATCTTTAGGAAATAATGCCGTCATACGTTTATAGATAGTGGTTAATTGTAACCACAGTAAAGGTGCGAACAAAGATACAAACACCATACCCAAACCATTATTTCCTATACCAAACATATATCCAATACCATATCCGACACCATAACCTAAAATACCTAAAACAATATTTCTTAGAAAATAGTTAAGTCCGTTAATTGTTCCTGAGAATTCAAAATACTTTTTCATTTCATTTTTATTTTTTATATTAATAAACTTTATAATTTATACCCTATTGTTACTGCCCATGTTGGAAGAGTTAGATATGCTCCATCAATACCTTGATAACCTAACCCAAGTTCACCAGCAAGAGTGACACCATCCCAATTAGCTTTGTAACCCGCCATTAAAGATAAATTGCCACCATAATATTGACCATTATCGTAACTTCTGAATCTTGCTCGAGTGGTTACGTATCTACCGACCATATCAGTTTTACTGTAAAGTCTAAAACCAATTAACCCTGAAGTTGCTTGTACACCAAAAAACGGGCTGGTACCTGATGTGAAGTCAAATAATAATGAAGTCTTACATCCGGTACTTAACTCAAGACCTGCATTATAATAACCGTTTAGCGTAGAGAAAGGTCTTGTGTTAATTTCAAATTGAGTGAAACATTGCTGACCCATTCTGTACCTTAGTTGATTCCTCGTAGGTGCGTTGTAACGACCTTCATAAACATTATCAATATTATTACCTCTATCGTAGCGATAATAATCTCTATTATAGTCATTTCTACTGTCTTCAGCTCTAACGTCAATAGTTTGAACAGAATTGTTATTTCTCACAGGTGTTGATGGTGAAACCACTGTACTTGATTGAGTGTTAGACTGGTTCAGTTGATTACCAGTTGTTTCAATCTTTTTTGCTCTTACATTACCTGATGGTTTGTTTTGTCCCACTAAACTTAAAGTTAGTCCAAGTGTTAGTGCCAATATTACATTTTTCATATTACTACTTTTTTATAAGTACCATCATTATATCTAATAACATATAATCCACTATTAATATCATTTATATGTTTTCCCAAATAACGACCTTGCCAATCCCAAATACCTAACACTCCTTTTTCAATATCATTTTCTTCAATACCGAGAGTTGATAATACAACTTTGAATGTCCATTGTATTCTTTGAGTTGTCATCAAATACCCATTACGATATTTGTCAATTTGAAATCCATATCCATAAGAACCTAAGTTGGTACCCACAAATGTGATTGAATCATTATCAGCTAAAACATTATTTGATGATTGTACTTGAGGTACAAAGACACCATTAGAATATGATGAATAAATTTCTGACATATATAAATTAACTGAGTCTCCATCAGGGTTTGTGAAGTGACAGTTGTAAATCCCCCATATAGGTTTCATTGAATTTACTGCATTCTGTTCAACATTAATCCATAGTGGCATCTCACCAAATGCGGTTGAGTTATTTGGGACGTGCCAATAATCTGCAGAAATAACCACTTCTGAGTTTGATGTGTTCGATGAGTTATTTAATTGTCCCCAACAACAGTTTGTATAAATGAAACGGTATTTGTTGGA